>Ga0187849_1002689_pt1 | contig 16611 bp, 15 predicted proteins | sample June2016WEW_4_10_2_FD_132412 | JGI IMG/M metagenome (GOLD analysis project Ga0187849, IMG submission 132412) | Peatland microbial communities from SPRUCE experiment site at the Marcell Experimental Forest, Minnesota, USA - June2016WEW_4_100 | ecosystem: Environmental > Terrestrial > Soil >...
TCCGCACAATATTTTCTAAGATCTTGGTACTTCCCGCCTTGCACTACACCCAAAATGTAGGGTCTTTCGGCCTCACCAAGTTTCTCCCGATCACAAACTTTGATAAATTCATCTTTACTGCGCTTTGCCCAAAAGATAGTCCGCTCAACCGACTCTCTAGCTTCTTTATATGAAGATTTCGGATTCGTAAAATCATCCAGTACGATAACCATATCGCTTTTCAACTCAATCTGAAAATCAATTGATTTTTCCGGAGTTAAAATTTTTTTGGTTTTTCTGGTTGGATAAAAAACAACACCTTCGTCCGTAATTCTTCCTTTAACATTTCCGGATTTAATCACAGACATTACTTGGAATCCCCCGGAATCAGAGATTATTCCACCCTTAAAACCCATGAATTTTGCGATTCCGTCAAATTTTTTTAAAGTGCTCTCATTAAGCTCCTGCCAAAGATGAAAAGTATTTACTAAAACGCCCGGAGTTTTTGAAGATTCAAGATCAGATGTATCGATCGACCTTACAACTGCCCGTGTTGCATCCGGAAAAAATATCGGCAGAGGAATATTGCTACTTCTAGACTTAAAAAACTTTCTTGCCATTATTCAACCTTAAGAAGTTCTACTTCAAAAATTAAAGTCGCATTGGGAGGAATTGCCCCACCGGCTCCTGTCGCACCGTATCCGAGAGACGAAGGAATTGTTAATTTTCTTTTTCCTCCAACCTTCATTCCGGCAACTCCCTGATCCCATCCCTGAATAACTTCACCGGCGCCAAGTGTAAAGGTAAAGGGTTGGTTTCTGTCATAAGAGCTGTCAAATTTTGTCCCGTCGGTAAGAGTTCCGACATAATTTACCGTTACGCTTTTCCCACTTACTGCTTCTACCCCTGTTCCCACTACTTCATCTTGAATTTGTAATCCGTCTTCCATGGTTTGTATTTTAGCAGACTCTGTTGCCGCCGGCGTCTCTGATGCCTCAGGAGTAATAGTAGCAGAAGGAGTTGGGGTTTGTAATACTTGCTTTTCTTCCTTTTTCCCAGAAAAGGTAAAAATTACACCACCAATGATTAAAACAATAAGAAAAATCGTAACAAATAAATATTGCTTATTCATGGAAGTTATTATAACAAATTTATTCGGAGGCAATTGGGGATAGTGGCAATGCTTCCACTTTTTTCCGCTTCCACACCAGCAGGGATCATTTCTTCCGATTTTTTTATGCACCACATTTGACTTGGCAAAAGCAGGCTCACCGGATTTGGCTGTCTGCTCCGCATTACCGGCTAAACCCTCCATATCACTTCTATCTATATTTTCTCTTGCCAAATTCAAAGGAATTTCAGGTTGCGGCATTGCAACTCCAATTCTGAAGATTCTGTGGGATAGCTCCTCATCAATTCTATTAACTAAATTTTCAAACAAATTGTAGGCTTCATTTTTAAATTCAACTAAAGGATCTCTCTGCCCGTAGGCCCTGAGAGTTACGCCTTCGCGGAGATCATCAATATGATCAATGTGATCCATCCAAAGATGATCAATTGAACCTAGATAGGCAAACTTTTCAACTTCTCTCATTACTTTGGCACTCAAATCTTTTTCCCTTTTCTCGTAGACATCCATCAAAACAGTATCAAGAAATTTTTGAATTTCTTCTTGAGACCCAATATTTGAGAGTTGAGATTTGATTCTTTTTAAAGAAGCGTCATCAAAAGGAATAATATCAGCAAGTCCTACCGCTAACCTTTCATAATCAAATTTTTCATCTGTTGCGGATTTGCTCAAAAGTACGGTATTTTCTATTTGCTGATGGAGTTTTTCCTGAACCTCCCTTTTAACGTCACTCGAGTCAAGAATTCTCCTCCTTAGTTTATAAATAATATCTCTTTGCTGGTTTGCAACATCATCAAATTCAACAAGACGTTTTCTGATATCAAAATGGAATCCTTCAACTTTTACCTGTGCCTGCTCAATAGCACGACTGATTAACGAATTTTCAATCGGTTGGTCTTCGGGAAGATTTAGCCTGCCCATGATTCCCCCGATTTGTTCCCCTCCGAAAATTCTCATAAGATCGTCTTCCATTGAAAGGTAAAAACGGGAACTTCCGGGATCTCCCTGACGACCGCTTCTTCCTCTAAGCTGATTATCTACACGACGTGCCTCATGACGTTCAGTTCCAATTACATGAAGACCACCTGCTTTTACAACTTTTTCATGAACTTTCTTCCACTCCTTATAAGCCGGTAACGACTCGAATTTTTCATTACTAACCCCTGGCAATCTATCGGGAGCCGCACCGCCGAGAACTATATCAACTCCACGGCCGGCCATGTTGGTGGCAACAGTTACCGCGCTCGGTTTTCCGGCTTCAGCAATAATTTCCGCCTCTTTTTCGTGATTTTTGGCGTTTAGAACATTATGAGGAATTTTCTTTCTTTTAAGATATTCCGAAATTATTTCATTCTTCTCAATTGAGGTTGTACCTACAAGCACAGGTTGCCCTTTTTTATAACACTCCCCAATTTCATTAACAATTGCACCATACTTTCCTCTCAAGGTCTTATAAATCACGTCAGGCAGGTCGCGCCTGATCATTGGTTTATTAGTCGGAACAACAATAACTTCCAACTTATAAATTTTTCTGAATTCCTCCGCCTCGGTTGCGGCGGTACCCGTCATTCCGCTAAGATGCTCATACATTCTGAAGTAATTTTGAAAAGAAATTGTTGCCAAGGTTTTGCTTTCCTGCTGAATCGTCACACCCTCTTTTGCTTCAACCGCCTGATGAAGTCCGTCACTCCAGCGGCGGCCGACCATAAGACGTCCCGTAAATTCGTCAACAATTATGACTTGATTATCTTTAACCACATAATCTTTATCCCGGAGATACAAAGTTCTTGCCCGGAGAGCATTTTCAATATGATGAATTGATTCGAAGTCCTTTTCATAAAGGTTGTCCACTCCGAGTATTTTTTCTACTCGAGTAATTCCTGTTTCCGTTAGGCTCGCGCTTTTGGCTTTTTCATCAATTGTATAATCCGTATCCGGATTTAACTTATCAACCATGGAAGCAAATTTATAATATTTATCCGTCGGTTCCGTATCAGGAGCGGAAATAATAAGCGGGGTTCTGGCTTCATCAATCAAAATGGAATCCACCTCATCAACTATTGCAAAATAGTGCCCGCGCTGGACCATTTCAGGTAATGAGGAAACCATGTTATCTCTAAGGTAATCAAAACCAAATTCATTATTGGTTCCGTATAAAATATCGCTTTGGTAAGCCAGTTTTCTTTCTGCAGGTTTAAGGTGGGCAAGTCTTTCATCCCCATGACTTGAATCGGTAAATTCAGGATCATAAACAAATGATTTATTTTCCTGAATAATCGAACCCACACTCATTCCCAAAAGATTAAAAACAGGTGCATTCCAGCCGGCATCCCTTCTGGCAAGATAATCATTTACAGTAACAAGATGGGCACCACGTCCCGTTAAAGCATGGAGATAAAGTGCGGGAACAGCCGATAAAGTTTTTCCTTCTCCGGTCTTTTGTTCCGCAACTTTGCCTTCGAAAAGCGCTACTGCAGCCATAAGCTGAACGTCGTAATGCCGCATTCCGAGGATTCTATAAGAAGCTTCGCGGACAAGTGCATAAGCCTCGGGAAGAATTTTTTCCAAAGATTCGCCTTTTGAGATTCTCTCTTTGAACTCCTCGGTTTTTTTGGCAAAATCTTTATCCTTAAGTTTTTTAACTTTCGGTTCAAATGAATTAATTTCCTCAACAATTCTTCCGACTCTGTCAATTTCGCGGGCGTTAAGATCCAAAATTCTAGAAAATATATTAAGCATCGCTATATATTGTAGCAGGTTTGAAGCTACCCTGAACAAAGAAACATCAAATTAGCCTCAGGATAAAACCATTCAACTTCCGAAAAGATTTTTTTGAGTTTATCTCCAAACTTTACCGTCTCCGGCCTTTTGTCTCCATAATATAAACGATTGAAAACGACAATTCCCCCACTTGTAAGAATTGTCCTCATAAACCGTATATAGTTTTCCGTTCCAAATTTTTCGGGAAATTTATCGCCGTTATATAAATCGACAATAATTAAATCAAACTTTTCATTTTTTAATTTTTGATTTACTTGAAACGCGTCTCCAATTTTTGTTTCAACCTCTAACTGATCCAGTCCTAAATATTTTTTCCCGAGTTCTATCATAATCGGATCTATTTCGATTCCTGCAATTCTAACTTCCGGCCAGTTTTTTTTAATTAATTTTGCCACAGTTCCGCCACCAAGCCCCAAGATTAGACAATTTTTAGCTTTCGGTTTTTTACTTTTAACTTTCTTGATAGTTTGTCTCCAAATTGTTTCCACTATTCCCCCTGACTGTGTAAGCCCATCCGCTTGGATATAAGTTCCCATTCCAAAAGTATTAATCACGCGCAGATTGCCGTTGTATTTTGATTCTCTTTCTTCCAAGACCCTCGTTCCCAACATAATTTGATTATAGCGCAAGCTGAAGTGCATACTTGTTTCGGATTTTGTTTGGTGATATAAAATACTCAATGAACAATATTCCCCTCCCAGAAAAATTACGCCCAAAAACTTTAAAAGATTTTGTCGGACAGGAAGACTTGGTTGGAAAAGACGGAATAATTTCCAAGCTTTTTGTCAACGCAAAAACATCAAATTTTTTCCCGTCGCTGATTTTTTGGGGTCCGCCCGGCTCGGGAAAAACAACACTGGCAAGAATAATCGCTGCAACTTTAAAACGGGAATTCTTTGAATTTTCTGCAGTTAACACAAAAGTCAAAGACATTGAATCTTTAATTCAGGATCAAAAACAGCTTAAATTAACAAATTCTCCAATTATATTCTTGGATGAAATCCACAGATTTAATAAAGCCCAGCAGGATAAGCTTCTCCCTCATGTTGAACACGGCGACATAATTTTGATAGGGGCCACAACAGAAAATCCTTCTTTTGAAGTAATCGGACCGCTTCTTTCCAGGTGCCGTGTTTTAATTTTAGAGCAGCTCTCAGAAAAAGATTTATTAAAAATTTTGGACAGAGCCCTCAAACAGGTTAAGAAAAAATTAGGAAAAGAAGCAGAAAAGTTTTTGTTGGAAGCCAGTAATGGGGACGCCCGCGTAATGCTTAATGTTTTGGAAATTGCATCAAGCCTTGTTAAAACCCCCACTATAAAAATTCCCGATCTCGAAACCGCACTTCAAAGACGTCAATACACTTTCGATAAGCGCGGAGAGGATTTTTACAATGTCATTTCGGCATTCATAAAATCAATGCGCGCAAGCGATACCGATGCAGCTCTTTACTATCTGGCCAGAATGGTTGCTGCAGGTCAGGATCCTCTCTACATTGCCCGCAGGATGGTTGTATTCGCTTCAGAGGACGTTGCCTCTCCAACTGCACTGGTTGTGGCCAATGCGGTTTTTCAAGCCTGTAACGAGATCGGTTATCCAGAGTGTCAGGAAAATCTGGCAGCAGGAGTTACCTACCTAGCAAACGCCAAAAAAGACCGCAGTGCTTATAATGCATACATGGAAGCTCTAGCTGATGTTAATAAATTCGGCAATCTTCCGGTTCCTCTCAAAATCCGAAATCCCGTTACAAAATTGATGAAAGATGTTGGCTATGGAGAGGGTTATGAAAAATATGACACCCAAAGCCATCTACCCGAAAAACTCCAAGGGAAAAAATATTTCAAAAAATTTGAAAGCTAAATCTACTTATTGAAATTTAATCTATTCCGATTATCCTTTATTTATTGTCACATGGAAAGAAAGCCAAATTTAAATCCACCTCCACAAGAGTCTGAAAAACATTCTCCAATTGTGCCATGCGAAACACCTAGAGAAAACGGATCAAAACCGGCAGAAACCCTAAGAATCGCAGAAAATTGTAAAAAACATATAAAACGCGACGGTAGAAAATAATTATTTCCTAACTTCAATCTTTTCCTTCCCCATCCACTTTTGAAGAACTTCGGGGATTTTAATGCTTCCGTCTTTTTGTTGAAAATTTTCCAGAATTGCCAGAGGAACACGTGACATTACAATCGCGGTACCATTTAGCATATGAACATATTCTGTTTCACCAGTGTGCCTTCTGAATTTGATATTCAGATTTCTTGCCTGATAATCAGTACAATTAGAAGTTGAGGTAACTTCCCCATAATCATCCCTTCCGGGCATCCAAACTTCTATATCAAATTTTCTTGAGGCCTGCGCTCCAAGATCTCCCGTGCACATTTCAACCACCCGATAAGGAAGTCCCAGTTCCTGATAAATTTCTTCCTCCATTTTCAGTATTAATTCATGAAATTTTTCCGATTCCTCGGGCTTGCAGTAAATAAACATCTCCGTCTTACCAAATTGATGAACTCTGTAAAAACCCTTTGAATATTTTCCGTAAGCTCCGGCTTCCTGTCTAAAACAGTGCGAGTAACCTACATATTTTAAAGGTAGTTTATCTTCAGGGATTACTTCATCGGAATGAGCTCCGGCAAGTGTTACCTCAGCCGTCGCAATTAATCCCAAATCAGTGCCCTCAATTGTGTAAGTTTGAGCCTCGTTGCCTTTTGGTGCATAACCGGTTCCGAGGTAGTATCGGCTTTTGGCAAGATCGGGCGTAATTACGGGTAAAAATCCGAGTTTACCAAGTTTATCAAAAACGTAGTGAGTCAGGGCAAGCTCGAGAAGAGCTCCGTCACCATAAAGAAAGAAAAACTGTGATCCTGTAACTTTTGCCCCCGTTTCAAAGTCCAGTATTCCCAACGTTTTTCCAAGTTCAAGATGATCTTTCGGTTTGAAATTAAATTTGGTAGGTGTTCCCCATTTTCTGACTTCAATATTTTCCTTGTCGCTTTTACCTATTGGGGATTTTGATGAAGGCAAATTGGGAATTTTTTGTAAAGTTTCCAAATATTGCTCTGTTATTTTCACAAGCTCCGGTTCTTTATCTTTCAGTTCTTCCTTAATTTTCTTACCTTCTCCGGAGGGCTTTTTCTCCTCGGCAATTTTATTGCGCTTTGCCCGAAGCTGTTCTATTTCAAGAATTAACTTTCTCCTACCTGTATCAAGATCCAAAACCTTATCAACCAAGCCAGGATAAAACTGTTTATCGGCAACTCCTTTTTTCACCAAATCCTTATTTTCGCGGATGAAATTAATATCCAGCATATTTAAATTATAATCCTAAATCCTCATGGATTTCCTGCATAGCCTTTAATGAAATACTAATAAATTCATTCAAGGGAATTCCCAGTTCTTTCTCGCATTTCTCAATTTGGCTCCTGTCTACACCTGCCGCAAAAGATTTTGACTTCCACTTGCTTAAAATATTATCAACCGTAACATCTGCAATCTTTTTACTTGGCCGGATAAGGGTGCACGCAACAATTAGCCCTGTGAGTTCATCGCAACAGTATAGTGACCACTCCATTTTGTTTTTGGGCTTGGGAGATTTGTCATTGTAACCCCAAGCATGGGTCGCAACTGCATCAATAATTTCCGTTGGATAACCTTCCTTCCGAAGAATTTCTAACCCCTTAAGGGGGTGAGTATCAGGATATTTTTCGTAGTCAATGTCATGAACAAGACCGGCCACTTCCCACAAATCCTTATCTTCTCCAAAATATTCAGCCAAAGCACACATAACAGCACCAACACTATAACAATGCCTCTGCAGATTTTGCGATTGTATTTTTAAACGCAAAAGCTTAAGTGCTTTTTCCTTAGTCATTACTATTATTTCTTGGAAGTTTTTTTACTCTTTGCAAATTTCCAAACTCCGGTTGCCATCTTTGCCTTAATAACCATAATCTTCATTACCAAGAAACTAACAAATGAATAGACAAAAACAACAGCACAGACGATAATAATCCATTTGATTACAACATAAGGATCAATTGTCGGGAATACAAAACCCAGTCCGAAAATTAAAAGCAATCCAAAAAATGAAAATGACAAGCTCAAGAGGAAATCAAGAGCTACACTTTTCTTCATCCACTTTATTCTTTTCCACATCATTTCTTCTTTCATTTCATAATCACCTTCTTTCCATCCTCCGGTCTTAAGAGAGGGAATAGTACTGTCTCACGAATTGACTTTCCTGCCAAGTAGGAAAAAAGCCGTTCGGATACTCCAAATCCTGAAACCGGCGGCATTCCATATTCCAGCGCTCTTACAAAATCACTATCCTCCATTTGGGCTTCAAGGTCTCCCTTCTTGCGCATTCTTTCCTGTTCACCAAAACGCTTTGCCTGATCAATCGGGTCGTTAAGCTCGGAGTAACCATTGCCAAGTTCGCTTCCTGCAATAATTATCTGATACCTTTCAACAAATTCGGGGCTTTTCTCCATCCTCTTTGCAAGCGGGGAAACCTCAACCGGATGTCCAACCAAAAAGACCGGACCGGCAATATTTTTTCTCACGGACTTCCAAAGAGAGTCTATAAGTCTTCCTTTTTCGCCGTTTTCTTCGTACTCAATTTTTCTTTTCTTTAATTCGTTTTTAAGTTCCTCTCCTGTTGCTTTAGAGATATCTATATCGGTTTCCTTAAGCAAGGTCTCCCGATAATTAATTTTTTTCCATTCACTTCCCAAGTCAACCTTATGTCCTCCTATCTCAAACTTCAAAGTTCCAAACGTCTTTTCCGCCACATATTTATACATTTCTTCAACCAGCTTCATAGTATCTTCATAATTTGCATAAGCCCAATAAAATTCCATCTGGGTATAATCCTGAAGATGCTCGCGATCTATTCCTTCGTTTCTGAACTGTCTGCCGATTTCAAAGGTTTTATCAAAACCTCCAACCATTAGCCTCTTCTGCCAAAGCTCACCTGTAGAAATACGAAGATAAAGATCAATATCCAGTGCATTATGATGTGTTATAAAAGGATTGGCATCTGCTCCGCCTGCGGTATTTTCCAAAACAGGAGTTTCAACTTCCAAAAACCCTTTTTCAATCAGAAATTCGCGCATCGACTGCCAAAAGACTGACTTTTTCTTAAAAAGTTCCCTAAGATCGTTATTTAAAAGCAAATCAACATACCTTTGCCTATATCTTTCTTCTTCGTCCTTAAGTCCAAACCAAGAAGACGGAAGTGGACGAATTGATTTTGTCAGGATTTGGAACTCGGTGGCATCTATTGTGATTTCACCCGCCTGAGTTTTTATAACCTTACCGGAAACAGCAAGAAAATCACCTGTATCCAAAAGGTCTAAAAGATTATATTTATCTTCCAAAGCCTTTTTTTGAAATAAGATTTGGATAACTCCTGAAACATCTTTTAAATCCATAAAGGTTACGGCACCATGTTCTCTTACCGACCAAATTCTGCCTGCGGCTAAAACCTCCTTCTCCAACATCCGCTTTGCATCAACCGTACTGACAAGTTTTCCTTTTATATTTATCTTTGAAGGATAGGGATTAATTTCAAGATCCCTTAATTTTTGGAGCTTTTCCAAACGGACTTCCCTTAATACTTCAAGTTTTTTTGCCATTGCCTTAGTATAAGGCCTGAGGCTACTCTATGGCAATAATCTCATACTGAAGTTTACCTGCGGGAGCTTCAACCTCAACTTTATCTCCGACTTTTTTGCCGGTAAGGGCCATACCAAGTGGTGATTCGTGGGAAATTTTCTTGTTAACAGGATCCGCTTCCCATTCACCCACAATATAAAAGACTACTTTAGTTCCATTCACTTTAACGGTAACTTTTGTACCGACATTAATTCCGTCAGAATCTTTATTGACTCCATCCGAAACGACAGCTGTTTTAACAACTTCTGTAAGATCATCAATTCTGCCGTCCAAAAACTCAAGTTCTTCTTTGGCACTTTGATAATCACTGTTTTCCGATAGGTCTCCCTGAGAACGGGCATTCGCTAAACGGTCAACCAACTTCGGCCTTTTGACATCACAAAGTTCGGCCAGTTCAGCCTTCAACTCGTTCAGTCCTTGTTTGGTCAATTTAAAATTATTTTTCATGGTAATCTCAAAAAAATAATCCCTCTTGTTTTGTTCGGAGGGATTCTAAAAACTTATTTCTCTCCAAACTTAGATAATCCTAATAATTAGGCACCAAGTATCGTAAGTGGAGAATTGATAAGTCATATTTTTACCCAACGAGGGATATTCTATATGTACTGACACCGTATGTCAAGAAAGACAAAGGATATCAAAATACAACAAGTGTGAGCCAGATTCACTTTCGATGGAACACTTTTTGTGCCTATTTTAGACTGCTAAGTTGTACATTTGAGAGATTTGGTGTGTTATACTAATCCTAATATGTCTAAAAAAACTATACAGGCAATCGTTTGGAGAGAGGGAGATTTGTTTGTGGCAAAATCCGTAGGAATCGAACTTGCAAGCCAAGGCAAAACTCAAAAAGAGGCTCTGGATAACCTTCAGGAAGCCTTGGACCTTTATTTGGAAGACGAAAAAGTCAGTATTCCAAATTCCCAGATTCCTCAAAGTGTGGATATAAAACAGGTATATGCCTAAACTCTATTCTGCGAAGGAGTTATTAAAAGCTTTCAAACGAGCTGGTTTTTACAAAGTTTCTCAAAAAGGCAGTCACATAAAACTGAGGGGAATTTGGAGGGAGAAACTTCAAACAGTGATAGTTCCAAACCATAAGCAAATAGCTTTCGGAACTCTTAAAAGCATCCTTAATCAGGCTTCAATGACGATTGATGAACTTAAGGAATATCTTCGGTGAGCCTAATAATTCTGAAATGGAACACCCTGTATTCATATCTTGAACGGGTAAAAGATATATTCCAGAAGTTTAGCCTACAACCAGCGTTATCCAAAGTCCGAACCCCCAGCAGGTCTTGTCCAAGGGACATATATTAGAGGTTTATCACACTCAGGATTAGGACAGCGTTTTGGCATCGTTTCCATTTCTCCAAGGTCAATCTTTGTGTTACACGAACTGCAATAGCTCATTCCTCCGCCCTGGTCATCGATAATTGTCCTTAGTTCTGCAGGTTGAGTTGTTTCTTGAATGGCTTTTATAAGATTCTGTAGCTCCGTATTTATTTCTCTGTTCTCAGGGAGAATTTGTCGAGTTTTTGAATCACGCAAATGGTCAGCAATAGATACCTGTAGAAGGCCAGGCAATTGTGAAAGCGTTTCTCCACTTAGATTGACCTCTATTTGCCTTTCGCCTTGACCGATTACTACTTTCGGCATTTGTGCGAGTTTAGATCTTCACAGTTATAAATGTCAACCTTTATTAGCACTCCAAGACCCGAGGAGGAACGAGCGAAGTGAGTGACCCCATTGGGACTCGAACCCAAGTTACCAGGATGAGAACCTGGTGTCCTAGACCGCTAGACGATGGGGCCTTGGTACGTATTATATCAGATATGAAGCTGGATCTTAATTAAATCTATCCGAAAGCTGAATAAAAGATTTTCCTGAAACATTAAACCAAAAAGAAGGCCCGATAGAACCATCGGAATTATTTACATTTACAACTATAAGAGTCATTCCTCCCCAACCTGTCACATCCGTTATTTTGTAATTCGGGTATTTGGCTGCAAACAGGCTCGAAATATCCAAAGTCCCTGATGGAGTAACCACAAAATAATCCACTAATCCCGAATCATCCTCCTTCAAAAATATATATTTATCGTCAGGCGAAAAAGTATTGGCCGGGATCGATAGAGTTGAGGTTGAAGGAACTATCTTTGTAAAGACCTCCTTTTGGGTTCCATCGGAATTCGTCGTCAAAAAAGAATATGTTGTATTATCCTGAGTTTTGCTTTCTTTCATTGTCAGTGTTAGCTTCCCGTCAGGTGAAACAACACTGGTTAGCTGGGACTCTTGTGCCTCAGCCACAGGTAAGGTATTTGTACTATTTTCTTGCTGTTTTTTGCCGCTCAGCACAATGATAATACCGATAGCGGCAATCAAAAGAACCGAAAGCAGGATAATTTTATAAGGGTGCTTGTCCATAGATTGTTATTTTTGTACCGGGATTGTCCGTACTTGAAAGTGTGGTACTACCGCTTGTAGGAGGGTCTGCCCAGTCATAGAGCTTTTCCGCGTCCACTATCCTCATATTGACACAGCCATGGCTCATAGGGTGTCCGAAATTATCATGCCAGTAAGCTCCATGAAGGCTAAACCCTGCACCGGCAGGGGCATTGGGGCCTGAGAAAAACATTACATAGGGCACATTCGGAAGATCATAAAAATCGGCTCCTTCTCCACCCGTCATACGTGTAGCACGCACTTTTTCCCAAATCGTAAAGTCACCAGTTGGGGTCGGGTGCCATTTTCCTGACGAAATAGGAACCTGCATAAATACCGTATTCCCCTGATAGGCTGCTAGTGTTTGCGCTGTTAAGTCTATATAAATATGTTTTTCCCCTGTAGCCGTAGCCTCACCCAGAACTTTTACAGCCGGCTCCTTTTGGGATAAATCAATCGCAGGAGGGGTTACTTTTTGGCCGTCAAAAACCCCCGCTATGCCGTTTTCCACTTTTAAATTAAAACTATCCTTGCAGCTTATGGAGTTGGCGCAAAAAGGTTTACTTAAAAATTTATTAACTAAAAACCCGACAGCCAGAATTACAATAGAAGAGAAAATAAAAAACAACAATTTCGGTTGTTTCTTTCGGGATTTTCTTTTGGTCATACTTCAGATTAGACGATTCCAATTGATTTGACAAATACCCTGTAGTGTGATATATTACTGCCTCAATCCCGAGTTTATCTCGGGATTTTTGATTATGTTAGCCCAAATTCTAATCGTATTGCATTTGGTCGCAACTCAGCCTCAAGTCCAGGCCGCTTCAAGCATGGCTTTGGCTTCCCATAGCTTTAGCCTTGAGGATAGGTACGATAACACCTTTGTAAACACGGTTTTCAAGGATAATATCCTTTTAACCTTAAGCTATATGGACGGAAGCGTAAAGGATAAATCCGATATAAACTGGAATAATATTGAAAAAGATCCAATTAGCTACGAGTTTACTCTTGATCCCGGACAGGAATTTGCCTTCCATGACGGAGAACTCCCCGAGTACAGTAAAAATGTAGTTCAGACCACAAACGCCCATTTTAACGGAACAGAAGGGTTTAAATATGATGGAGATTTAACTGGGGACGGGGTTTGTCACCTAGCCTCACTTATCTATTGGGTAGCTAAGGATGCCAGACTATCTGCCTATGCACCGAGCAACCACAATTTTGCCAAAATTAACGATGTTCCAAAGGAGTATGGTGTGGCAATTCTTGCCCCAAGCCCTTTGGGAAACTTATATATTACCGATAATTTGGACAAACCTGTTACCTTTTCATTTAATTATGACGGGGGTAGTCTTACGGTAAGTGCTTCCGAGGCTAATTAATTAGCCATCAGACCTACTGAAATAGGAGTGTATTTCTGTTTTCCAACCTTTATAGGCCAGGAGGTAAGTGCAACTTTAAGCACATCGGATACTTCCTCCGCAAAGACAAATTTTATATCCTTCTTAACCTGAGAAGGAATTTCATCAAGATCCTTTTTGTTGTCTTTAGGACAAATTATTGTAGTTAGCCCGGCCCGATGTCCCGCAATAGATTTTTCCTTAAGTCCCCCTATTTCAAGCACCCTTCCTCTAAGTGTAATCTCGCCGGTCATTCCCACATGGCGCCTAACGGGAATCCCGCTGAGAGCCGATACTAAAGCTGTTGTAATTGCAACTCCCGCTGAAGGCCCGTCTTTGGGTACTGCTCCCTCAGGAACATGGATATGAACGTCAATCTTCTCGGCAAAGTCGCTTTTGAGGCCAAGATCGTAATAATGGGACCTTGTCCAGGTAAAAGCCGCCTTGGCTGACTCTTTCATAACATCCCCAAGCTGCCCCGTAAGAGTCAGCTTGCCTGTTCCCGGCATCAGGGAAACTTCGATAAACAAGATTTCACCTCCGAACGGAGTAACGGAAAGCCCGGTGCTCATTCCAACCTCATCTTTTTTCTCGGCTATTTGTGAAGTAAACCTCTGGCTTCCCAAAAACTTCCTGACATCGGTAACCTCAATTTTCTTGGGGTATTTTTTCTTCTCGGCAACCAATCTGGCAACTTTTCTGCAAACACCGGCTAAACTTCTCTCTAAATTTCGGACCCCGGCTTCCCTGGTATAGCTTCCTATAATTTCCTTTAATCCCGCATCTTTTATCTCAATTTTCTTTTCTTTCAAGCCCTGAGCCTCAATCTGCTTCGGCCAGAGGAACTTCTTGGCTATCTGAAATTTCTCAGCCTCGGTATAACCCGGAAAAGTAATTACTTCCATTCTGTCCATAAGAGGGGCCGGAATTGTATCCAAAACGTTTCCGGTACAAATAAACATCACTTCGGAAAGGTCAAAAGGTACTTCAAGATAATGGTCTGAAAACTCCCTGTTTTGCTCAGGATCAAGAGCCTCAAGAAGGGCACTACTTGGGTCACCTCTAAAATCAACCCCGATTTTATCTATTTCATCAAGCATAAAAACCGGATTTTTGGTACCGGCATTTTTAATTCCCTGAATAATTCTTCCTGGCATGGCTCCGACATATGTTCGCCTGTGACCTCTAATTTCGGCTTCATCCCTGATTCCTCCGAGAGAAACCCTGACAAATTTGCGGTTCAGAGCTTTCGCAATTGATTTTCCAATCGAGGTTTTTCCTACCCCAGGAGGACCGATAAAACAAAGGATGGTCGGGTGTGCCTCGCCGTTTCCACCCTTTTTCCGCTTTTCTTCTTTTTTTAGCTTCATTACCGCCAAAAACTCCAAAATACGCTCCTTGGCCTTTTCTATTCCGTAGTGATCGTCTTCAAGGATCTTGGCAGCCTTTTTCATAGTCACATTATTGGGGGTAGTCCGGCTCCACGGCATATCGCAAAGCCAGTCCAAGTAGGTTCTGACATAGGCTCCTTCGGGGTTATTCGGAGACATTTGGGCAAGGCGTTTCAGCTCTTTCTCGGCTTTTTCTTTGGTGTCCTGCGGCATCCCCGCTTCCTTAATTTTAGCCTTGTATTCCTTAAATTCTTCATTGCTTATTTCGCTATCTTCATCCATTTCACCAAGTTCTTCCTCAATAGTTCTCTTCTTCTCCCTAAGCATCGCCTTTTTCATTTGGTCTTCAAACCTTTTTTGGGTTTTCGAAGAAATTGTCTGTTCGACTTCTAGTGCATTTACTTCTTTTGTAAGATATTCCAAAACCATTCCAAGTCTTTTTCTGACGTTTATTTCTTCCAAGATTTTCTGTTTATCCGCCGATTTAATTTCCAAAAGAGATGCTACCTGATCGCTTATTTCAATCGGTTTCACTCCTCCCGAAACTAATTTCATCACGGTCATTATTTCTGCCTGTTTGCCAAGGTTTATCGCTTTTTTGAAAAGCTCCTGAAGTTTTTTGGCAAGAACGCCAATTTCGGGAGTTTCCTCTATTTCTTCTGGAATTTCCTGAACTTTACCGATAAGATACGGCTCCTGAGCAATGATTTCTTTAAGCTCAATTCTGGCCTGACCCCTTATTAGAGCATGAATTTCACCTTCCGTTGACATCATTTGGGTAATAGTTGCAATTGTTCCGATGGTATTCAGATCCTCTTCAGCAGGATCTGTAGTTCTCGGATCTTTTTGGGAAAATATTGCAATAACGCGATCTTCCTGAAATGCGGAGTTTACAGCGGCAACACTTTTAGACCGTCCGAAGGAAACTAATGTATCTGTATGTGGAAAAACGACTGATCCTCTGACAGGAACTATTGGAACACGTCTTGTGGTACTTTGAGTCATAATAATAGGTTCGGTTTTAGCAGTCTAAACTATCATCTGCTAATTGTCAACTCCTTCTTTTCAGAAGTTTAAATAAATGTTTTCTTTCAATTAAAACTGCAATCAGGGTTCCGATAAAAGCCCCTCCCACTATATCTATCGGGTAGTGAACGTTCGCCAAAACTCTGGCGACTCCTATTACAAGGGCACCGAAAAGAAAAAGTAAACCGATTTTTCTATCATGCATAAAAATCGTAACTGCTATACCAAAAGCAAGTGCTGTATGAGCTGAAGGGAATGCTCCGTCTGTAGGTCTAATCAACACATCAACCGGTCTGCCGTCTACCATAAATGGCCGTATTGTCGGAAAAAAATGCTTAATGACCAAAGTTATAACCCAGGCGATAAGAGCAGCCATTAGGGCATGAACCACCTGTTCTTTTTTGATACGCCCGTCAATAAACCACAAAACGGCAAGCCCTGCAAAAAGAAACCAAATTAAAAATGTCGCCAAAAATTCAATAATCGCCCTCTCCATATAATTCATGGTATCATCTATTTAATGGAATCAAAGCATTCTCTTACCAAAAGTTTTCAGTATGCCCTCGAAGGATTAAAAACTGGAATTACAAAAGGCAGAAATTTTAGAATCCAAATTGCTACCGGAGTACTTGCTACGCTACTTGGAATAATACTAAAAATATCTCATTCCGATTGGGTCGATTTGGTTTTAGTAATGGCTTCTGTTCTGATTTTGGAATTAATCAATACCGCAATCGAAGCGATTGTCGATATGGTCAGTCCTGAAATCCAGGAAAA
>Ga0187849_1002690_pt1 | contig 16604 bp, 17 predicted proteins | sample June2016WEW_4_10_2_FD_132412 | JGI IMG/M metagenome (GOLD analysis project Ga0187849, IMG submission 132412) | Peatland microbial communities from SPRUCE experiment site at the Marcell Experimental Forest, Minnesota, USA - June2016WEW_4_100 | ecosystem: Environmental > Terrestrial > Soil >...
ATGACATCCTCCTTGAGGATGGATTCTCATCAAGCCACCTTGGAGGAGGATGTTACTCTACTCAACGGTCAAACCTCTTCGAGTCTCACTGGTCGAACCAGTGGCTTACCTTTGTGACAGTTAAGTCGCAGATTACCCGCCGAAAGTCGCCTTGTGTTTACCAATCTCTGTCGATGACAGGCACATATTTCAATTTCTCGCCTCACCGCCGCCCACTTCGAAGTCAACGTCATAATAGAGGGCGGACATTGGCAGGCCCGAAACCGGTTCGATGTTGTCGGCCCGCACCACAGCGTGATATAGGCCCTTCGCGAGTCCCGTCGTGGAGACCGTGTTGAACAGCGTCTGGCTCTTGCCGTGTTTGGTCACTTTAACGGATAACCAGGACGGAAGCCCGGCGCGCACTTTCCAGAGCGGCAGTTCATCGCTGCCGGTGGTCTTGACCGTAATCGCTCCGGTGAGCTTTTGAAGTCCGGGGCCGGGGGCGCGGAAAGACAGGCAGTACGAATCGGCCACGATGACCGGCGGCAGGGGAAAGGCATTAGTCGTGGAGACGCGCAGCAGGGCCGCGTCGCTCGGAGGCACGGTGACGGTGAGGCCGCCGCTGTGTGGCCTCGTGGTTCGATGCGTCCACAGATTGCGCACGTACAGCGCCGCAGACTCCGCGCTGTCGATATCCGACCAAGCTATGTGTACCTCGGCAGGCGCGGTTCCTGAATTAAAGACGAGCACGGCTTGGCTGCCGTCAAACAGGCGCTTCCCCGCCCAGATTTCCGCCTGGCCCTCTCTCCGCACGATGTGCCCCTGTATGCCTAAGGGATCCTGGTTGATCCCAATCGCTTCCCGATTGGTCAGAATCTCGATCGTGGACGCCGTCATTTTACGCAGATCGTTCGAGGCCATGAGGGGTGCCGCCATCATGCACCAGAGACTGAAGAAGCTGCGGTTTTGGGTTTCGCTCAGCCCGTCCATCCCATTGATGAGCAAGTCGGGGTCGTTCCAGTGGCCGGGGCCGGCTGCCGCATACAGTTTCTCGTTGGCTACAGTGTTCCTCATCGCGGCGCTCCAATTGGCCTTCCCCGGATTGGCGATGTCGCCCGTGGTCCGCCACAGATGCCCCACGGAAGCGGCCCACTTCCACGGCTCTCCCACACCCCAGGAACAGAGGCTGAAGACGATGGGCCGCCCGGCGGCTTGCTGGGCGTCGCGGAGCTTGGCGTAAGCCGGGGCAACGTCCTGCTGGTCCCGGGCAGAGGCATGGACTGCGGGCGAGTGACGCGCGAGTCCCTGGGTATTGCACCAGTCGATCTTGAGGTAATCCGTGCGCCACGCGGCGAAGGCCGCCATGTCTTCAAACTCGTGGTCCTCGGTGCCGGGCATGGCCTTGCTACAGGTGCGGGCGCCGGCGTCCGTATACAGTGCGTACTTCAGCCCTCGCTGGTGGATATAGTCGCTGAGGCCGCGCAGGCCGCTGGGATAGCGCGCCAGGTTGGTGGTGAGCTTGCCGTCCGCGCCGCGCAAGAAGCAGATTCCCTCGTCGGGTCCCACATACACATAGCCCGCATCCTTCATCCCACTGCTGATCAGCACGTCGACGATCTCCTTGATCAGCTTCTCGTTCTGCGGCTCCTGGCCGAACTCATTCCACGGATACCAGCCCATGGGCGGAGTGAGCGCCAAGCCGTCTTCCGCGGCACGGACTTTCGGGGCCGGAGTTTGCGCCCTCGCCACCCGGGCCAGAAACAATAATGCCATGGCAATTCCCATAACCAGCAAAAGCGTTTTTCTCATCGGCGTGCTCCTTGGTCGATATAAGTATAAAGGTGATCTGCGATTTTCGAAGTCAGCAAATTGACTCATCTTCTCACCGGGCACTGCCCTTGTGATCGGGCCATCGGCTCATCGGGTCATTGAAAACCTTTTGGCGCAGCAAATTAACTCATCTATCTCACCGGGCACTGTCGATAACCGCTGCGGTGGAGTGTATCACGCGGGGGATTGGCCGTCGGCGCTGCCCGCCTTTCCGCCCTTGGGCTTTGCCCTTTTCTTGTCACTGGTCACTCGCCAGATCACCCGATCTCCCGATTGCCCAATGGCTCAGGATGGGGGCATGGCAGGACTCAGGAGGCGAGAAGAATAGGATGCGGGAAACAGGGAACAGGGAACGGGAAACAGGAAGGAAGGCCAAGTGATCTCACTTTTGCCCTTTGCCTTTTGGTTTTCTTTTACCGCGCGGATTTGCTCACACTAAAAGTAGACGGTAGACGGGGGCCGCATGGGCCGGATTCAGGTGCCAGGATCGAGCCCGGCGCGGGAACTCACCTGCGGCGAATTCTCCCGGTGGCCTGTCAAATGAAGAGGGGCACCTCCTCGCCGCTGGTATCGCGTTCGATGTCCTCGATCCGCGGGGGCTTTTGGAGCGCCAGAATCGCCACCACCAGAGCGCCCAGCAGCTCAACTCCGGGGTGCCGCCCTGCCCAGTTAAACCAGCCACGGCGTTCAAGGTGGTTTGCCGCTTTGCCGCCGGCTTGTTCGTGCATCAACACCACGACGCCTCCTTGATTCTTTATCGACCGTTTCCCGCGGAGAAATGAGGGGGAAAGATTGATCTCGAAGTTCGCGCGGGCGCTCTGCACTCTAATCTTCCCAGATATTGATGAGGCCCTGGTTGCCCTGACCTTCCAGGCCCATTTCCATTGCCTTAGAGAAGAGCGAGTAAACCATCTGTGCCGCGGGGAAGTCGCCACCGAGGCTGGCGGTCCAGTTGGTCAGGAGTTTGAGATCCTTATGTTGCAGCCGGATGCTGAAGCCGGGAGCAAAGTCATTTTTCAGGATCAGGGGGATGAGATTCGTCAACATCCAGGAGTTGGCCGCTCCACTCATGACCGCCTGCAACGTTGTGGGTACATCCAGGCCCGCTTTGCGCGCCAGCCGCAAACCCTCGACGGCGGCCAAAAGGTTGGTAGCGCCCACGAGTTGATTCACCAGTTTTGTCTTCTGCCCGTTGCCCAGCGGCCCGGTGAAGGTGATGGTTTTCCCCATGGCCTGAAAAATGGGAAGGCACCGATCGAAAACTTCGCGGGGACCGCCCACCATGATTCCCAGCGTTCCTCCGATTGCGCCCTCGGGCCCGCCGCTCACCGGGGCGTCGAGCATTTCGCATCCCAAGGCCGCCAGGCGTCTTCCAAACTCCATGGTGGCGAGGGGAGATATCGTGCTCATATCAATCACCAGGGCGCCGGGCTTCAAACCACCGGCGACCCCGTCCTCCCCGAACAGCACCTTCTCAACCGTGGCGGTATCGGGCACCATGGTGACCACGATTTCGTTCGCCGCCGCAACATGGCGGGGTGAATCGGCGATGTTCGCGCCCAAGTGGGCGAGCTTTTCACACTTGCTGCGCGTCCGGTCAAAGATGGTCAGCTCAAATCCTGCCCGCAAAAGGTTGGATGCCATTGGCCCCCCCATGACGCCGACACCGATGAACCCCAGCTTTCGCCTATCACCTTGCTTGATCTCTTCGCTCATGGAGTTTGCTCTCCTTCCTCACGATGAAAAACATGGTAGCGCCGACCTTCAGCTCGGCACACGTGCTGAGCTAATGGTTTTTGAATTCTTAAATTGTAGATTCTTCCGACGACTCGAGCGTGCAGGTAACCCCTCACCCGCCCTCGTCCCTCAGGCACCCTCTCCCCTCGGAGAGGGCTGGGGAATTTCTCCTACAAGTCATAAATTCAAAAACCACGACCTCAGCGCTACAACACGCGAATGGCGTTCTTCCCGCGCGTCACGCGCCGGCCTCGGGTCCACGCGACGCAACGCGGTTAAAAGCCCGCTCGAAATGCGGCGACCACCGGGCATCGGCGCGGCGAACCCACGCCTGTGCAAGTTGCATGTACTGGGTGTACAGGTTCTTCTCAAACAGCGGATAATCACTCGCTGCTACCACCGACGCGGGTCCGAATTTCTCAATCAACCGCGCCGCGAAAGGCTCGACATCGGGGTGCGGGAAAGGCTCTCGCGAGAAATGAGCTATCGCGGAAATGCCTACCACAATGCCCGGAATCTCGTGGAGTTCGGAGACCGCTGCTTCCCATTCCTGATCGTCGATCTTGTCCTGCCGGGGCCATCCCAGATGGGGCAGGTAAATCTGTATGCCCGGCGCGCGCTGGGCGAGAGCGAGCAATTCCTTCTTCAAGGGGCCAATCCCGTTTTCGGCGTGGGGGACCAGCCATTTTCCGGAAGTTTCGAGCCCCGTTGCCATGCCTGGCAGTTGGTGCAAGTCCGCGGTTTTCACCCGCAGACCCACGACCACGCCATTCTGGAGAACGTCCCGGGAAGGTTGCCGCTGATCGGGCCGGAAGCACAGCACCACGCGAAACTGCGGCGAGGGTTCTGCCATCATCTGGTGGAGCCAGGGAAGGTTATCACCCTTCCAGGTTTCCACCGCCAGTGCGCTTTCGATTCCCGCGTGCGCCATCCGCGCTTTCATATCCGCAATCGGATCCGCGCAGGTGACGTCGAGATGGGTGTAGGCGTCCATCATGGGATTTCTCTCGGGATGGCCCAAAAAATGGCGAAAAAGGCAAGCCAGGGCAGCGCTCCAATTAGACTAAGGGTGAGCGAATTCCGATGAAGGTCAGCCAACATTCCAACGTACGGGCTGAGAAAACCATAGACAAGATTCCCCATCCCGCCGAGAAGACCCGAGCTGATTCCTACGTGCCGTGGGGCGAGGTCTTGGGCCAGCGTCAAATAAATCACCAGGAAAGCGCCTGTCCCCATCCCGGTGAGCGCCAACAGGATCACCGCCAGGTAACGAGAGGGAGTAAGGCCCGCCCCGGCGGCGGAGCCCATCAACACACAACTGATGAGCAGAGCCCAGCGTTTGGCGGCGGAGACACTCAGCCCTTTCGCCACGGCGCTACGAACGAACAGACCCACCAGGATGTTTCCGCAGGAAATCCCGGCATAGACGATAATGGAGAGGATATTCCCCGCCGCGAAGCTGAAGCCGCGAGTCGTTTTCAGATAGAGTGGGATCCAATCCGCCAGGTAGTAGTTGACGCTATTGATGGTTATCCCCGTGACTGCCAACATCCAGAATTCCGGCAGGCGGAGGATGTGGAGGACCGCCGGCAGAACATCATGGAGCGCGGTGGGGCTCCCCTTGAGTTGTGCTGCGCTGCCGCGCGTGTAAATCCGCCAGACGATGACCCAGACTCCGCCCAGCGTTCCGGTGGCTACAAACGCGGCTCGCCAGCTAAAGTACACGGTGATCAGCGTCACCAGGAGCGGGGCGACTAACGCGCCCACCGCTGCGCCGCTGTTAAAAATCCCGTTGGCGAGGGGGCGTTCTTCCGGAGAAAGGAGAGAGTTGGTGACTTTGAGCGCCGAGGGCCAATTGAACGCCTCACCGATGCCCAGCAGGAAGCGGCATCCGGCGAGCATCGCCACACTGGTGGCCAGGCCGGTTAAGAATCCCCCCAGAGCCCAAAGGCCGCTGGCAGCGGGAAAAACGATCGCCGGTCCGTGGGCATCGACCAGGAATCCGCCCACGAGCTGAACGATTCCATACGAGTAACGGAAAGTGGCAAGGACCTTTCCCCATTGCTGCTGATTGAGCCTGAATTCGGCAATGATTTTTTCGGCGGTCAGCGCCATGACCTGGCGATCGAGATAGATAATCGCCGTAGCGGCAAATAGCAAAATGCAGATCCAAAAGGTTCGGGAGGAGAAGCGCTGGGAGGATTTAAGGGGTGCTTCCATTGCGGCGCAGATCTGCTTTCTTACAACAGGGTCCATCGGCTAGTGTCGCGTAACACCTAACTTTTGACAATAGGCCAGCGGCTCTGCTGCCCTGGTTGTAGGGGCACGCCATGGCGTGCCCCTACTTTATCGGGCGGCCGACCAAGAGGGTACGGCAAGCCGTACCCCGACAACCAGGCAGTGCCGCGTGACCATTGTCAAGAATTGGATGTTACAACACACTAGCGGGTGCCCTCTTCGGCGACAGGGGGGCGGGTTTCGAGGGCTTGCTCGTTGAGTTCGAAACCGAAGCCGGGCCCGCTGGGCAGGGGCATCGAGCCGTTTTCCATGCGGACGGGGTTCTTCAGGAACTCGCCGGCGATTTTTTCATCGGCTTCGGAACCCACGGTTTCCAGGATAAAGAAATTGGGAATCATGGCCGCGTAGTGGAGGTTGATCATGGTGGCGACCGGTCCGTTGGGATTATGCGGCGCCATGCCCACGTAATGGGCCTCCGCGAAGGCCGCGATTTTTTTCATTCCGGTGACGCCGCCACAGTTCACGATGTCACATTGCAGAATGTCGACGGCATGTTTTTCCAGGAACGGGCGCACTCCATAAATAGTGGCCCATCGTTCTCCCGCGGCGATGGGAATGGCCGTCTCGCGCTGCACCAGGCACAACTCCTCGACGCCCTCCGGTGGCACAGGTTCCTCCAGGAACAGCAGGTTCAGATCTTCCAGTTCGCGGCACAAGCGAATCGCCTGTTTCGGATTCAATCGCCCGTGACAGTCAACCGCGATTCCGAATTCCGGGCCGGCCGCTTCCCGTGCCGCCAGCAGGAACTCGCGAATGCGCCCGAAGATCGAGGGGTCGAGCAGTTCGGTCTCCTTCCAGCGGGCATCCACCTCGCCTTGGGTGCCGGAGTAAGCGCTGCCGGGGGACTGGCTGCTGCTGACGAGCTTGGCGCCGTAGAAAAGCGGCAGCGTGGTTTTGACGGCGCGGTAGCCACGCACTTTGCACGCCTTGATGTTTTGGGCGAACACCTCGGGCGTTGCCCCCGCCGGGCAGTGGCAGTAAACCGGCACCTGCCGGCGCGTCGGCCCTCCCAACAACTTGTACACCGGCAACCCGGCAGACTTGCCCAGAATATCCCACAAGGCGCAGTCCACGGCGCTGATCGACGTGCAGTGCATCGGCCCGCCCACCCAAAACGAGTCGCGATACATGCGTTCCCAATGGGTCTCAATCTCCGTGGGATCTTTTCCCACCAGGTAGGGCTTCAGCTCGAGGATCGATTGCGCGATGGTCTGCGACTTCCGCTTCATCAGAGCTTCCGCGACTCCCGTGATTCCCTCGTCCGTTTCCACTTGCACGATCACAGTGTTGCAGATGTTCAGCCTCACCACGTGCGTTTTGATATCGGTTACTTTCATCGCTACCTCATTTATTCACATGGATGGGCAGGATGGACAGGATAAAATGGGCAGAACAAAAAAATCCTGAATACCCCGTCGAGTAGAGCGTTTGGGAAACGCGTTTACCTGTAGGGCCACACCCGGCGCTTTATTCACATAGATGGACAGGATAAAATGGGCAGAACAAGAAATCCCGAATACCCTGTCCATCACTATATGAAATCCTTACTGGATGTTGGGACAACACTGACATGCCCTTTTGCCGCAGCGCCAGAATTAGAGCTTTCTCCTGGACCGATTCCAGAAAACCCGCGCCAAGTTCGTTGATGACTTCAAAGGCACAACCAATCACGCCCTTGGTAATCGCCGCATGCTCCGATTCTGTATCCTGTCCATCTTGTTTATCCATGTTTGAAATCCTTGCTTCTAGTGAAGCGGCTGTATTCGAGTTTGGGGTTGCCGAAGTTGATGAGCAAGCCGACTTCGATCCCGGTGGCGTTCAGATAATTGATGATCTGTGCCTGGTGTTCAGGGGCGATGGTTTTGACCGCTTTCAGCTCGACGATCACCTTCTCTTCAACGAATATATCCGCACAAAAGTCCCCAACGCATTCACCCCTGAACATCACCTTAACCGGATGTTGGGACAACGCGGACAAGCCTTTTTGTCGCAGCGCCAGAAGCAAAGCTTTCTCATAGACTGATCCCAGAAAACCCGCGCCGAGTTCGTTGATGACTTCAAAGGCACAACCGATTACAGCCTTGGTGATCGGCGCATGCTTCAATTCCCTATCCTGTCCATCTTGTTTATCCATGTTTGAAATCCTTTATGAACATGGATGGGCAGGATAGACAGGATAAAAAGGCGGAATAAGAAACCTGAAGAAAAACTTCTGAATATCTTGTGTACCCATGTTTGAAACCCTTATCAATGTTGGGACAGCGCGGACATGCCTTTTTGTCGGAGGGCCAGAAGCAAAGCCTTCTCTTATCACGTTCCCTGTGATCGACTCGCGCTTCAATTCTTTATCGTGTCCATCCTGTTTATCCATGTTCAGTCTTTTTTGGGGCGAACTGGTTTTCAGCTCCATGTTGACCGTCGGATTTTCTCATACCCGATCCCCCAGCGGCAACCGCACGTCGTCAATCTGGATGGGGCACGCCACTGCCGTTGCCTTACCCAAAGCAAAATTATTGTAGCTCGACCAGCGTCAGTCTTCCAGCCGCTTCGCCAGCCCTTTCCGCACGGGATTCATGTGCAAGTGTTCCAGTTCGTCGTCGAAGGAAAAGCCCACGGTCACGAGAGCAGTGGCCGTGGCCCGCTCGTCGTGGTCGGTGCTTCCGCCTTCTCGCCCGGGATCTCCGTGCCCCTGCCCGTACCGAATCAGGCCGTGTCCGCGAGGGCCTGAAATCGATCCATCGTGCGGGTCAGCTTAATTGTTTCTTCCCACGGCACGAAACCTCCTTGGCCCTGGCAGGCGCGCAGGAACTCGACATCCTGATCGCGGATGGCCTGCTCGTAAACCTGCTGCGCGTCGCCCGCGAATTGCAAGTCCGCCAGGTCAGAGCGCAGATAGGTGAAGCCGTCCGTTTCCAGGGTGTGATGCTCGCTTACCACCAACATGCGGATGTGGGGCAGCCGCGACGTGTAAGTGACGGTGATGCTGGCGGGACCGTCAGAGGGAAGCCTTCCCAGCAGGGCCACGGTCTGGGCATGTTGGGCGTCCGGCATCGCTACGCAGCCTTGGGGCTCCACCCCGCCGCACCAGTCGAGCAGGATGTCCACGGCGTGCGCGGCGTGGTGCAGCAGGGCGTTGTCCGCCCAGGTCCGCTCGCGGAGTTGGTGATGGCGTATGTAGTTAAACTCCTGGAGGGGGCCCAAAACGTTGGCGCGAATACTTTTGCGTATCCGCGCATAGGGAGTCACAAAGCGGCTGGTGTGGGCACATCCCAACAAGACTCCGCGCCGGCGCGCCAATTCCCCCAGAGCCTCTGCTTCCGCGGCGGTCACGCAGGGGGGCAACTCCACCAGCGTGTGCACCCCGCGCTCGAGGCACTCGTGGGCCTGCTGAAAGTGCAGCGCCGAGGGGGAGCAGACGATCGCCACATCCACGCCGGTGAGGGCCTCCGCAATGGTCGCGCCGGCGTTCATCATTCCATGGGCGGAAGCAAAGGCGGATGCTTTTTCCGGGTTCGGGCCGTAAACGGCCCTCAATGCCACGCGGGGTACGGCCGCCAACTGGTCCGCGTGAATGGAACCCACGGCGCCATATCCGATCATGGCAACTTTTAGGGTCATGGTTGTTAGCCAAGCAATTCCTTTGAATCCCCATTACACTCGAAGCTGTGAAATAATTCCGGGAAGAGCAAAAGCATTTCACGCAAAGGCGCAAAGCCGCAAAGGAAACAAAGCAATTATTCTCTGCCGTCTTTGCACCTTGGCGCCTTTGCGTGAGATCGTTTATTTTTTCACAGCTCCACGCCGTCCAGGACATGATCCGGGTCATTCCAGCCGGTCTTTTCCAGTATCGCGAAGAGCTTTTTCTCCTGCGTCTGATCCAAGGGAAAGAAGGGATCGCGGCAATAGCCTCCTTGCAGCCCCCAGGAATTCAAGATGGAGCGGTAAACTGCCAGATCGCTCACCGGACCGATTTGTTGATGCGTGTAGAGATGGACGAGGGGGAGAATCCTTTTCCAAATCGTGAATCCCTGGCGGGCGTCATTGCGGACCACCACCGCGTCGTACAGGGCCTTGGCCGCTGGGGTGGAGACATTCAGAACCCCGCTGATCCAGCCGTGCGCCCCGGCGCACAGGCCTTCAAAAGCCGCCAGGAAGGACCCGTAAAATATGGCCATGCGATCGCCCACCAGAACGCTCAAGTCGTGCACCGGCTCCACAGTTCCGAACGTCGACTTGACCATATGCAAAACATCCTCCTCAACCAATTGGGCAATCTCGCGGGGGCTAAGCTCAATGCAAGCGGAGTTGTGCGGGTTGTTGTAAAGCATGATGGGAAGATGGGTGGCCTCGCGGACGCGGCGGTAATGCTCAATCACCGCCGCCTTGGACGGCCGCTGATAGTAGGGCAGGATCACCATCAATGCATCCGCTCCGCACTTCTGGGCCTCTTCGGAAATCTCGATGGTGAGTTTTGTGCTGTAGTGGCCCGAGCCGAAAATGACGGGCACGCGCTTTTGCACTACGCTCTGGGCCAGGCGGAAAAGACGCAGGCGTTCCTCGTCCGTCAAGGCAATGAATTCACCGCTGGTTCCGGTGATCACCAGCCCGTCGGCCGCTTGCCGGGTGATGAGCCAATCCCAATGGCGCGCGGTGGCTTCCTCGTCAAGGTTGTTATCCTTGTCGAACATGGTAAGTGCCGCAGGGAAGATCCCGCGGAAACGGTCAAGCGCAAAGGGCATAATTCTCACCTCGATTCAGATGTGATCGGTCGCGGCGAGCTTGCTGCTGAACACCTCGGTTCGCCCCACAGCCTCGGGCTTGGCCGCGACGATACACCGCGTCGGGATGAAAATCTACCGGCCAAGCATTTTAAGCGGATAAAGAAATCCAATTTTATTCTAAAGGATTTTTCCGTTTCGTAAAGCGGCGATCACTTCCCGGCGAGTCAGGCCGGCACATTGCAGGAAGCGTCGCTATCCCAAGGGCCGTGGGGTTGATTTTCCGTCCCCCATGACGGCCTGCAACGTTGCGATCCTGATTTGACATCAAAGATAGAGCATAATATGATCGGGGTGAGGTGCAACAATTATGCGAAGACCGGCTTCGATCAAACCTTGGTTGTCGGCCCAGGACTTGCAGACTTGGGTTCGGGAAGCCGGCAGCCGCGAGCAATACCAAAAACGCTTGGCGATTTGGCTCACCTTCCTCGGTCCCTATTCGGCTCATCGCGTTGCCACTCTGCTCGGCGTCTCCAAACAGGCGGTGTGGCTGTGGGTGGGGCAATACAATCAGCGGGGGCCGGAGGGTTTGGAGCGACGCGGGCGAGGCGGACGCCGCTGGGCCTTTCTTTCCTGGGAGCAGGAAGAGGCCTTTCTGGCGGGCCTGGAGGAAGGCGCCCAGAAAGGGCAAATCCTCACGGCTCCGCAGATGCACCAGCAACTCTGCCAAGCCACGGGCAAAAAGATTTCCCTGGCCTATGTGTACCGCTTGCTCCACCGGCACCACTGGCGAAAGCCCGGACCCCGTCCCCGGCACGTCAAGGCCGATCGCGAGCGGCAAGAGGAGTTCAAAAGAAACTCCCCTAGATCCTCCGGGAAGCGCTAGAGGCCCGTCCAGAAAGGCGCTTTTGGGAAAATCGTGCGTCGGAAACAAAGGGCTTATGGTTCGACAAATCGCCAAAAACCTTGTTTCCGGACGGGCCTCTAGCGAAACGTCCGCCGGGCATGCGAGTGCGGCTTTTATTCCAAGAGGAGGCGCGTTTCGGGCGTCTGAGTGACCAGCGGCTCTGTGGGGCTCCCTGGCCGGAGCGGCCCGCGGTAGGACAACCAGTGATCCGCGAATATGTCTACGGACGGGCGGCGGGCGGGCTACAACAATGTTGCTTTGATTAGTGCAACGGTAGCGGCGCGCCCCATCTGGACTGATGACGTGCGGTTGCCGCTGGGGTATTGGGCATAAGAAAAGCCCGGGGTCAGAAAAACGCTGACTGTGGCTACCCACTTCTTCTACGTCTCCCATAGCTGATTATACCGCTTTGGCTCTTTCATTTCCTGAGAAAGTACCGTATAACTGTGCGCCGTGATAACAAGAGCACAAACCAACCCCAAGTATTGGGTTCAAAAGGCTCAGTTAGGGTACGGCCTAACCACAGAAGAAATAAGACTGGCGGTAGAGGCCATTTACGATTTCCTCCACGCGATCAATGGTGCCCTGGATCAGCACGACTTGGGTTTATTTGAAAATCTTGCTCTCGGAAACACCTTTTCCGGTCTTATTTCAGAGGTTCTCGTTAAGAGCATCGCCAAGCACTCAAAAACGCTGGTTCGGAACCGCTACGTTGGCGGACACCCAGACTTACTACCCTCAAAGCATCCGAAGGGCGATAATCAGCTTAGATGCGATCAGGGAATTGAGGTAAAGACTTCGAAGCAGTCAGGAGGTTGGCAGGCACATAATCCCGAGGCTGGGTGGTTGATGGTATTTCGATATGAATTGGCGACGAGCGCATCCAAGCCTACGCGGTTCGTTCAAATACTGGCGGCTGAATTGGCCTTGGAAGATTGGTCGCTAGCCGAGCGCGGAAAGGCTTCACGGCGCACACGAACGTGCTCGATAAACCAGCGAGGCGTTGAGAAGCTTCGGTCCAATCCCGTTTATCAGGAACCCGATTGTCTTGTTCGCAGCCCAAAACAGAAGAGACAACTCGGCATGGACCTCAAAACAGAGTAGGCTCAACTACTGTTTTTTCCGGCGTGGCTACAACTGAATTCCCGTTAGGGCCTTCAAATGACTCCCATTGAACCTTCATACTGCTGAGTTGAGGAACAGCGGCCAGAGCCATCTCATAGAAATGCTTGTCAGATTCGATTCCCACGCTGTCGAATCCCAGTGCAGTCGCGGCTGCGATTGTTGAACCGCTGCCCATGAACGGGTCAAGGATGATTCCCTCCTGCATCGGTAGGGCTCCCCAAACAAGTTGGCGCAGAAACTTCTGTGGCTTCAGGGAAGGATGCGCAGCAATCTTAATTTCTGCGTCAAGCGGGAACTCGCTCTTTATGACATCGGGAAAGGGACGACCGTCAGGGGTTCTTCGCAGGCCGCCTGCGTGCCATCTCTTTAGATTTTCTGACACCCTTTTTTCCGTGAGAGGCTTGCGGAAAAGTCCCCATGGTTCGTAACAGCTACGCGGCATCACAGAGATAAAATCATACTCTTTTTCGGCAAGCTTAGGCCGATCTCCTCCCCTTAACGTTCTCACCAATCGGATGATTTCCCCGCGACGCTCAAATCCAGCATCCATCAGGGCAGAGGAGAGTATCGGAGAGAGGAGGGGATTAGAGGCGATGAAAACATGACCACCTGGAACCAATACCCGAAGGACCAGTCGCCCCCACTCCAAGAAGAAACCGCGCAATCCTTCCAGCTCCTCTTTTGACAGAACGGTGAATCTGGGAAGGGGCTTCCTGAGACAACCGTCTAGCTTTGGGGGTATACGCCAGACTCCACCCCTACCAGCCCGTAGCTTCTCTACTTGATCCTGACGGTACTCAATAAGCCCGAAGGGAGGATCGGTAACGACCGCATGAACTGAATTTTCCTTACAGGATCGTAGCCAGTCGAAGCAGTCACCTTGAACAAGGCGGTATAGTTGATCTGTGGAGGCGATCATTAAGCAGGCTAACCCCGGAAATTCAAACTCAATTTCATCCAGCATCAGTCATACTATCGGCAGGCGTGCCCAGTAGCAAGAGGGTCTTTCAAGTGATTTTAGGACACCACTCCAACGCCTTGCCCGTGGCTTCTTTAACACTTAACATGGGAACATGCCTCGCTATGGTATTTAGTCTGCGGCTCCCCCACCCGTAATTTTCTATCTGGCGGTTATGTGAGGCCGAAAAGCAAACCCGACATTGATTACTCGCCCTTTGCGGTTGGGAATCAATCCCCCACGTTCCTGAGGATTCCGTTTCCGCGAACTCCTGCGTCACCGCATCTTGGCATAACGATGTGTCTTGTTGACGCAATATTCGCCAGGGGAAAAGTGGATGGAACCAGAACTCGACGCTGGTGAGAGAGTCGGGGCCAGTCTTGGATAGAATTCCTATTCGTGCCGCAGCGCGACGATGGGGTCAAGTCGGGAGGCTTTGACGGCGGGCCACATTCCAAAGAACAAGCCAATGCTGACGGAAGCAACGAAACCCAAGACGACCGCCCAGAGGGGGACAGTAGAGGGCAGAACCGGCATGAGGGTCCGGATCAAAAAGCTGAGGATCACGGCCAGAAGGATTCCCAGCAAGCCGCCGGTAGCGGTGAGGGTCATGGCTTCGAGCAAGAATTGCCAGGTGATGTCGCTGCGCCGGGCGCCGATGGCCTTGCGCACGCCGATTTCGCGGGTGCGCTCGGTGACCGACACCAGCATGATGTTCATAACCCCAATGCCCCCCACCAGGAGGCCGATGGAGGAAACCACTACCGTCACCAGAACTACCATGCTCATGATGTCACGGAACTGATTGATAATGGAATCGGCGGTGGCGATGCCAAAGCTGTCGGGCGCCGAGGGTTTGTCGCCACGCAACCGTCGGAACACGGCCGTGATTTCATCCTTGGCCTGGTCAACTTTTCCCGGAAACGCCACGGCGGTAATGAAATTCTCTTTGGCATTGGGATAGAGCTTGCGATAAGTGAAGTAGGGGACGTAAATGACCCCATCGTTGCTGTTATTACCCGGAAAAGCCTTGCGCTTGTTGAGGGTTCCAATCACTTCAAAAGAATGGCCGTCCACCTGGATGACTTTGCCGATGGGATCCTCACCCTCAAAGAAACGGGTTACGATGTCGTCGCCAATCACCGCCACGTCTCGGCGGTGCAGGTCGTCGAAGTCGGTATAGAGGCGCCCGTCGTGGAGCTCGACGTTGATGTTGCGGACGTGTTCCGGCGTGGCGCCCCGGAAGATCGTGTCGACCATTTCCAGTCCCTTGTACTTGGCCACGGCCGGGGGGCCGAAGACAATAGACTCCACCCCTACTGCTTCCACCGCCGGGCACTGTTCTTTGATGGCCATGGCTTGCTCGTAGGTCAGTGGCTTGCGCAACCGCTCCTCACGCGTAAGGTGAAAGCTGATTCCCGGCTCGAATTTGAAGATAAAAAGCGAGCGCGTTCCAAAACCCTCCATCGCATCCACCATCTGCTGGTCGAGGCCTTTGAAGATGGCGGCCACGCTGATGACGGTCATGGTGCCGATCAGCACACCCAGGATCGTCAAGAAGGAGCGAAACTTGTGCGTTCGCAGCGTATCCAAGGCGAGCAGGAGGTTTTCACGAATGTTGTGGAGGCGCTCTTTCGCCATGCTCAGTTCTCCGTCCGCAAAGCCTCAATCGGGTCAAGTTTGGCGGCCTGACTGGCGGGATAGATTCCAAAGAAGAGCCCAACGCTCACGGAGAGGACCAACCCCACCAGCACCGCGCTCAGCGGGATCGACGAATTAAAGAAGCCGGGTCCCACAAGGAGGTTGACCACCTCGCTGACCATGAGGGCCAGCAGGACCCCCAACCCTCCGCCCAGGCCGGCCATCACGCTGGACTCGATCACAAACTGCGTCAGAATGTCGCGACGGCGCGCCCCCAGCGATTTGCGGATGCCAATCTCATGCGTGCGCTCGGTGACGCTGGCCAGCATGATGTTCATGATGACGATGCCGCCCACCACCATGAACACCGCCACGACGCCGATCGTCACGCCGAACACCGCGGCGGTGATTTGGTGCCAGGTTTCCATAATGGTATCGGAAGCGTCGATGCCAAAGGTGTCGTCCTCACGGTAAGGAACGTGGCGGCGAGCGCGGAGCAAAGCGCGGGTCTGATCCTCGAGCGTCAGCATCTGTTCCGCATCCCAGGCCTGCACATTGACGAGCAGGGCCGGCCGTGCCGAAAAAAACTTCCGATAGGTGGTGAGAGGTATCTGGACGAAATTATCCTGGCTCTGACCGAAGGTGCTGCCGATCTTCTCCGCCACCCCCACAACCCGAAACGGAATGCCATTGACCATGATTTCTTTGTCGAGGGGATCGACGCTGGGGAAGAAGGCATCCACCAGATCTTGTCCGATGAAGCACACCATGGACTCGTGCTGGTAGTCGGATTCGGTGACGTACCGGCCGCTTTCCACCTTTTGCTCGCCGATGTCGATCATGTTAGGAGTGATGCCGGCGATATCCACATCGTAAACGGAGTGGTTTTGATAACGCGCGGAAGAGTTGATGGTTTGCAAGTCGGCTTCGGCGCCGATATTTCTGTAGTCCTTCAAGTTATCCCGGAGGAATTCAAATTCCTCGATCCGGATGGGCTTGTTCCGCCGCATGGCCTTCAGCCGGGCCTCGTACCCCTGAGCCCACTGGAGGCGGTGGACGATGAAGACATTGGCCCCCAAATTGGCGATATGATCGGCGATATAAAGGTTCATGCCGTTGATGATGGACATGACAACGATGAGCGTGGTGGTGGCAATCACCACCCCCAGCAGGGTGAGAAAGGTCCGCAGCTTGTGGGCCCGCAAGGCTTCCACAGCGATCCAGAAAGCTTCGCGAGTAGTCACCCACGCGCCGGAGCCCGCGTTGGACCGGGCGGGAAGCGCGTGCGGAAGCGAAGCGGTTTGGCCCATGGACGCCATCGAAAACTCGAAATCCGAAACTCCAAACTCGAAATTCGAGGCCCGTCCTGCGAGTTTCGAATTTCGATTTTCGAGTTTCGATCATTCCA
>Ga0187849_1002692_pt1 | contig 16593 bp, 15 predicted proteins | sample June2016WEW_4_10_2_FD_132412 | JGI IMG/M metagenome (GOLD analysis project Ga0187849, IMG submission 132412) | Peatland microbial communities from SPRUCE experiment site at the Marcell Experimental Forest, Minnesota, USA - June2016WEW_4_100 | ecosystem: Environmental > Terrestrial > Soil >...
ATACGGCGCTAATACCGGGGGCGTCCTAAACGGCTCGATGGGCTTCGACGAGGAGACGCTCGAACCGACGTACGCGCTGCGGCTCGGCGCGCCGGGAAAATCCGCCGGTCTGGATATCGCACGGCGCATGGGCCTGCCAGCGGCGCTGCTCGAACACGCGCGCGCGGCGCTGAGCACGCGCGAGCAGGATATTTCGCGCTTCCTAAGCGAATTGGACCGCCGCCTGCGGGAAGCCGAACGGTTAGAGCGGAGCCTGGCGGAGGAGCGCGAGCGACTGGCCGCGCACGAAAAATCTCTCGCCGAAGAATGGGCCAAGCGGGAAGCGGCGAAGATTCGGGAACTCGAACGGCAATGCGAGCTGGTGCTCGCGAAATTCGAGGCGGAAGCGGGCGGGGTTATCGAAAAGATTGCCACGGGCGGGGAGCGGAAGAAAGCCGCGTCCCAGGCCATGCGCGACGTGGCGCGCGTGCAGCGCGAACTGCGCGAGGAAGTGCAGACCGCGATTCTTTCGACGCGCGGCGATGCGCGGCAGGGCACGCTCGCGCCTCCCAAAATCGCCGAAGGCGTGCGCGTCCGGCTCAAGGGCGTGCGCGAACCGGCGCGCGTCCGCAAAATATTAAGCAAAGATCGGATCGAGGTCGAAGCCGGCTTCCTCAAAATGCAGGTGGGAACCGAAGACGTGCTCGAAGTGCTGCCGGATACGGCCGAAGGCGCGAAGCTGCCGAAAAATGTCAGCTTCCGGCCGGCCGGCCCGGAGGTGTATACGACCATGAGCGAGATCAACGTGATCGGCCAGCGCGCCGAAGAAGCGGTCGGGAACGTCGATAAATTTCTGGATAGCGCCGTGCTCGCCTCGGTGAACCGGGTCCGCATCGTGCATGGGCATGGCATGGGCGTGCTGAAACGCGCTATCGGCGAATTGCTGGCGAAGCATCCGGATGTTGCGAAGTTCGGTCCGGCTTCGCAGAACGAAGGCGGCGCCGGCGCCACGATCGTGGAATTGAAGGAATAACGCCGCGTAATTTTATTTCACTAACCGCAGGCGTCGAATTTCTTGTCTATCGAGTTCGTTCGGATCAGCGCGACGCTTTTGTTCCGATCCAGGGCCTAAAGGCCGCTTTTTTGCGCTGCGGTTCGGCACGGCTGAAGCCATGCCCTGATACGAAGCTCGGGAGTTTGTTGAAAAAGCCTTTGGCAGGCTGAATGCCTATCCCGCCCGGCTTTGCAAGTGCCTGAAAAGTCGTGGTGGCGCAGGCGGGTTAGACTGCGATTGGCACGATGACGAGGCTTTTCAATAAACTCTTAGACTTCTGAACGAACTTCTACGTCAGGGACGAAGGGGCGCGCATCTATTGAGTCCCCATCATTGGCCGAGCACACTTTCCGTTTCGACAATTAACTAGGTCCGCTTTCCGCCCGTTTGCTGTTAATATAGTCGGGATTCCACCTTTTGGAGGGAAACAGCAACATGAAATTCAAAACGGCATTATCGGTGGCGATGTTGTTATCGCTGCCGCTATTTGCGTCCGCCGCGACGCATATGTGCGTTCAAGGTACTCTCGCAAGCTATATCGCGCTCGGTGCGTCCGGTTGTACGGTCGCCAATGCTACTTTCGCCAACTTCAGTTTGGCCCCGGCTACGACCACCGGAATTCCGGCATCGAAGATCATCGTGACTCCGCCGATGCCAATCGTTCCGAGTCCTTCGTTGGCCTTCTCGGCTCCCTGGCAGGCAGCGGCTGCCGGCTCGCAGCAGTCCACGATAAAATACACGGTCTCGTTCAGTCCGCCACTGGGTTCGAGCCCCGCGAACGGGATCCAGAAGCTCGTGCTTGGAACGGCGAAGGTCTCCGGAATCATTGGAGCCGCCGAAGTGGATGAGACGATTACCGAGGGCACGTTGTCCGCTCTTCTATCGGTTTACGAAAAATGCGACGACGCATGCACGATCAAATCGTCCGAACAGATCACCCTGTTACCGGTCACGACGCTTCAGATAACCGACGCCGTTACAATCACCGGAGGCAATGCCGGCGCTTCGCTCTCCGGCTTCACCGTGTATTTCGACGATTGTTCAATGTGCGCTGAACCACAATAGAAGAAGTCGAGCTTGTGGGCGGAGTGGAAAAATGCCTCCGCCCTCTTTCCCCAATTAGCCTTGGCCACCGCTCAATTGCGAGGGCGGTTTCGTATCCTGCTGGACTTCCTGCTGCAACTCGGAGAGTATCTCCGGCGATTGCCCGGTGTGGAATTCCGAATCGAGCCGCCGCAGAGCCAGCCGCACGACATCCCGGTGATGCAGTTTGGGGCCGAGCCCCTTCTGGCTCATCTCCAACCAGAGATTGTGGAGCAGTTCCAGGTCTTCCGGCCACAGGCGGGGCGGGTGCGGGCCCAGGTTCACGTACAAGGATTCTTCGCTCGCGGGGTCGTAGATTTCGAGCGAGAGCTGCGGCCGGGGCTCCGGCAGACTTTCCCAAGCGTCTCCGAACCGCTTGGCCTGCTCGACCGCCGGCATTTTCCCCGAAAGCCCCATGACGATCAGCGCCGAGCGCAGCCGCCCGGCGGCTTCGACCAGCGCCTTCTGCGGATCGCGGCCGGTGAGCACCATCAATTCGACGTGCTTTCCGGCCTTTTCGGCGAGGCTGACGACGGTGCTGAACAAGCGCGCGATATCGGTCGAGAATAATTCGTCGGCCGTGGGGGCATGTTCGCCGAACCGCGTTTTTACGGTGATGACGGTAATATCGATCTTGCTCGTATCCGTCTTCGCGAGCACCTTCTTCAGATGATCCAGTTGATTCGGATTGCGCGCCGCCACGACGACGTTGCCGGGGCGGACCGCCACGGTCTGCTCGGAAACCACATCCGGCGTCTCGAGCCGGAATTTGTCGAGTTCCTCGGTGTGCGCCGCCCGCTTCCGGTGGTTGTATTTCTCGCTGATTTCGAACGTAATGAAAAACGCTATGGAAAACGCTAGTCCGGCTTTGGTCGCAACCTGCTTGGTGAGCACGTTGATGGCGGCCATGGCGAACAGGGCGATCGTAATCAGCGCGAGGCCGACCGGAATCTCCGTGCCGCGGATGCGGAAATTGAGCGGCACTTTCCAGGCGCGCGCCTCCGGCTGCTTGTAGCGCAGGACAAGCACGGAAAGCGCCTTCATCGCGAAACTCCACACCACGCCGAAAGCGTACGCTTCGCCTAGCCACTCGATGTTGCCGCGGCTCAGCACCAGCGTGACGATTTGCAGGAACACGATCAGGTTGATGAACCGGTGCGTGGTGCCGTATTTGTTATGCGGATGCCGGAACCATTCCGGCAGCACGCCGTCCTCGGCCACCCGGTTGAGCACGCCGTTCGAGCCGATGATGGCGGTGTTCACCGCGCCCGCGAGAATTATGGTCCCCACCACGACCACGAAGCCGTGGAACAACAGCCGCGCTCCCAGCGGGCCCACCGCATTCATCGCCAGGCCGCCGATCAGGTTGTCGAGATAATGTACGCGCTCGGAATCGGGAATCAGCATCACCGCGAAGAAGGAGACCAGCGAGGTGAACAACATGCTGTAAATGAAAATTACGAATCCGGCGCGCTCCAGGTTCTTCAGCTTCGGCGAGGCGATTTCGCGGTTCACCTGCGCGAGCGTTTCCTCGCCGCTCATCGCCAGCACCGAGTGCCCCAATCCCACCAGGATCATGATGGCCGTCAGCGACGCCAGCGGGCTGCCCTTCAGCCAGCCGAGCGCGCTCCCGCTGAAGTGAATGGTCCGCGCCGAGGGGAGCGGCACCGGCTGCCAGCCTTTCAGAAAAATCGTCGCCACGCACCAGCCGATCAGGATTACCACCATGACCGTGGTGAGCTGCATGATCCGTAGGGCCTTCTGGCTCGACTCGTGCATCCCAATGGTGTTCTTGCGCCAGAAGTACAGCGTCACCAGAATGGCGAAGCCCGCGGCAAAGTAACTCGGCGGTACGCGAAGCGAAGCATAGCCCATCCGCTCGCCGATTTCGTTAATCAGTCCCGCCAGATACAGGCCAGCGCTAACGCCGCTGATCGGCCCGGTCAGCACGTAATCGAACAGCAGCGCGGAAACCGAGAACTTGGCCAGCGTCGGGCCCATCGCCTCGTGGACCACTTTGTAGACGCCGCCCCGCACGAACATGCTGCAGCTTTCGATGTAGACCGCGCGCACGGCGTACGAAAACAGCATGATCCCCAGAATGAACCAGGGCGCGCTCTTGCCGACAAACGATTCCGCGATGCCGCCCGCGTAAAAGGCCGACGAGGCCAAGTCGCACAGAACGATCGCCGCCGCCCTCCAAAAGGTGATGAAGGACAGCATGACCGTAGTCGCGACTACGACCTTCGTAACTTTGGATTTACTGAAGGAATCCACTGGATCGCAACTCCCGTCTTGCCCATCCCCAGGGGCGCTTTCAAATCGCCTACGAAGTTAGCTGGCGGGCTGGGGCTTGAAAGTACCCCGTCCGATGTCCCATCGGACTGCGCCCCTACGGCTCGGGTCCTCCGTCTCCGGGGTGGAGTTCGGCTCAGTTCCGTATTCTATCACCGGCTCGCCGGGAGGCCTGCCCGAAGTCTCAGGCCGGGTCCACGCCACCCGCGATGACCTTTTCCCGAGCCAGGTAACCGAGCGCGGTGACGGCCAGAAACATGGTCAATATCTCGCTGTTGCCCAGATTGTGTTCGAACAATCCGCTAACCATGATGGCAATCGTAACGGCGATAGCGCCGTGTAACAGGAATCGCTCGTCGCAGAGAGTCGCCCGCGGCAAGCGCCGCAGGGCGCGCGAAAAATCCCAAAGGATCTGGCCGAACATCCAGAGCACCGCCAGCAGGGCGGGCAGGCCACGCTCGGCCGCATACTGAATGTAGATATCGTGCAGATGCGAGTGCTCGGCCATATGTGGCGGCTGCGTAACGCCAGCGGGAATATACTCGGCGAAGTGCTTGCCTACCATCTCGGGTCCGAGCCCCAACCAGGGATGCGCTTGAATCATCTGCCAGCCCGTGCGCCAGCAGACGACGCGCTGCTCGTTGGAATCGACGCCGGTGGGCGCGAAGAACGAGCCCACGCGGGTTTGGACAAATGCCGGCGCCAATAATAAGATTGCCGTCAGAGCCACCGGAGCGGCCGCGGCCAGCCAGCGCTGGCGGCATCCCAGCAGGTACACAATAGCGAACGCCGCGCCAAACCAGACGCTGCGCGTCATGCCCAGTAGAAGTGAAACCCCCATCAAAACCGCTCCGGCTATGCCGAGCCAAAGATATCGGCTGCGCACGCGCGGCGAGAATAGCAGGAACGCCGCGAGCATGACGAGCACGATCATCTCTTCGCCGCCGAACGTCATCCAGTGCGACATGAATCCGGTGATCCTTCGGCCGACGTAGGATTCGTAAAAGTTCGCGTTCGTCAGACGCGCCTCGTGGAGTTTGTGCGCGAACTGCACCAGGGACAAGATCGCGCCGGCGCTCGCCACGGCGGCCCAGGAGAGCGCCAGCCATCGGGCATCCCGTATTTTCCGGAACGTCGAAAACAGCACGAGCAGAATTCCGTAAACGAAAAACTTGCGAATCTGCGGCCGGCCAGCCCACGGATCGTCCGAAAACGCCAGCGACACCAACGTAAGCGCCAGGAACGCGGTGATCGGCGCCCAGATTCGCGGCAGGCGCAGCTCGATTCCCGACAGCAGCAACGCAGCGGCGGCCAAAGTTATCAGAATTTGCGAAACGGCAATCGAAAACAGGATCGAAACGGCCGAGGCCCAGGCAAGATAAAAAGCGGCCTGGGCAAGAAAGCTCTTTTCCGGCGCCGGTTGTGTGAGGGGTAACGCTAGCGACTTCATCGGGTATCAGCGATCATTCTGGCATATCGCCGCGCTCCCGGCCGTCCGGCGGCGCGAACCGGTCGCGGACCAGCGCCATCGCTTCCCCCGAATTGTGCACCGCTCCTTCCAGTTGCGCGTCTTCGACCGCGCTCAAAATGCCTGCGAATGCCGGGCCGGGAGCGTAGCCCGCGGCGATCAAATCGTCTCCCGTGACCAGGCGGGGCGGGTTGAGCTTTTCGGGCGGCGCTTCCGCCTGCTTCCTTCGCAGGAACTCGTAGTTGCCGAGCAGCCGGTGGCTCATCGCACAGTCCAGCCGGTGCAACTCCATATGATCTTCGAAATTTTCCTGCCGCAGGAAGCGCTTGAGCGTACTCTCCCTCATGCGCGTCACGTCCTTGAACCGGAGATGGTTGGCGACCAGTTGCTCCACCCGGCGGATCTCGGCGTTCGAGAAGCGCAACCGCGTCAGGATGCGAACGGCCATTTCCGCGCCCAATTCGGCGTGCCCGTCGAAGCGGATGCGATCCGCCACGCGGAACGTTGGCGGCTTGCCCACGTCATGCAACAGGACGGCCATCGCCAGCACGGGCGAGGGCGCGCGCAGGCCTTCCAGCATCAGGAGCGTGTGCGTCCAAACGTCGCCTTCGGGATGAAACTCGGGCGGCTGCGCCACGCCCTTCATCGCCGCGACTTCCGGCAGAATTTCGCCGAGCAGGCCCGAGCGGTCCAGCAACTCGAAGCCGCGGCGCGCGCCGCCTTCGGTGAGGATACGCACCAGTTCGTCGCGAATACGTTCCGCCGCAATCGACTGGATTTTCGCGTGCAGCCGCTCGATCGCGGCGAAGGTGCCCGGTTCGATCTCGAAGCCGAGCCGAGCCGCGAAGCGGACCGCGCGCAACATGCGGAGACGATCCTCGTCGAATCTAGATTCGGGCTCGCCGATGGCGCGGACGATTTTCGCTTCCAGGTCCGCGCGTCCGCCCACGAAATCGAGCGCCTCCCGCGCGTCCGGATCGAGCAGCAACCCATTGATGGTGAAGTCGCGGCGCGCCACGTCCTGACGCGGATCGTTCTCGAAGCTGACGCTCTCCGGCCGCCGGCCGTCGCGATAGGCGTGGTCGCTGCGGAAGGTCGCCACTTCCACCGCGGCCTCCGCCTCGCAGATCAGCGCCACTCCAAAATGCGCGCCTACGAGTTGCGCTTTCGGGAAGAGAGCGACCACGTCGGCGGGGCGCGCGCTGGTGGCTATGTCGTAGTCTTTCGGCTCGAGGCCGAGCAGCATATCGCGCACGCAGCCGCCGGCCAGGTACGCCTGGTAGCCCGCTTCTTTCAACCGGGCCGCCACTGTGCGCGCTAGCCGCGCCGCGGGAGATTCCATATCCACCCTAATTCTAATATCGGACCGGATCGAGCGCGGGAGCCCGCCTCTTATGTGCTCTTCGAGGGGGACTTGGACTTCTTCGTTTCTCCGCTTTGGGCCGATGCCGCCCCGGCGTCCTCTCCCGCAACCGCGGTTGGATCGATCGAGGAAAGCACCTGTTTGAAAAGCGATTCCTTCTTGGAATCCTTCTTCGGGGGTGGTTCGCCGTGACGAAAATCGTGCTCGTGGTAGCAGGTGTAGCAACGCACCTTGGCCGCTACGCCGTTCAGCAGCGATACGGTGGCGTGATTCGTAACTCGCCGGCACTTCACACAGAAGTCATCGACCAAATCGCCGAGGCGCAATTCCGACATAGATCCTCTCCCGAACCGCAGGGCGCCAACTGATGAAGTATATACATTTTTGGACGCAATGTGTTGACACTCTTTTCCGGCGTGCGGTATCGGGCTAACGCTCCGGCGCCTGCCGCAAAGCTCCGGCGCGCGTTGCATCGTGCCGCGCCTCGGTACCCGCCGGAACCGGCTGGCTCGCGCACAAATAAAGCCGGGCGTTTCGCCAACTCCGGCTTAGTAACTGCCTAAATCGAGTAGTCTTCCGTAAACACGCGGGATTCCCGGACTCTGACGTAGACCGTGTCTTCGGGTTTGATGGCGAGTTCCCGGTAGCGCTGGTGCGTGAGGTCCACGGTGATGGTCCCGTTCTCTTTCGTGATCAATTCCACTTTCACCAGCGCTCCGGCGGATTGAATCCGGGCGACGCGTCCCTCCAAAGAGGAGTCGGCGGTTCGCACCAGATCGATCTCCATCTCGTGCGGCCGGACGAAGACGCGCGCGGGCCGGCTATTCCCGGCAGCGTCGGGAGCGGGGGCGGCGGCAGGTTCGAAAACGGGCTTGCCATCGGCGATGCGGCTGTGGAACAGGTTGACGTTGCCGAGAAAGCTCACTACGAACTCGGAGGCCGGATGGTGGAACATTTCCTCCGGCGTGCCGACCTGTTCGATGCGCCCCTGATTCATGATGACGACGCGGTCGGCCACTTCGAGGGCTTCTTCCTGATCGTGGGTCACGAGAACGCTGGTGAGGTGAATTTTTTCGTGTAGATCGCGCAGCCAGCGGCGAAGCTCCTGGCGAACCCGCGCGTCGAGCGCGCCGAAAGGCTCGTCGAGCAGCAGCACATTAGGCTCGATGGCGAGCGACCGGGCGAGCGCTACGCGCTGGCGCTGCCCGCCGGAGAGCTGGGACGGATAGTGCCTGGCCCAGTTGCCGAGTTGAATGAGATCGAGCAGTTCGTTCACGCGGCGCCGGATTTCTTGTTCGGGCGGGCGCACCTTGCGCGGCCGCACGCGCAGTCCGAACGCGATGTTCTCGAAGACGTTCATGTGGCGGAACAGCGCGTAATGTTGGAAAACGAAGCCGACGCGCCGCTCGTCGGACGGCTGGCGGGAAATATCGACGCCATCGATGAGCACGGCGGTATCCGGCGCTGGATCGGGCTCTTCGAGCCCCGCCATGATGCGCAGCAGGGTCGTCTTGCCGGAGCCGGAAGGCCCGAGCAGGGCGACCAGTTCGCCGTCGGCGACATGGAGACTCACGTCGCGCAGCGCGGCCTGCTTCGCGAAAACTTTGGTGACGTGCCGTGCTTCAATCGCCATCGGCTATCCTTCCCCGCCCGGAGACGCTTGCCGCGCGGCCCGGATTTTCCATTCGAGAAACGCTTTGAGCGCGAGCGTGACCAGCGCCAGCAGCGCGAGCAAACTCGCTACCGCGAACGCCGCCGAGAAGTTGTACTCATTGTAAAGAATCTCGACGTGGAGGGGCAGGGTATTGGTTCTGCCGCGAATGTGGCCGGAAACCACCGAGACCGCGCCGAATTCGCCCATCGCGCGCGCGTTGGCGAGCACCACGCCATAGACGAGCGCCCAGCGCATGTTGGGCAGCGTCACGCGCCAGAACGTCTGCCATCCGGAGGCCCCCAGCAACACGGCCGCTTCCTCTTCGTCGATGCCCTGCTCCTGCATCAAGGGAATCAGCTCCCGCGCGATGAAGGGGAAGGTAACGAAGACGGTCGCGAGAATCACGCCCGGCTCCGCGAATACGATCTGAACGCCGTGCCCGGAAAGCCAGCCGCCGAACCAGCCCTGCGCGCCGAACAGAAGCACGAACACCAGCCCGGAAATTACGGGCGAAACCGCGAAAGGAAGATCGATGAGCGCCAGCAGCAGGCTGCGCCCGCGGAACCGGAACTTGGCGATCGCCCAGGCGGCCGCGACGCCGAAGACCAGATTCGCGGCGACGGAAATGGCGGCCGTAAGCAGAGTCAGCCGCAGCGCGGATAGGGCGTCGGGCTCGGTTATGCTCGCCACGTACAAGGCCGCGCCTTTGCGGAACGCCTCGACGAATACGGCGACGACGGGCATCAGGATCAGGCAGCCGGTGAAGGCGACGGCCGCCAGGATCAACGTCAGGCGCATCCACGCCGGTTCGGTATGACGCCGCGCAGTCCTCATCCGCTACGCTCCCCTCTCGTGCCGCCGCGCGAACCACCACTGGCCGGCGTTCACGGCGAAGAGCATCGCGAACGAGCTGGCGAGCATCAACAGCGCGATGGCCGCCGCACCGGTGTAATCGTACTGTTCGAGCTTGGTGACGATCAGCAGCGACGCGATCTCGGTTTTCATCGGCATGTTTCCCGATATGAAAATGACGGAGCCGTATTCTCCCAGCGCGCGGGCGAATGCGGTGGCGAAACCCGCGATGAGCGCCGGTTGCAGCGCCGGCAGAATCACGCGGCGGAGGGTTTGGAGGCGCGACGCCCCGAGCAGCGCGGCGGCCTCTTCCACCGCCGGATCGAGATCCTCAATAGCGGGTTGGACCGTCCGCACGATGAACGGCAGCCCGATGAATGCCAACGCGATCACGATACCGAGCGGCGTAAACGCGGCCTTGATGCCGAGCGGCGTCAGCCACCGTCCCATCCAACCATGTTCGGAATAGATGGCCGTGAGGGCGATGCCCGATACCGCCGTGGGCAGCGCGAAAGGCACGTCGATCAGCGCGTCCAGCAAACGGCGTCCGGGAAACTCGTAGCGTACCAGCGACCAGGCAATCGCCAGGCCGAATACGACGTTCACGGCGGAGGCGATGAAGGCCGTGCCGAAAGTCAGACGCCAGGCGGCCAGCGTGCGCGGGTCGAAGATGGTGGCGCTAAAACTGGCCCAGGATTGTGCGGCGCCCTTCGTCACCAGCGCCGCCAGCGGAATCAGCACAATGAGGCTGAGATAGGTCAGCGTATAACCGAGCGTGAGCCCGAAGCCGGGAACGATGCTGTGCTGTTTAAAACGCGCCATAGACCTTTGTGGGGCGGACGCCTGCAGGTCGAGACCCCTCGTCCGCGCCGGACCCCCTGGTCCGGCTCTTCGTGGGCCGAAGAATGTTCACGAAACCGGGGCGGCCTGAGAGACCGCCGCAGGCCTAGGGCCTGCCCCACTGGAACGGTCCACGGAACCGCCCCCACCATGCGATCCCACTCTCTCCGCTCCTCGAACAATCGTACAGGAATCAACTTTGCGGCTGGTACAGTTGGTCGAAGATCGCATGATCGGCGAAATGCTTCCGCTGCGCCTCGCGCCAGGTTCCCGCCACATCGCCGATGGTAAACAGTTTAATTTCCGGGAACTGTTCTTGGTGCTCGGCGCGGACGCTCGCCAAACGCGGCCGGAAGAAATTCTTGGCGGCGATCTCCTGCCCCTCCGGCGAATACAAATATTGCAAATACGCTTCGGCAACAGCCCTGGTTCCGTGGCGGTCGACGACGCGATCCACGACGGCTACCGGCGGCTCGGCCAGAATGCTTACCGAAGGATTGACGATCTCGAACTTATCGCCGCCGAATTCGCGGATCGCAAGATATGCCTCATTTTCCCACGAAATCAGGACGTCGCCGAGTCCGCGCTCGACAAACGTGGTGGTCGCCCCGCGTGCGCCCGAGTCGAGCACCGGAACGTTCTTATACAACGCCGCGATAAATTCCCGCGCCTTGGCTTCGTCGTGCCCGGAAGTTTCCAAGGCGTAGCCCCACGCCGCGAGGTAGTTCCAGCGCGCGCCGCCGGAAGTTTTCGGATTCGGCGTAATCACGGCGACGCCGTGGCGAATCAGATCCGGCCAATCGCGAATCCCTTTGGGGTTTCCCTTGTGAACCAGAAACACGATGGTAGATGTGTACGGCGTACTGCGATCTGGCAGCCGCTTCTCCCAATCCGGTTTAATGCTGTGCGCCTTGTCGGCGATGGCGTCGATATCGTAGGCCAGCGCGAGCGTCACCACGTCCGCTTGCAGACCGTCGATCACCGCGCGCGCCTGTTTCCCGGAGCCGCCGTGCGATTGCTCGATCACGACATCCTGGCCCGTTTTCCGCTTCCACTCCGCGGCGAAGGCGCGGTTGAACTCCTGGTAGAGTTCGCGCGTGGGATCGTAAGAGACGTTCAACAGGCGAACCGGTTGCGACGCCGTCGATGTTCCGTTCGAGCAGCCGGTGAGCAGCGCGAAAGCGCCTATAACAATAGTCGCGGCGAATGTGAGGTGCGATTTTCCCATGGTCTCCCCTATCCCCAGCCGGTACAGCAGAGCTGTAAACACTGAGCGGCCGGTAACGTCCCCTTCGTTTTTCCTAGGTTTCCATATTTGCCAGATCGCCCTACTTGTTCATTTCTGACGCATTAGCGCAAGGATGCGCCTTACCTGCCGGACGGCCTGGTAAGAGGAAAAGACTATGCTTGTCGCCATGCACACGGTCGCAAGAGTCGCAAGGGGAGTAGAGCGGAATCGCAGGAAAGTTATATAGGCTACAAAATAGCAACAGATGGAGCACAGGTAAAGAACCAGAGCTACGATATATTTGGTCATTTTGTTGCTATCGCCCCCTTAGGGATTGAATCCTGCTTTCACAGTGGTTGCGATGGAAGCAAGGACTCCGCAAACAATCGTTAGTGTACTCTCTTGCCGTCCAGAAATTCCACCGTAAAATACGGATACGTGTACGAACCGCCCTTGGTGGTTTTGGCGAGAAATTCACCCGGCATCAGATGGCCGATGCCCGCCCCTATGTGTACTTCACGGTTCACTTCGTACCATGCGTAGGCGTCGAACTCCTCACCGATGTGCTTACCGGATTTCCCGGTGGCGTCGCGGACGATAGCGCTACCCGAGGTATTGTAGACGGCATCGGTCGCGCTGGCAAGCCACAAATCCAGATACTGTCCGGTGATTGTCCAGCGCTTGTGCGGTTCGATAGTGACGCCTCCCCTGCCGGCGACGATGTTCTGCCAGCCGAATTGATCCGAGATGCCGAAGCGGTCGTGCGCCGTCGGATACATGGTATCGAAAGTGTTATGGGTTCGATCAGTCGGGTTCTTATCGCCCGAGGCGTAATCGAAGCCCGCGAACAGGCGCGGCTTCCAAGGCGCGGCGGCAATCTTGTAGCCAACGCCATCGGTCGTGGCCCAGGCGTTAATCGGGTTAGTGCCCGCCGAGCCGGTCTCGCCAATCGCTTCCGCGCGATAGTCGAAATTGGAAATTTCCTTGCCCCGCAAGCGGACGCCGTAGGCTTCTTCGCTGAGCTTGCCCTTCGCGGTCTTGGTTGTCGTGGTTTCGACGGAGACGCTAGGCGCGACCCGCCAGAGCACGAACGGTTCGATGGCCGAATGGGGAATCACGCGGTCGATTCCGCCATAGATCCCATAAATATCGTTCCCAGCCGCGTGATGGTTGATGAATTCGTCGTCGAGGGGATTGACGACGGAGGCCGCGAAGATGCCGAGCCGGTAGCGGTTCAGGTGGAGGTTGGCCACGACCGCATCGTAGGAACGCCCCTGGTTGCGCCACTCGGAATTGGCGATGATCGTATTGTTGTAGTCGATCTCCTGCCGCCCCACTCGCACGCTGATGGGCCCCTTTTCCGCATCGCCGAACTCGGCGTAGGCGAGCTTCAGATTCCACTTGTTCTCATTGGGAGGACCGAATGGCGGATTCTGTAGGAACGGCCGCGCGTCCTGAACCTGGGAAACCACGCGGAACCAACTCACCGGTTTGATAATCAAGCCCAGCCGGAGCCTGTTCAATAAATACGAATCGCTGCTTGCCGGATTGAAGCTGCCACCGCTGTAACCTTCAAACCGGAAGCGCTCTTCCGTGCCGAACTGAATCCACTTGGGAAGCTGATCGTTCAGGATACCCGTGGGGCGCAAATCGGGGAGATCGTAAGGGGTCGTCTCGACGGGCGGAGACCCAGAGGGGCCACCAATCGGCGTGAGTGAAGCATCCGAACCCAGCGCGGCCACCTTGTCGTATTGCGCCGCGAGCGGCGAGCTGCCGAGCGATAGCGAAAGCGCCAATGCCGCCAATGAAAGGCCCCAGCGCCCGCCGTTCCCGCAAGAAGAAACGCACACCGGCGTCTTCAAGTCTGGGTGGTGTGTGGCACAGCTCGACAGGGCCGGTGGCTGAAGTCCGGCGGCGGCGCCAGCCGGATCTCTTCGTCTCCAGGTCGGGTTCGAGTTTGTCAACGTAGTTTCTCCTTGAAGATGTAATGGCTTTGGAAGGCAGCATGGCGTCGGCGGCCAATTAGGTCGTGCCTCAGCTATCAGCCTATAATTCCTATATACTAACTAGGGTTTGTGGAGATGTCAACTACGAAGATTGAATCCGGGGTGCCTTGGCGCTCTTCCTTCTCAGCTATCGGCCCGGCGGTCCCGGCTGCAGCGCCGTATCGACAAGCGCTCCCGATCGCCATTCCCGTATAATACGTTCGGGGAGCAGTTTTCCTTCTAATGGAAGCACTCAAGAAGAAATTGCAGGAGGAGATCGCCGCACTCGAGCACGAGTTGCGCAACGAGCTGCCCAAAGAGATTTTGAAAGCGCGCGCGCACGGCGATCTCAGCGAGAATGCCGAGTATCATGCGGCCAAGGAGCGCCAGCGCTTCGTTGACGCGCGCCTGGGCCAGTTGAGAGCCCGCATGGGCGTGCTCTCGTTGGTCGATGTATCGAAGATCTCGCGCGACCGGGTGGGACTGGGATCGGAAGTGGTCGTCCTCGATTTAAAGAAAGACGAAAAGCTCACCTACCGGCTCGTCACCAGCGAAGAAGCCGATATGGCCCAAGGGCGCATCTCGACCAGTTCCCCAATCGGCAAGGGCCTGCTGGGCAAAGAAGTGGGCGATGTGGTCACCATCCAGATTCCGGGCGGAATGCGGGAACTCGAAGTCCTGAAGCTGACGACGATTCACGACCTGGGAAGCTAAGCCTGAAATGACTTATACACGAGCGATCGGCATTGGGTGCAACAAAGTGATCGTTTTGATCGTCAGGGCACTTGCGCTTTCGCGCATTCATCCGAACGCGCTGACCTTCATCGGTCTGGTGGTGAACGGGGTTGCCGCGGTGCTGCTTGCCTCGGGGCGGTTCCTGCCGGCGGGCTTCGTGATAATCGGCGCGGGCATTTTCGATATGGTGGACGGCCGAGTAGCGCGCGAGACGAAGCAGGTCACGCTGTTCGGAGGCTTCTTCGATTCGGTGATCGACCGTTACTCCGACTTGGTCCTGTTAATGGGACTGCTGGTTTATTACGCTTCGATCAACCGGTTCTTCTATGTCGTTCTGACCGCGGTGGTCATGACCGGCTCGGTCATGGTGAGCTATACGCGCGCGCGTTCCGAGTGTACGATTCCCAAGTGCAAGGTCGGTTTCACGGAGCGGCCCGAGCGCATGGTATTGCTCATCATCGGAGCGCTGTTTAATCGCATGGCCCCGGTGCTGTGGACCATTGCCGTGCTTGCGAACGTCACCGTCATTCAGCGCATATTGTACACGTGGCAGGAAAGCAAGCATCTCGAAGACGCTCAGTTATGCCTCGCGCCTAACTCCACGGTCGAGCGCTAGTTCTTTGACCGAATGGTTTGGTGCCTTTGCGCAGCCCCTCCCTCACGGTCGGGGTTCCGCTCGGAACCGCGAGCGTCAGCGAGCGGACCTCGCAGTCACAGCATTAGCAGACATTTCTCACCGATCCGCGGATCGAATGCTTCGACTCCGCTGGTGGCGCACGCACTTTGCGTACCGGTTGGCACTCATGCCAACACATTCTCCGCTGCAATGCGGGCTAGCCGAACCGGCAGCGCCGGTCAGCCGTCCTCCAGAATCACGAATGCCATTGCGGCCGTCGCGGTGTGCGTGAGAGAAAGGGAGATCGATTGGACTCCCATCCGCGCGGCGATTTCCGCGGCTACCCCGTGAAGTTTTAGCGACGGTCTTCCGGACGCCAGATTAGCGACCTCGAAGTCCTGCCAGCGCACGCCGTGCCGCCAGCCCGTGCCGATGGCCTTCATCCCGGCTTCCTTGGCGGCGAAGCGCGCGGCATAGCGCTCGAAGCGGTTCGCCTTGCTCTCCGAGTATGCGATCTCGGCGGGAGTGTAGACGCGCTCGATGAAGTGCCGCCCGTGGCGCTCGATGGCTTTGCGGACGCGCTCGATTTCCGCCAGGTCCACGCCCATGCCCGCGATCACGAGCCGGCTCCGCAGGCCGCGATGGTGAGGCGCCCGTGCTTGACGCCGCGCATGGCGATGAGACTGTCGGCGAGTTTTCTGACCTCGGCGGCTTTGCCATGGACGACCACCACTTCCAGGCAATTGCCGTGGTCGAGATGGACGTGCAGCGTCGAGAGAATATTGTGAAAATGTTCGTGCTGCAAATCGTTGAGCTTCTCGCTCAACAATCGCACGTGGTGATCGTAGACGATCGAGACGGTTCCCACCACCTTCTGCCCCGGCGCTTCCGCGGCCTGCTCGACCAGTTCGGCGCGGATCAAGTCGCGGAATGCCTCGGAACGGTTCGTATACCCGCGGCTGGCGATGAGGGCGTCGAATTCCCCCAGCAGATCGGATTCGATGGCAACGCCGATGCGGCTAAGCTCGCTCATGGGTCTGATTGTAGGCGGGCGCGGCAGTGGCTGTCCAGGAGCCGCCGGATGCGGCGGCCGGGAATCGTGGCACGGATATTACAGTCGTGCTACGGTAGGATCGATGCATATTCCCGACGGGTTTCTCTCCACGCCGGTGTGGCTGGGACTCGACGCGGTGTCGGCTGGCGCGCTCGGCATCGCGGCGCGGCGCGCGCAGAGAAGACTGGCGGAGACGCGCGTCCCCCTGCTCGGCGTAATGGGCGCCTTCGTGTTCGCGGCGCAGATCGTCAACTTTCCCGTTGCCATCGGCACCAGCGCGCACCTGGTCGGCGCCGCGCTGCTCGCCATCGTGCTCGGTCCGGCGCCGGCCATCGTTACGATGACCGCAATTCTGGCCATACAGGCGTTCGTGTTTCAGGATGGCGG
>Ga0187849_1002694_pt1 | contig 16585 bp, 13 predicted proteins | sample June2016WEW_4_10_2_FD_132412 | JGI IMG/M metagenome (GOLD analysis project Ga0187849, IMG submission 132412) | Peatland microbial communities from SPRUCE experiment site at the Marcell Experimental Forest, Minnesota, USA - June2016WEW_4_100 | ecosystem: Environmental > Terrestrial > Soil >...
GATTGAAGCTAACCTCCGGCTGGTGGTGTCGATCGCCAAGAAATACACCAATCGTGGCCTCCAGTTCCTGGACCTGATTCAGGAAGGCAATATCGGTTTAATGAAAGCCGTGGACAAATTCGAGTACCGCCGCGGTTACAAGTTTTCCACTTACGCCACCTGGTGGATCCGGCAGGCCATTACCCGCGCCATTGCTGACCAGGCGCGGACCATCCGCATCCCCGTGCACATGATTGAAACCATCAATAAGCTCATCCGCACGTCGCGCCAGCTCGTGCAGGAGTACGGGCGCGAGCCGACCTCGGATGAAATCGCCAACCGGATGGAAATCCCCGTGGTGAAGGTGCGCAAAGTCTTGAAGATCGCCCAGGAACCGATTTCCCTCGAAACCCCGATCGGGGAAGAGGAAGACTCGCATTTGGGCGACTTCATTGAAGACCGCGGGGTCATTTCACCGGCGGAAGCGGTCATCAATATCAATTTAAAAGAACAGACGGAGTCGGTGCTGAAAACCCTGACGCCGCGCGAGGAAAAAGTCATCAAGATGCGCTTTGGCCTCGACGACGGCAGCGAGCACACTTTGGAAGAGGTCGGACAGAGCTTTGCCGTCACGCGCGAACGCATTCGCCAGATTGAAGCGAAGGCGTTGCGCAAGCTGCGTCACCCCTCACGCAGCCGGAAATTGCGGGCGTTCCTTGATGCTACCCCGCGGGAGTAATGCTCCGGCCTGGGGAAAAACCGCCCCGATGCATCGGGGCGGTACCAGTTGAATCTATTCGTGTTACGGGGGGTCGGCACCCATGAAAAACTGCCCGTACTGCGGTTACACCAATTACGAGAATGCCACTGTCTGCCGCAAGTGTGATGGTTCCTTTGTGGTGAAGCGCGGCACTGTTTACCAAGGCCGAACCTACTGGATCGGCCCCGAACGCGCCAAGGCCCTTCGGAGCCGGGCGCTTTCCATGATCGTTCTGGGGCTGCTCATCAAGGTTTACTGGGGTGGCTACGGGCCTTGGCCTACCATTGATTTTCCGATCCTCGTAACCCTGCGCGCGTTCGGGGAGCCCCTGCTGCTTTTCGGTGGGGCCGGGCTTTACCTCTTCGGCTGGATTGCGGCTTACGTTTGATTCTCTTTTCTTGACCAAGCGGGTGGCCACGGTCAGTGCAGTCCTGACCGTGGCCTTTTCTTTCATGCCCGATACCCTAGCGGCAACGGCGCGTTGTTAATGCGAGTGAGGCGTGCCGCTACCGTTGCCTTGTCCAGAACAGAATTGTCCTAACTCGGCCGCCGCCAATCCTCCGACCCCTTCACCAGCCCTTTCGGCACGGGATTCATGTAAAGCTTTTCTAGCAAGCTATGCCTTCGCCATCCCAACGAAGAACCTAGGGTCAGAACTGCACTACTGCACTGACCGTGGCTAGCCGCTCTGAAGCCCCACCCTTCCGCAGTTCACCAAACGCGTCACAGCATCGTGAGAAATCCGGGTTAACGGCTCGGGATCAGCCGCAAGGTGACAAACGCTGAGGGCTTGCAGGTTAGTTCCATGGAGCCTTGATGGAGAGCAACCGGCGGCCCCGGCAAGGTTTGCTCGAGCAAGTTGGCATGCTGGGCTTTTTGCACAGGCAACCGCAGGGTCAACTGGACCCTTTCATCCTGGTTAGCGGTTTCGTATCCCCGTAGGACGAGGTCAACTCCTTGTTCGGCTCGCTTCAAGCCGGTCACCTCGAAATGGCCCTCGTTCACCGTCAGAAAACTGTGTTCGGGCGGCAGCACGCCGGCGTGTGCGTCCGTAGGAAGGACATGCAGTGGACTGTTAAAACTGTGCGCTTGCTCCACCACCCCACTCTCGGCCCAATTCCCCTCGTGCGAATACAAACTGTATTTGAAGGTATGGCTTCCCGTCTGTGCGGCCTGCGGGGAATAGTAACCCTTGTAGTTGGTAATCGAACGAAGGAGCATCAGATTGGCCACCCCGGACTCAATCTGATAGCCGCTCGTGCCTTGGTTCAAGAGGGCCACCCCACGGCCCGAACTCTCTAAATCGACCCATGTCTGCGCCTGATACATGCCGTCCGGACGCTCCGTGGCGGTGTTATTCGTTTCATAGTAAATCTTCATTCCTTTCTCACGGCGGAGCGGAAAGACCACATTCAATATTCCGTCGTGCCCCGGAAATCCCAAGAGGCTGGTTTCAAAGTCGACACGGGGCAGATCGTTGAACAACTTGATTTCCTGGGTGAGCCGCCCACCTAGGAACGGCCGTTCAATCCGCAACTGGGTGCCTAAAGCGTCGGTGATCTCCTGGAGGGAGTCGGGATGGGTCTGGCTGGTTCGAATCTTGGCGCCGGTGAAATGAATGGTTCCTTCGGTGTCAGGATTCTCTTCTTCGGCGAGGACCACTTCGTTTCCTTGGTAATGGCTTGTATCCAACAACTCGGCCCCGGTGCGGCGATCGATCAGGCTGGAGATATCGCCGGTGACAGGATCAAGGTGCAAGGAATAGAATCGGTTGCTGATCTCAGCCTTTGCCGGCTTCCAATCGGGAGCTTCCGCCTCCCCGGGAGCCGGTTCAATGTGGTAAAGGTGATAGCCCATCGGCGACACCTGATCCGCAACGAACTCGATAACCGCGTGCAGGCGCGAATGGGGGTACCACCGCTTGGTGGCGATAAGCCTGAATGGAACCTCGTGCCCTTGCGAGTTGAGGATGCGAAAATTCTGGATCTTCAAGTTGTCGAACGGGGTCTCGTAACGAGCCAATTCACTGCGGGGGTAGGATAAGGAATTGAAGACCAGGAAGGGGTCTGCCCCAACCTTCGAGGTGTTGATTTTCCGGGACAGGTAATACAGGGTCTCGGCCAGGGTGGATCTTCCTGTTTCCATCGCGCCGGCATACCGGCTTATCATTTCGTCATAAACCTGATCGTTGTTGTCGCCCGGCAGGACACCATGATCCTGGTTAAACAGAACCTTTTCCCAAGCCGTGCGGAGGCTTGCGGCGGGATAGGGAAGCCCGTAGAAGGAGGCGATGGTGGAGAATTTCTCGCTCGATTCCAGCGAGTCCTCCGCACTTCGCTCCGCAATCTTAGCTTCGATGCTCTGCGCATATTGACCGCGCAGATCCTGAATGTAGAGCGGTGGATTGAAGTCATAAGTGTAGGTGGGAAGCGCCACGCCACTCTTAAGGACGTCCTCAAAATAGCGGCGCGGTGTGGCGATAATGACGGACTTTATAGGAATGCCATCCCGTGCGGCGGCTTTCAAGACCAGTTCCTTGATTTGCGCGGAGGTCTCATTGGGAAAGTATAGATCGCGTCCCCAGGGGAGCATGATCTTGTCATTTCCTTCCAGGTTCTGTTCCACGTAGGTCCGCAAATGTCGATCAAGGTTTTCAGACTGGGTGGTGTAGGTTGCGGACTGCCAGTAAGCCAGCACCTTTGACCCCTCGGGGGATTCCCAGTAAAAGGGGCTTTTCACCGAGTGCACGAGCGCCGGCAGAACATCCCGGGTAAAAGCAAAGTACCGCAGCCCGGCCTGCCGGCTGAGTTGGGGCATTTGGGGGGTCTGCCCGTAGGTGTCAATATTCCAGGAGGTAAGGATGTTTGCTCCCAGGGCTTTCTCCAGCCAAGGCTTGGCCAGTAGGAACTGTCGCGTCAGCGACTCATAATCAGGTTCCGCAATATCGGGTTGCACGTACATGCCTGTTGCAACCTCAAAACGCCCTTCGCGAATCATGCGCCGGAGAAAAGTCCTGTCAGCCTCCCCAAGACTCTCCCAGAACGGTTTGAGAGCCGCCATTTCGTCCTGCGTAAATGCGTATTCCGAGTCCTGCTTCAGCATGCGTAGCGCCTGGTTCAGAATCTTGAGCACCATGATCTTCGTCCTGTCGTATGTCCAGTACCACTCCAAGTCGATGTGGGAATGGGGGACAACATAAATTGTGTAACCTTGCGGCGCAGCTTGGGGGTTGTGAGCAGGGAAAAGAACGCTGACGATAAGACAAACGGGACCGATGAAGCCGGTAAAGATCTTGCTAAACAAGGATCTTCTAAAAGGGTTTACCTCACGGGGCATTTGTACCTCCTGGTACGCACATTCTCGTGGCCTCCCAGCATGTAGCACAGGATGGCGACAAGCGCAAATGCTTGTTCCCCGAGGCGGAATGGTCTTGCTTCCATTCGAAGGAGTTGGTATTTTCAGGCTTGAAAGAAAAGGCCGCCGAGTCGTACGGCAGCGCGCCTTAAGTAAGCGCAGCCCCTCCGACCCCGCGCCAACAGGTGAATTCAATCAGGAGTGAATTATGGGCGAAACAATGATCGCGCCTCCCATGCCGGAAGAGCAACCGTCTGATTCTTTCCTAAGCCGTGCGATTGGAATGTTCATATCACCGGGGCGGACTTTCGAATCGATCGCCCGCCGGCCGGATTTCCTCGCGCCACTGATTACCCTGACGGTGGCATCCTATATCCTCATTGAAGCCATGCTGGAGAAAGTCGGCGCCGGGCGCATCATCCGGCAGTCGATCGAAATGAGTGGCAAGGCTTCCCAGATGACCCCGGAGCAAATTGACCAGACAGTTCAAAAGGTGGCGACGTTCACGGCCATCAGCATGCGCATAGGTGGCGTCCTGGGCGTGCCCATTTTTCTGCTCATCATCGCGGCGGTGGGCCTATTTGTGGTCAACGTCATCTTTGGCGCTTCGGCAAATTTCAAAACGTGCTTTTCGGTTGTTTGCTACGCCAATATGGTCCTCATCGTCTCGGTGGTTCTTGGCCTGGTGATGGTGCTGTTGGGCGATGTCGAGCAATTCAATGTGGAGAACTTCCTCCCCACCACCGTGGGATTCTTCCTGAACCCCCGGGAGACCTCGAAGCCGCTTTATGTAATCGCCAGTTCGTTCGACATTTTCCATGTGTGGTTCATCATCTTGACGTCGCTGGGGCTATCCGCCGCCACGGGGAAAAAAGTTGGGACGGTTGCGATTCTCCTCACTTACCTGGGGGTTTGGGTGCTCCTAGTGCTGGCCCACGCCGGCTGGGCCGCGATGATGGGATAGCGCCGCGCGGCAGGGCCGCAAAAGAAAATCAAAAGGCAAAGGGCAAGAGTCAAAAGCCCTTGCTGACGGTGGCTGCCGGCTGGATGCGAGTTATGGGCACGGTATGGCCGCTAATCCTCACCCTATCGCAGCCCTGGGAGTGGGCAGGACAAATCCACAAACCCCATGCCCATCAAATTTGAAATCCTTGCTGAAGACAAAGTCACGCGTGCGCGCGCGGGATTATTGCACACGCCCCATGGCGTGATTGAAACCCCCATCTTTATGCCTGTAGGCACCGGCGGCACGGTGAAAGGCATGACGCAGGATGAGTTGGAAGCGCTGGGCGTGCAAATCCTGCTGGGAAACACCTACCACCTTTATCTTCGTCCCGGCCACGAATTGATCCGCGAGGCGGGCGGGTTGCATCGCTTCATGTCGTGGCCGCACCCGATCCTAACCGACAGCGGCGGTTTTCAGGTGATGAGCCTGAAGACCCTGGGCCGCGTAACCGAGGACGGGGTATGGTTCCGTTCGCACCTGGACGGCTCCTCGCATTTTCTCTCTCCCGAGCGCGCCGTGGAAATCCAATTGGCCTTGGGCTCGGATATCATGATGTGCCTCGACGAGTGCGTCGAATACCCGGCCAGCCATGAAACGCTCCAACGCGCCGTGAGTCTGACGGCGCGCTGGGCGAAGCGGGCGGTTAAAAGCCGGGATTCGGGGTTAGGGATTCGGGGTTCGGGCGAAATGCTAATCCCTAATCCCGAATCCCGAAACCCTAACCCCGCTCTTTTCGGCATCGTGCAAGGTGGGACGGACAAGGAATTGCGCCGCCAGAGCGCCGAGGCGTTGCTGGACCTGGATTTTGAGGGCTACGCCGTGGGGGGACTCGCCGTGGGTGAGCCCAAGTCGGAGATGTATGACACGGTGCAGTTTACGGTGGATCTCCTGCCGCGCGACCGCCCACGCTACCTGATGGGGGTGGGCACGCCGGAAGATCTGCTGGAGGGCGTAGCCCGGGGTATCGACATGTTCGATTGCGTCATGCCCACACGCAACGCTCGCAACGCCTGCGCCTTCACTTCCGAGGGCAAGGTCGTTCTTAAGAACGCCCGCTATGCCCGTGACGACGGGCCTCTCGACCCATCCTGCACCTGCGCCGTTTGCCGGCGCTATTCGCGCCGCTACCTTCGCCACCTTTTTGTGACGGGCGAAATGCTGGGAGCGATCCTGGCCACGCATCACAACCTCCACTTTTACCTTGACACTATGCGCAGAATCAGGCAGTCTCTCCTGTTTGGAGAGTTCGCGGAATTCCACTGTAGGGTACGCTCACATCTGTAGCGCCGGGCTTTAGCCCGGCAAGTGCCGCCCCGAAGGGCGGCGCTACATACCCGAAGCGAATCCGGAAAGCCCGAACCGAGAAAATCCCGTAATTCGCGGACGGGTTTTTCATCCTGAATCCTTAGAAACTACGGCCGGACCTTGATCGAGTGCCTCTTCGTAAACCCTATCCTCCTGGCGGCGGACCCCGGCTCAGCGGGTGCGTTTCCCGCGCCGCTTTTATTTCTCGTCTCCATTGGCGCCATCTGGTATTTTCTGGTCCTGGCGCCGCAATCGAAGCAGCGCAAAAAGCTCCAGGAGATGCTCGCCAGCCTGAAGACGGGAGATCGGGTAGTGACCAGCGGCGGGATTTACGGTACGATCGTGGGCTTCCGGAATGGCACGGTGCAGTTGCAGATTGCCAACCAAGTCAAGGTTGACTTGGCACGGTCGGCCATTACGGGGGTCGTGACCGAGGAGGCGGTGGAGTCAAGCAAGCAGGAGTCCGGGGCAAAAGGGAAAAAGTGGTAGGCGCGAGGATCGAGTTCCTGCCGGCTTTTGCTTTACAAGCCCTTATAAGCCCTTACAGCCTGATATAAGGGCTTAAAGGGGTTCATGGGTTGCCCTGCGGACACTTTGTCGCAGACCCAAGCAAGAGGCAATCGCCTTCCCAATGCCGGGAGGGTTTAGGGGGCGCTGATTGACGAGGCTATTTCGAAAGGGCTGCTGAGGTAGTTCATTACATGGAAACCAAGATTCGAGGCCGGGCGATTTTTATTTTGATAGTGGTTGTGGCATGTCTTTTGGGAATCATTGGCTTTCCCAAAAACGTGCAGGAGCTCAAGGACAATGTCCACAACCGTATCCACCTAGGGCTGGACCTGAAAGGTGGAACCAACCTGGTTTTGCAAGTGCAGGTTGAGGATGCCGTGAACATTACGTCCGGCGAGACGCTCGAGCGGCTGAAAGATGAACTGAAAGCCAAGAACGTCCCTTACGCAGATTGTCAGTCCGACGACGACAAGACCCAGAATCCCCCCAGCCACCGGATCCTGATCAAAGGTATTCCCCAGGATAGGTCAGCAGACTTGCAAACCGTGGCGAGCGGCCAGTTTTCCGACTGGGACTTGGTCCGAGTTCCCGGCGATGAGACCGCCCGGCTGCTGGTTCTGAAGACGAGCGCGGCGGCCATCATTCGTAACCAAGCGCTAATGCAGGCGATGGACACCATTCGCCGCCGCGTGGACGCCCTGGGGGTGACGGAACCGACGATTGCCGAGTACGGCCAGGGTGATTTCGAATTAGTGGTACAGTTGCCGGGGGTGGATGACCCGTCCCGCGTCAAAGACATCATGCAATCCACCGCCCTGCTGGAACTGAAGCTGGTGCAGGACGGTCCTTATTCTTCCCGTGAGGCGGCCCTGGCTGCGCATGGCGGAGTCCTGCCGCCGGACACCGAACTGGTTCCGGGTACTGACGAACAAACCCACAATGAGGTCTGGTATGTGTTGAACCGCATCGCGGCGGTCACGGGGCGCGATTTGAGCGGGGCAGAGCCCTCCCATGATCAAGCCGGGCGGCCCAGCGTGAACTTTACGCTGAACCGCGATGGCGCCGAGCGCTTCGGCCGCGTCACCGGCGCGAACATCGGCAAACTCCTGGCGATTGTTCTGGACAATCGTGTTTACAGCGCCCCGTCAATTCACGGCCAGATTACCGACCGCGGTGAAATTACCGGGGGGAATTTCACCCCGCAGACGGCCCAAGACCTGGCGCTGGTGTTGCGGTCCGGCGCCCTCCCTGCCTCGATCAAATATCTTTCTGAGGAGACCGTCGGCCCGTCGCTGGGAGCCGATTCCATCCGCCATGGGGTCATCGCTTCCATTGTGGGCTTACTCGCGGTGATGGGCTTCATGCTGGTTTATTATCGTGGGTCCGGAGTAAATGCCGACTTGGCATTGGTGCTGAATCTACTCATTTTGATTGCCGCCCTCGTTGATCTGAAGCTTTTTGCGATCTTGGCTGTGGGGGTGCTCGTCGCGTGGGTTGTTAGTCCGATCGCGGGTGCAATCATCGCGGCTGTCGGGCTTTTGGTCACGTTTGCCGTCGGGGCTCCAAGTCCCGGTACGTTTACGCTGCCGGGCATCGCGGGAGTCATTTTGACGGTTGGTATGGGTGTGGACTCTAACGTGCTCATCTTCGAGAGGATTCGCGAGGAATTGCGCCTTGGCAAGGCCGTCGGGGCGGCGGTTGCGGCGGGCTTTGAACAAGCCTTTCGAACAATTATTGACACCCACGTTACGACGATAGTTTCTGCCGCGATCCTTTTCGCCTTTGGGACAGGGCCGATTCAGGGTTTTGCCGTGACTTTGACGATCGGCTTGCTGGCCAACTTGTTTACTTCGGTTTTTGTCTCGAGGGTGATTTTTGATTACGGTCTTACGCAGCGTGAAAAAGGTGCGGTGCTGAGCATCTAGGGGGGATTTCTCACTACGCACGGACGCATTTGGGGAACTGCCGGAAGGGCGGGGCTTTAGCCCCGCCGAGATCGCGGCTCCCGTCCTCCGTTCGTCCCGCGCCCCGCGCAGCCCCGATACATCGGGGCTGCGCGGGGCGCGGGACATGGGAATAATCAGGAAGGGCTTGTAACGGCGGGGCTGAAGCCCCGCCCTTCCAAACCCGTGGTGAGAAATCCAGGCGAGTAATATTTGGGAACTTGGCGAGTCCCTGCGGTGTCAATTTCCTTGGAGAAGTGTGAAGGGGGTCCATGGAGCTTTTCCACGAACCAAAGATTGACTGGATGGAAATAAAGTGGTACTTCATTTCCCTTTCCTTGGCCTTGGCGCTGACGGGGATTATTTCCATGGTCGTTCACGGGGGGCTGGTCTACGGGATTGACTTCCGCGGCGGGACGCTGGTGGACGTAAAGTTTTCCCAACTCCCCAACATTGATTCCATCCGCCACGAATTGGACCACGCGGGTCTGCGCAACGCTACGATCCAGGGATTGGGGCCGGCGAGCGATCACGCCGTGATTATCGGGCTCGACCTTCAGACCACCACTTCCAGCAACGCTCTGGACACTGGCAAGCAGGCGATCGCCACGGGCCTTTCGGATCTTTTCGGTAAGGGCCCGGAGGGGAAGGCGGACTTCAACAACGCGAGCCCGCAAACGGTGGCGGAGCATCTGACGGCAGACGATCCCCTGGGCGTGGGGGTAAAGGGTTTGGATATCGCCACCAAAACCTATCGCGATCTTGCCGACGCCGTGGTCAACTACCGGAATGCTCCCCCGCGCAGCGGTCTCCTGGCGGATCTTAACGACCTGCGCAACGTGCCGGGCGTTACCCCGACCGTAATCTCGGCGCTGACCAAGGACTTCTACTTGTCCAGCTACGCCGTCACTAACACCAAGATCGTGGGGCCGAAGGTGGGCTCCGACCTGCGCCGCCAAGCCCTTTACGTAACCCTGGCGGGCCTGGGCGCCATGTTGATTTACATTTGGTTTCGTTTTGAGTTAATCTATGGCGTCGCAGCCGTGGTGGCCACTTTCCACGATGTGATTATTACGCTTGGATTTTTCTCCCTGCTGAATAAGGAAATTACCCTGACGGTCATCGCGGCCCTGCTGACCCTGGTGGGCTACTCCATGAATGACACGATCGTGGTCTTTGATCGAATCCGGGAGAACGTCCATGCGACCAAACGCGAGGAATTCTCGAAACTCGTGGATCGCAGTATTAACCAGACTCTCAGCCGGACCATCCTGACCTCGGGCCTGACTTTTCTGGCGGTTCTCTCCCTTTTCCTGTTTGGAGGCGAAGTCATCCACGGATTCGCTTTTTGCCTGGTGGTGGGAGTGATCATTGGCACTTATTCATCGATCTTTATTGCCAGCCCGATTGTGGTGTATTTTTATCAGCGTCTTGCCAAGGGTGGAATGAGTGCGAGGGTCAAGGTAGCTTGAGCGCGTGCCGGTTCAGTCCGCTCACTGCGGCGGGGCCCGATCGCGCGTAGTTTTTGAGGAGGCGATAATCCATGTTTGAAGACAGCTTGCTGGAGTCCTCGTCGAAGATGGCGCCCGTTTTGACCGGCATACATTGGCTCATCTCTCTCGCCATCGGCGCGGCCGTCTTCTGCACTTTGTTCTTTGCACTGCCCATGGTCTCGGCCAACGAGACGAGTGTGATTGCGACCCAGGCGGCGATTGTGGGTTCGGCCATTGCCGGCTTCGCCCTGATCCTCTGCTATGTCGTGGCGGACGCAAAACGCTTCGGCTTCCACCGCGGCGTTTGGTTTGTAATCAACTTTTTGCTCCCTCTGGTGGGATTTGTCATCTATCTGATGTATAGCGCGGCCAAGACGGGTGACTGGAAACGCGCCACCCTTCCCATCGCGTATATTTTTGAAGTCATCATTGTCGGTGTGATGGTCCTGGTCCCGTTGATTTACACCGAGGCCCTGCCCAAGGCACAGTTGATGACCTTCCTGGCAGCGCCTCCACCTCCACCTCCGCCCCCGCCTCCGCCCGCGGCGGCCGCTCCTGCTCCCAGAATCATCCATCGGGTCAGCGTCGAGGATATTATGCGCGCGCCCACGGTTATTCCCAAGACCATCGCCCAGGTCAAGGACGAGCCTGAGCAGCCTCCCAGCGCGGCGGGCGTGGTCGGTGGCGTTCCGGGCGGCATTCCGGGAGGCACGATGGGGGGTGTACTGGGCGGAATCATCGGCGGCGTGCTTTCGGCCGCTACTCCTCCCCCCCCACCCCCACCGAAACCGCAAACTCCCCGGCGCATCCGGGTCGGCGGCCAGGTGGAATCGGCGAGGCTGATTTTCCAGCCCAAGCCCGAGTATCCGCCCCTCGCCAAGATGGCGCGCATTCAGGGTGTGGTGCGCCTGGATGCGATCATTAGTAAGGATGGCACGATTCAAGATTTGAGAGTCCTCCAGGGCCACCCGTTGCTGGTCAAAGCGGCTCTGGATGCCGTGCAGCGCTGGCGCTATCAGCCCACGTTGCTGAACGGCGAAGCGGTAGAGGTGTCTACCGAGATCGATGTGAACTTCACGTTGGCAGAATAACCAGAAGATTCTGGTAATTTTTGAGGAGGGAAAACAACACTATGTTAGCTGCAAACCTGATGAGTTTAGGTCTGTGGTTGTTACAGGGAGAAGAGACGGTGGGGTGGGACCCCATTTCCATGTGGCGTTCGATGGGATGGCCGGCCCGCCTGGTGGTGATCGCGCTGTTTGTTATGTCGGCTTGGTCGATCGGGGTTATGATCGATCGCTGGATCGCTTTCAGCTCCGCTCGCAAGCAGTCGCGGGTTTTCGCCCCGGCCGTGGCGGGCGCCCTGAAGGATGGGAAAATTGATGAAGCGATTTCCATCGCGGAACAGAACAAGCGGAGCCACCTGGCGAAAGTGGTCACGGCAGGCCTCCAGGAATTCCAGGCGCATCAAGTGTCGGCGGAAATCTCCGGCGAGACCATCGAAGCGTCCAAGCGGGCTCTGGAACGGGCGGCGGCCATCGTACATGCCGAGCTGAAGCGCGGCGTGTCCAGCCTGGCCACCATCGGTTCCACCGCCCCCTTCGTCGGCCTCTTCGGCACCGTGCTGGGCATCATCCACGCGTTCCAAGGGATTTCCTCCGCGAAGTCCACGGGTCTGGCCGCGGTGGCGGGCGGTATTTCCGAAGCCCTCGTCACCACCGCTATCGGCCTGTTCGTCGCCATCCCCGCCGTGTGGATTTACAATTACTTCACCACCAAGATCGAATCGTTCGACGTCGAGATGGATAACTCCTCCTCGGAGTTGATCGACTATTTCATCAAGCGGACATCGCGGGGGAAGAAGTAAATGGCCAAGAAAACCACAACGCTTGGGACTGTTTCGGATATCAACGTAACCCCCATGGTGGATGTGATGTTGGTGCTGTTGATCATCTTCATGGTGATTACGCCCATGTTGCAGAAAAACTTCAGCGTGGATATGGCGAAAACCAACAACCCGCGCGACATGCAGGAAGCCGATAAAGAAGACGCGGTGGTTTTGGCCGTCAGCCGGGATGGCAAGATCTATCTGGGATCTGACCCCATCACTCCTGAACAAATCACCACGACGGTGAAGGACCGGCTTTCCAGCAAGCTGGATAAGACGGTCTACGTTAAAAGCGACCAGGCCGCGAAGTATGGCGTGGTGGTCACGGTGGTGGACAATGTCCGGGCCGCGGGAGTGGACTCCCTGGGGCTGCTGACTGAAAAGCGAGTCGAACGCCACTTCGCCGTTCCCCCGCAATAGGCGCGGCCGCAGGACGCTGCGCTCGGCTCGCTTAACCCGAAGGAGGGTAGTACTATGGCTATGGCCGCAGGGGGTAGCAAGAAAGGTCCCCTGGTGGACATGAATGTTACCCCGCTGATCGACGTGTTATTGGTGCTGCTCATCATCTTCATGGTGATCACCCCTTTGACACCCAAAGGACTTGACGCGCTCGTTCCTCAGCCGAGTAAGGACAAGACGCCGCCGCCGGACGAAGTCCTCAGCCGGACGATCGTGGTCAGTATCGACGCGCAGGGGTACCTCAAAATCAATCAGGAACCGACCGCGCTCAATGCGCTCGGTCCCCGGCTGGAGGACATTTTCAAAACCCGCAACGAACGAGTGATGTTCGTGAAGGGTGACCCTAACGTGAATTTCGGCAGCGTCGCTGAGGTCATTGACATCGCCAAAGGCGCGGGGATCGACAAGATTGGGTTAATTACGAGGGCGATTGAGGAAGGCAATTGAGGAAGGTTCGTAAGCATCGGATTTTCCCGGTTGGCTTCCCGCTGGCGAGTCAGAACCGCGCGTGTCGGCAGCGGCTGGGCTGGGCAGGAGGCTTCCGGTAATCGCACCTCGGGTGCGATGGTCACGGCTCATTGAACCCGCAAGGAGGGTAGGACTATGGCGATGACCGTGGGTGGTAGCAAGAACAGCCCCGTGGCGGACGTCAATGTTACCCCGCTGATCGATGTCCTGCTGGTGCTGCTCATCATCTTTATGGTGATCACACCTCTCGTGCCCAAAGGCTTGGACGCGCTCGTTCCCCAGCCTAAACCTATAGTGCCGGAGGAAGGACCGGTCCCCCGCACCATCGTTGTCAGTGTGGATTCGCAACGCCATATCAAGATCAATCAGGAATCGACCACGCTCAGCGCGCTCGGTCCCTGGCTCGAAGATATTTTCAAAACCCGCAACGAGCGCGTGATGTTCGTGCAGGGGGATCCTGACGTGGACTTCGGCGATGTCGCCGCGATTATCGACATTGCCAAAGGCGCCGGGGTCGATAAGATTGGGTTAATTACGAAGGCGATGGAGGAAGGATCTTAGTTTCTCACTTGCTTCCGTCGAGGGAGGTACCCCGATGAAACTTTACAAACTCGCCCCGATCTGCGGGGCGCTGCTGCTGGCGCTCGCGGCCTCCGGCTGCGACCGGCTGAAGGCGCGTGACCACCTTAATAAGGGAGTGCAGGATTACCGTAGCGCACAGTTCCAGCCCGCCATCATGCACTTTAAAGAGGCCGTACGTCTTGATCCCAGCTTGCTCAACGCGCGCCTGTATTTGGCTACCGCATATGCGCAGCAGTATGTTCCGGGCGGAGAATCCGCGGACAATAAACAGCTCGCTCAACAAGCTATCGACGCCTTCCAAGATGTCTTGAAGATGGATCCCGGCAATACCACGGCCATCGCCAGCATTGCGCAAATCTATTACAGCATGAAGAAATTTGACGAGGCGAAGGATTACAACCAACGCCGGATCAAGCTTGAACCCAAAAATCCGGAGCCCTACTACTGGATTGGCGTGCTGGATTGGGCGGTCTGCTTCCCCCGCGCACAAACGCTGCGCAAGGATCATAACCTCGACATGGCCAAGGACGCCGCCCATCCCAATGAGTTGCCGACGATCCCGGAAAAACTGCGCACGGGACTCGCCGAACAGAATGGGCCGCTGGTCGAGGAGGGCCTCAGTGTTCTCCAAAAGGCCATCGAGCTCAAACCCAACGACGACCAGGCGATGGTCTACCTCAACCTGATGTACCGCCAGAAGGCAGAGATTGATTCGGATGATGAGACCCGCGCGGCGGATTTGAAACAGGCTGAGGATTGGGTGAATAAGGCGCTGGCTACCCGCAAGGCGGGGGGCGCCGGCTCGAGTGAAGCCGCCCCCGCGGCTGCCCAGTAGGGGCACGCCCTGGCGTGACCCTACTTCGTTTGAGCTTCCGGCCGGACTTGTCTCGACCCGCGAGGTCGACAGCAAGTCCGGCCTTGGCTTTTTACTATGGTTTTTGTAGAGGCGCCCTTCAGGGCGGCAGTTCTTGTTTTCCATAATCTGCCCGCCTAAACCAGACCGCTACAAAAAGCTGCCCGCCTAAAGGCGGCCTCTACGTTTGCTGGCCGAGTACTCACGCACACTCCGAATCCCCGTCCTTCCCATCCCGTGACGAGAAATCCGAGTTGACGTTTCTCACCGCAGACGCGCGGAGGCGCAGAGATTCGAAAGCAAAAGTCCTTTTCTCTGCGTCTCAGCGCCTCTGCGGTGAAGGCAGCTACACCGTTCTCCTCCGACCTGTTAGAATGAGTGTCGGTAGTGAGTATGGTTCAATTCGAGGACATTCTCCGGCAAGTGCAGTCCTACCGTGGGGGCGAGGATCTCTCTTTGCTCCGGCGCGCTTACGAATTCACGGCCTCCCAACACGCCCACCAGAAGCGCCTTTCCGGCGAGCCCTTCATTTCCCATCCGCTGGAAGTGGTGCACATCCTCGCCGGCATGAAACTGGACCCCGTCTGCCTGGCGGCGGGCATGCTGCACGACGTGATCGAGGATACGCACACGACGCCCGAATTGGTGCGGCAGGACTTCGGCGCGGAAGTGGCGCGCATCGTCGAGGGCGTCACCAAGATCAGCCGCATCAAGTTTCTGAGCCCGGAAGAACAGCAGGCCGAGAATTTCCGCAAAATGGTCCTCGCCATGGTGGATGACATTCGCGTCGTCCTGGTGAAACTCGCCGACCGCTTGCACAACATGCGCACCCTCGAGTATCTTCCTCCCGACCGCCGCCAGCGCATCGCGCGCGAGACCGTGGAAATCTACGCCCCCATTGCCCACCGCCTGGGTATGGGAAAAATCCGCGGCGAACTGGAAGACCTGGCTTTCCGTCATCTCGAGCCCGAGGCTTTCGAAGACCTGAAGCGCGCCATCGAGAGCCGGCGCAAGGTGAGCGACGCCTTCCTGGCGGAGGTGCGCGCTCAGGTGGAAGCCAAAATACAAGAGACCAACATCCCGGCGCGGGTCGAGGGGCGCATCAAGCGCCTTTACAGCATCTGGCTGAAGTTACGCCGCCAACAGATTCCCATCGAGCAGGTCTATGACCTGCTCGCCGTGCGCATCATCACCGACAACGTCAAGAACTGCTATGCCGCCCTGGGGATCATTCACAATACCTGGCGGCCCGTCCCCGGCCGCATCAAGGATTTCATCGCCATCCCGCGTCCCAACCTCTATCAATCGCTGCACACTTCCGTCATTGGCCCGCACGGCCAGCCCTTTGAAGTGCAGATTCGCTCGGAGGAAATGCACCGCATCGCCGAGGAGGGCATCGCCGCGCACTGGAAGTATAAGGACGGGCGCCCGCTCACGCAGCAGGACGAGGAGCGCTTCGCTTGGCTGCGCCACCTCGTCGAGTGGCAGCAGGAAATGCGCGACCCCGGCGAATTCCTCTCCACCCTGAAAATTGACCTCTACCCGGAAGAGGTTTACACCTTTACGCCCAAGGGAAAAGTCATTGTCCTGCCGCGCGACGCCACCCCCATCGACTTCGCTTACGCCATCCACACGGAGGTCGGCCATCATTGCGTGGGCGCCAAGGTGAACGGCCGCATCGTGCCGCTCAAGTACCACTTGCGGAATGGCGACATCGTGGAGATCACTACGCAGGCCAGCCACGCTCCCAGCCGCGACTGGCTGGGGCTGGTGAACACTTCGCGCGCGCGCAATAAAATCAAGCACTGGATCAATGTTGCGCAACGCAAGCAGGCGTTGGAGATTGGCAAGCGGCTGCTGGAAAAGGAAGCACGCAAGTACGATGTCGCCCTGAAGAAGATTACCGACGAGGATTACGCGCGCGTGGCGCGCGACTACGGCTGTACGGCGGCCGACGATCTTTACGCCGGCATCGGCTACGGAAA
>Ga0187849_1002700_pt1 | contig 16554 bp, 12 predicted proteins | sample June2016WEW_4_10_2_FD_132412 | JGI IMG/M metagenome (GOLD analysis project Ga0187849, IMG submission 132412) | Peatland microbial communities from SPRUCE experiment site at the Marcell Experimental Forest, Minnesota, USA - June2016WEW_4_100 | ecosystem: Environmental > Terrestrial > Soil >...
AAGGTCTTGACGCAATGGTATTCACCGGGTTCCGGCCCGGCGCTGCAATTTGGGTTTGTGAGCTTCGATCGGGCCGAGACCGTTATCCAGTCGGGTTGGGACAAGGCGCGCCAAATTCCGGTGGTGAGCGCCTGGAACGACTTCCAAGGTTTTGAACTCGCGCCGGGGGCCTCGGTGGATTCCGAAGAGCTGCGCATCGGCCTGGAATCCGATCCCTTGGCTGCCATGGACGCCTGGGCCGACGCCGTCCACGAACGCTACCATCCCCCCATTTGGCCCCATGCTCCAGCGGGGTGGGTCGGATGGGCCTGGGTTGACCCGTTCTTCGTTGAAAAGTACGAGGACATGGTGCGGCGGAATACCCACGCCATCCGCAATCGCCTGAAGCTCGACGAAAACGATGTTGGCTACGTCTGGGTGAGCGTCGGCAATATCAAGGACATCCTCCCCGGGAATTGGCTGGAGTGGAATTTCCAGACTTTCCCTAGCGGGCCGGAAGCGCTACACCAGGAGTTGGAATCCTTAGAGTTTCGCTGGGGATTGTGGGCAGGTTTCTTTTGGTTAAGCTCGCGGCTCACCGCGCAAGTGGAGCGCTTAAAGGATGCCCTGTTGCAATACCAGGGAAAGCCTTTGACCATCCCGCATCGCGACTTGGGAGAAATGTATGCGCTCGACCCCAGCCATCCGAAGACGCAGGAGTTCATTCGCGAAGTCTTCTCCACCTACCGGCGCTGGGGTGTGCGTTACTACATGCTCGATTTTCTGGACTGCATGACCGGCGCCACTCCCGGGACTCACCCCAATGACGGCTACTTCGACAAGTCCAGGATTCCCGGTCCCGAGGCTTGGCGGGAGGGTTTGCGCGTCATTCGCGAGACCGCGACCGATGACACCTACCTGCTCGGCAGCACCGGCCCAGCGTTCCAGGTTGTGGGTTTGGCGAACGCTGTACACCTCGGTAACGACTATGGCGACGGGCGTCCGCTTTACGGTCCGGGCAAGGGTTTTTACCCCGGCACGTTTGTCATCAACAACCCGCGGTGGTGGACCTCGCACCACTCCGCACTGGTAACGATGGGCGCGTACTCCTTTATCCACCGCAAACTCATGATCGCGGACACGGGCAGCGTCATGACGATTGACAAACCCATCGCCCTGGCCGACGCGCAGATTACCGTCACCATTTTCGGCATCAACGGCAGTCAATTGATGATGGGCGACGACATTGACCGCATGGACGAGGGGCGCATGAGGATGATTCGCCTCGTTTTCCCGCGCCTCCCCCAAGCCCCGCGTCCGCTGGATCTTTTCGACAAGGCCGAGCTGGACTATCCCCAACTCTTCCACCTGCCGGTGGAGCGCGAGTGGGACTGCTGGCATTTGCTCGCCGTTTTCAATCTGGGTAAAGAAACGATATCCAAGACGGTCCCCCTTCAGCGCCTGGGGCTTGATCCCCGTGCGCCCTACACCGTCTGGGACTTCTGGAACGGACGATTCCAGGGCGTTGTCCAAGACGCGGTCTCCATCGATGTGCCCCCCCTCAGCGTGAAGCTGCTGCGCATGGCGCGCGACCGTGACCACCCCTGGCTGCTTTCAACGGATATGCACGTCCGGCAGGGACAAGCGGAAATTGAGGATTGCCGTTGGGATGAGGCAAGCATGACGCTGACCGTTCGCGCCCAACGCCCGGCGGGACACCAGGGCAGCATCTATGTGCGCGCTCCCAAGGGATGGGCATTGGCAGAACCGAAAGGCCTGTGGCTGGCGCGCGATGGCCGGGATAATTCCCTCGTCATCCGCAAGGCGCTGGCCTTCGAAGGCGCGCCGGTACAAGTGCAGATGCGGTTCAAGCGGTATACAATATAGCGCTACGCTGGTTAACATGTGGACTCCTTCTCCCACATGCCACCTACCACCTACGACCTACCTCATTGCTGGTTAGCTCAAACGCCCCGGCAAAAACATCCGCAGAAAGCGGGAAGCAAGAATGAACCCATCTTTGCGAGCCTGGGGGAATTCCTGCGAGTTGTTGCTGGGCGGCTCGTCCCAGATCGGATCCTCATGCTCAACCGCTATTCCTCCCCGGTAATGTGCCTGCAAGAGAACATTAATAAACTTCGGCCAATCGATTAAACCCTGGCCGGGGATGCGGTAACGCCACCACCCTTTGCCATGAATTCCTACCTGCTGCAAAACCGGCTCGATGATCTCTGTATCCTTCGCGTGGACAGCCAGGATCCTTTCCTTGAAATCCCACGCCGCTCGGACATAGTCGACGTACTGCCGCACCAAATGCGAAGGATCGAATTCGAGGCCCAGACGCTTGCTGGGAACGAGATCAAATACCTTCTCCCATGCAGCGGGGACCGTGGCGAAGTTGGCATCGCAAGGATAGTTTTCCCATCCCATGGTGATGTCCAGTTTGTCGCAGACCGGCAAGTAGTTCTCATTGAAGACCTCGGCCAACGCCTTCGCTTGATCCTCCAGGGAAGCTCCCGCCATGCCGCCGCTGAAGGTACCCACAAATTTGCACCCCAGACGGTGCGCAAATTCCAGGTGTTGGATGAAGTCGGCAATCGCCTCACGGCGCTTCGCCGGGTCGCTGGCGATATGATTGGGACCCATGCACTCGATACTGATGATGCGGATGTTGGCCTCGCGTGCGGTAGTGAGAATCTGATCAATCTGCGAGTCCGACAGCTTGGGATTAAAGAAGCGATCCACGGTGATCACTACGCCTTGATATTCTGTTGACGCGGCAAATGCCAACTTCTGGGGCGAGTACTGAGTAATGATCGCGAGCTGGGGGAATCCCTTTTCATGCGCCGGGGTGGAAGGCGCTGACTCTTGCGCGAGGCCAGCACCGCCGGCGAGCGCCATCGGAGTTCCAAGCGCTGACACACCGCCAGCCTTCAGGAAATATCGCCGATCAAACTTGTCGCCGATCATGGTCTCCTCCCCTCGAAGGTGAGTCGCGAGCCGAAAACATATCTGGATTCGCGCAGTTTGTCCAGAAGCAGCACACGGACAGAAGCGGGTAGCGAGCGTAGCGCGGACCTCCGTTGTTGAGGTCTGCGGCTCGTTCCCCATGGGCAAGGAAAAGCCGCGGACCCACAAAACAGGTCCGCGCTACACTTCTCGTCCGGCATGCAGCATTCGACAATCGTCAATCGTCAATTCCCATCGATGAGGGGTGGCAGCGCGTGCTGGTCATAGACGGTCTTGAGGCGGTTGATTCGGTTCGAAGCCCCCTCCCAACGTCTCACCTCTTCATCGTAGCGAGCCAGAATGTTTCCCAGGTAGTACGGCCGGTTTTCTCCCAACCAAAGTTTCTGGTACATATCACGCAACAAGGTTGTTTGGCCACGCATGTCCTGAATCAAACTATTGCCGCCGTTGATGCGGCCCAGGATATGGCGGACGGCACGAGGATCGGAGGCCTGGGCTTGCGCTTGAGAATAGAGATCGGCAATGTATTTTGCGTAAATGGCCTTTTGGCCGAGGAAGTCGAACCGCCGCGCGGCGAACTCCGTGTAATCCAACAAATCCCCATTGCGGCGCGCCAGGTGAGAATTCGTCAGGAGGTCGGCGATCACATCTTCGGCGGTCAGCCGAATCTGATGCGCGGTGGGCTCCATCCGCAAGTAAAAGCTCTGCCCTTCCGAAGTCATAGCATCATGCCAGGTCAGAGAATCGTTGCCGTCGGAATGAACCGCTTGGCGCAGCAGATTGTGGATTTCCGAGAGACTTTTGACCTGACCCACAAAGTGATGGTCGTCAGCGCGATAAAACGTCCAGTCCCAACTGTCGTTGAACTGCTCGTCGTCCACGGTTTTCTGCCAACTGTGCGCCGCCCCATAAGCGAGGCCGTACCAGGTGAAGTTCACCATGCCTTCGCCATCGTCCATCCAGACGGTATTTAAGACGCCGGTGGCGCCAAGGGCTTTCCCGTCGTTCACGAATTGCCGGATGTTGGCGAGCGCCGTGTTGTAATCGGGATAAATGCGGCTCCAGTTGCTCACGCCGGGCGCCACCCAGGTTTCCAGGCCCACATCGCGGAAGGGCTTGATCAATTTTGCAAATGACGGGCTGGCGCCGTAGCCCCAAGCCACCGCGATCATATCGTGCGGCAGATCTTTGAGATGCTCGGGGTGCTGAACCCCCATATCGCCCCAGAACAGAACCTTGCGATGATAAGGGCTCAAGGTCTCGTCGATCTTGCGGAGGTAATCGATGTAGACCTTGCCATAGCCCTCCGCCTCGACTTCCGCCTTGGTGCGTCCCTCACCCAATTCCTGGGTTTCATCAGCTCCGATATGGAAGAAGGGGCCGGGAAAAACCGCCGCCAGGTCCCCGAACATCTTGCCAATAAAAGTATAGGACCCTGGTGCGGTGGGCGTGAGCACGGTGCCGTAAGGCACTTCAACCAAATCCTGGAACCGCTCGCTCTGGAGCGCCAGGTGCAGGTGTCCGAAGGACTCCTGCTCAGGGATGATCACCACGTGATACTGCGCCGCGTACTTCACCAGTTCCTTCGCTTCTTCCGGGGTGATGGCCCCACCCGGAGCCGCGACGTTCGGCAGGCTCGGGTAAGCATAAGTGTTCTCCAGGTAAGGAGAGACGACGTTGATTTTATATTCCGCCAGCAACGCGATCTCGCGCTTGAAGGAAGCCAAGGTGGGAATGGGACCGCGGCTGATGTCCAGGCTCACGCCGCGCCAGCGGATGGCCGGCCAATCGACGATCCGAACCTCCGGCGAGTCAGCCCCGCCGCCCTTTACCGGGTGGAGCAATTGCCGCAACGTTTGCACCCCATAGAAAATGCCTGCCGTCTTGCTCACAATGGAGGCTTCACGGGAAGTGACCACCAGGATGTAACCTTCCTCGTCGGCCTGAGGAGGGAGTTGCAATCCCGACTTTTCCAGAATTTGCTTGCCGGCCGCGCTATCGGCACGCGCCAGGACAATGCGCGAAGCGCCCTTCCCCTTGCCGACAACCACCCCGTCCACCGAACTCAGGTCCCCGGAAAGAAGCGACGCGGCAAAGCGATCCTCTTCTGCGTTGCTGGTGACTTCGATGCTGACGCGCGTTCCCATGTGGAACACTCCCTGACCGAGCTCAAGCTGATTAGGGTAAGGGGTAAGAGGCAAACTGGCCGGATAAACGGCGGGGCTGGACAACATCAGAGCGAACAAGAATGCGAAGAGTCTCTTAGACATGGTCAAATCTTCCTCCTATAGGGCTTTGTGCGTTTTCTTGTCTGACGAGAATAAAGTGCATATCCCTTTGGTGCGCAACACCCGGAGCCACGCGCCGCAACTCGCCTCGCCGAACTCCAGGCTGCGGGGAGTTTACACCGTTAAACCTCTCTCTGACAAATTGTGAAGGGCAACGTGTGAAGGGCAACACCGGAGTGCCTTCCGTTACCGCGCCATCCAGCCGCCATCTACGATGAGAAGCGTGCCATTCACGTAATCAGAAGCTCCGGAGGCCAAGAAAACCACCGCGCCCTGCAAGTCCTCCGGGACGCCCCAGCGGCCAACGGGAATCCGCGACAGGATAGCGGGATTCCTTTCCGGGTCGGTCTGCAAAGCTACGGTTGAATCTGTGGCGATATATCCGGGAGCGATAGCATTCACCTGCACGCCCCTGCCGGCCCATTCGTTGGCCAGCGCTTTGGTGAGCTGAGCTACGCCCCCTTTACTCGCGGCATAACTGGGGACCAGTATTCCACCCTGGAAGGACAACAGGGAGGCAATGAAGATAATCTTGCCGGCGCCGCGCTCCACCATCCGCCTGCCCAGGTCGCGGCTGAGGACAAATTGGGAATTGAGATTCACCTCGATGACCTCGTCCCAACACTCGTCCGTGTGCTCTGCCACCGGCTCACGCAGTATGGTCCCGGCGTTACCAACAAGAATATCGACGACAGGAAAATCCGCTATCACGCGGGCGGTAAATTCGTGGACGGCCTTGCGCTGGCGAAAATCGTATCGGTAGGATCGAAACTTGCCGCCCGCTTGGACGACCGCCTTTTCCACGTCGCTGCCGCTCGGTTCGAGCGATTTGCTGACGCCCACAATATCGGCGCCGGCTTCGGCCAGGGCCACGGCCAGCGCCTTGCCGATGCCGCGCTTGCACCCGGTCACAACCGCAACCTTTCCGTCCAACTTGAAACGATCGAGAATCGTCATGCTGTATCGCCTGGCTTTTGTAGAGGCGGCGGAACCTGTCCCGATCTTATCGGGACGCCGCCATCTGGTCTGTCAGTTGACGGATAAACTCGCTGCTACTGCCGCCATCTGGTCCGTCAGTTGACGGATAAACTCGCTGCTACTGCCGCCATTTGGTCCGTCAGTTGACGGATAAACTCGCCGCTACTGCATCAAATTAACGCACTACCCTCGCGGCTTTCCAGGTGAGCGAGGAACGCCGCAAGTTCTCCCGGCAGCGGCGCTTCCAACCGCAGCGGCGCGCCGGTGAGGGGATGAGCAAAAGCCAACTTTGCGGCGTGCAAAAATGTGCGCGGTAGTGTAGGCTCCTCGCTTTCCCCGAATCGCAGCTTGGCGGGCGCGCCGTAAGTGGTGTCGCCCACCACGGGGTGGCCGAGGCTGGCCAGATGCACGCGGATTTGGTGCGTGCGCCCGGTTTGGGGCATGGCTTCGACCAGCGTGAAATTGCCGAAGCGCAGCAACACGCGGTATTTCGTCAAAGCTTCGCGCGGAGCAATTCCCCCCGCCTTCATGCGCGTGCGCCGTCGCGGGTCGCGGCCCACTGGCCTCGAGATTTGCCCGCTGTCGGCGGCCACGCGACCGTGGACCAGCGCCACGTAGGTCTTGTACACTTCCCGCGACTTGAACTGTTCACTCAGCCGGCGGTGCGCGGCGTCATTCTTGGCCACCACCACCAAGCCGGAAGTCATTTTATCCAGCCGATGCACGATTCCCGGCCGCAACTCGCCGCCCACGCTTGACAAAGCTTTAATATGGCTTAATAGGGCGTTTACGAGCGTACCAGACTTCACTCCGGCCCCGACATGCACCACCATCCCAGCGGCTTTGTTCACCGCCAAAATGTCCGAGTCTTCGTAGACGACCGCCAGCGGCAAGTCTTCCGGGGTGGCGCGCAACTCGTCATGCTCCGCGCAAACGCTGATCCGCGTTCCGGCTTCGATCTCCTCCCCGCCTTTCCTCGCCGGGGCCGAGCCGACCGTCACCAACCCTTCGCGAATCAGGCGCTGAATCTGGCTGCGACTCCAGTCCGGCATCTGCCGCACTAGGAAAAGGTCAAGACGGTCGCCGGCGGACTCCGCCGGAACGACAAATTGTCGCGTCTCCGCCATGCGCACTCCAAGAGTCAGGAGATTGAGTGATTTGGTCATCGGGTCATTGGGCCATTGAAAATCGCTAAATGGCGCGATGGCCCCATGATTCAGCGGCCCATTCGGGGGCGAAGGCCGCACTTTTCTGACTCCTGACTTCTGGCTCCTGGCTCCTGACTTCTGGCTCCTGACTCTTGACTTCTGGCTCCTGACTCCTGACTCCTGACTTCTGGCTCCTGACTCCTGACTTCTGGCTCCTGACTTCTGGCTCCTGACTTCTGGCTCCTGACTCCTGACTTCTAGCTCCTGACTCCTGACTTCTGGCTCCTGACTCCTGACTTCTGGCTCCTGACTTCTGGCTCCTGACTCCTTGACCCTAATCTGCAAAGAGCACTTGGAAAATGATGAAGCCCGCGCCCACCACGATGGCGCTATCCGCCAAATTGAAAGTGGCCCAGTGATAACTGCGGATGTAGAAATCGAGAAAATCCTCGACCAAGCCCGCGCGCATGATGCGGTCGTAGAGATTGGAGAGCGCGCCGCCCAGGATCAGCGACAGTCCGAGGCGCGCTTCCCATCGCAGTTTCTGGGTTTTGAGCACCAAGATCACCACCCCAATCAGCAGCGCGGCGGAAATGACAATCAGCAGGGGCGTCTTCCACCAGACCGGCGAATCGGAGAAAATTCCAAACACCGCCCCGGAGTTCTTGGTGTTGGTCAGGTTGAAAAATCCCGCCACGACGGGAATGACGGCGCGATCGGGAATGCGGCTTTCCACGAGGGCCTTGGTCTTCTGGTCGGCCACAAACACCGCCACGGCGATTACAGCCATGAGGATTCGCGAGATTATTTTCACCCTCGGGGTCATTGTCGGAGGCATAGCGATTTTGGATTTTAGATTTTGGATTTTCGATTCCTGTGTCCGTGATCTGGGCAATTCATCGCACCCATTTGATGGTTACCACCAAGGCACAAAGACACCAAGAAAGAAGAGAAAGGAGAAATTAACAACCTTCTGACTACCCGTACTCGTTTATGCCTTTCTTGGTGTCTTTGTGCCTTGGTGGTACATTGCTTCGAGCCTCATCGCGCCGCCTCGATTTCTTCGAGCGCCACCGAGCATCGTTCGCACACCGTGGGATAGCGCTGGTCATTTCCGACCTGTTCGGAATAATTCCAACAACGCTCGCATTTTTGGCCAGCAGCTTTTTCAATCTTCACACTCAGGCCGGTCAATCCGGTGGCGGTTGCGCCCTCCACCGCTTGCGGAGTGATCTCGACCTGCGACACGATGAAAAGTCCCGCAAGTAAGGCTCGATACTCCTCCACCAGCGGCTGAAGGTTTTGACTGACCACCAAGACCACGCGGGCTTCGAGCGATCCTCCGATGAATTTCTCCTGCCGTGCCACTTCCAAGGCCTTCAGCACCTCCTCGCGCAGGGCAATCAGGCGCGGCCAGTTTTCCAACCTCTGAAGGTGCCTTGCAGATAGCCCCGAGCGCAGGTCCGCGGGGGAAACATACTTGGCCAGGTGAACGCTCTTTTCCCGAAGCTGCGGGGTGGGAAGGTGCGTCCAAACTTCGTCCGCAGTGAAGCAAAGCAGCGGCGCCACGACGCGCACCAGGGCGTCGGCGATGCGGTAAAGCGTGGTTTGTGCGGCCCTCCGCCGGACGGAGCCGGCGGGCGCGGTGTAGAGGCGGTCCTTCAGGATGTCGAAATAGAACGCGCTCAAGTCCACGGTGGCGAAGTCGTACACGCCGCGATAGACCTTGTGAAAGGCATATTCGTTGTACGCAGCTTGTACGCGCTCCAGCAATTCCGCCGTGCGCGCCAGTGCCCAGCTATCGATCTCCTCAAGCTGGCTCCCTTCCACGCTGTCCTTGGCCGGATCGAAGTCGTAGAGGTTGCCCAGGCAATAGCGGAAGGTGTTGCGCAGCTTGCGATAAGCTTCAGAAAGGCGGGTGAGCATCTCCGGCCCGATGGAAACATCTTCGCCAAACTCCACGGAGGCCGCCCACAGGCGCAGAATTTCAGCGCCGTGCGTTTTGATGACCTCCTGCGGATCAATCACGTTGCCAATCGATTTCGACATGGCGCGGCCCTGCGCGTCGAGCACCCAGCCGTGCGTCAATACTTGGCGGTAGGGCGCTCGGCCGTGCGTTCCCAAGGCCACCAGCAGCGAACTGTGGAACCAGCCGCGGTACTGGTCGCCCGCTTCCAGATAGATATCGGAAGGCCAGGGCAGATCCCACCGGCGCCCTAAAACCGCATAGTGGCTGGCCCCGGAGTCAAACCAGACGTCGAGGATATCGGTCTCACGGCGCAGATTCTTACCACCGCATTCCGGGCAGTGAGCGCCGGGCGGCAAGAGCTCCGCTTCCGAATGCGCGTACCACGCGTCGGCGCCTTCCTTGCGGAAAAGCTCGAGGGCGTGCTGGGCCAGATTCGCGTCCAGAATGGGCTTCTTGCAGTCACGGCAATGGAACACAGTGAGAGGCACACCCCAAACGCGCTGCCGCGAGATACACCAGTCCAAGCGCTCGGCGATCATGTTGGAAATGCGCTCTTCTCCCCAGGCGGGAACCCACCGCGTCTTCTTGATTTCCTCCAGCGCGCGCTGGCGCAGCCCTTGGTGATCGAGGTCAATGAACCACTGCTCCGCCGCGCGGAAAATGATGGGGTTGTGGCAGCGCCAGCAGTGAGGATAAGAGTGGTCGAGCCAGTCCGCCGGCCCCATCAAAACCCCTCGCGACTTCAACAATTCGACGATGGGCTCGTTGGCATCGAAAACCCGCTTGCCCACATACTCGGGCAGGCCCTCGGTGAGTTTCCCCGTCTCATCCACCGGGCAGTAAATATCGATGCCGTACTGCACGCCGGTCTGGTTGTCCTCGCGCCCGTGGCCGGGAGCGGTGTGTACGATGCCCGTGCCATCCTCGGCGGTCACATAATTCGCCATGACCGGCACGATCGCGCGGTCGAGGAAGGGATGGCGGATTTCGATCCGCTCCAGCGCCTTACCGGGAAGGCGCGCGAGGATGTTAGTAGCATTCAGGCCCGTCGCTTCCACCACCGGCCCTTGCCGGCGGCTCTCCAGGATGTAGGCGTCGCCGTGCGGATTGTTATTGCCCACCACCACATATTCAAAATCCGGGTGGAAAGCCACGGCCATGCTGGCGGGCAGAGTCCAAGGCGTGGTGGTCCAGATGATGACCCAAAGTTTGCGCCCGGCCAGCGCCGGATCGAGCGCCGCCGGATCCGACGTCACCGGATAACGCACATAGATCGACCGGCTGCGATGGTTCTCGTATTCCACTTCGGCTTCCGCCAGCGCGGTTTTGCAGGAAATGCACCAGTAAACGGCTTTGCGCCCGCGGTAAACATAGCCATCGCGTAGAAACATCAGAAACGCTTCCGCGATGCGCGCTTCATATTCAAAACCCATCGTCAGGTAGGGCTTTTCCCACTCGCCAAAGACGCCCAAGCGCATGAAGTCCTGCCGCTGCAATTCCACGAATTTCTCGGCGTACTGGCGGCAGGCGCGGCGCACTTCCACCGTGCTCATCTGGGCTTTGCGCGGGCCCAGCTCCTTGTCCACATTGATCTCAATGGGCAAGCCGTGGCAGTCCCAGCCCGGAAGGTACGGGGTATTGAAGCCTTCCAGGGTCTTCATCTTCACGATGAAGTCTTTCAGAATCTTGTTGAGCGCGGTCCCCAAATGGATGCGCCCGTTGGCATACGGTGGGCCGTCGTGCAGGGTGAAAATCGGCGCGTCTTTGCGCGACTCGCGAATTTGCCCGTAGAGATTCTCCTTGGTCCACCGAGCCAGCCACTTGGGCTCGTTCTGTGGCAAGTTGGCTTTCATTGAAAACGAAGTCTTGGGAAGGTTGATGGTCTTCTTCAGGTCCAGGGGTTCGTGCATGCGTCCTCCGTCGTGAGGATAAACGTTCATTATAGAGAACGATGCGCGGAAGTGTCTAGCAATCGATCGCGGGGAAGCTAGCTTTCCTAGGTTTAGATCAGTGGATCGATGTGATCTTGGATTGTATTGAGGCAGTTCTGAGCTTCTTGGAACTGGCTTTGACTGTAGCTGTGCATGTGATAGCGAGCATTCTGGCTGAAGACCTTTAAGTCCCTATACTCGTCGTATATCCCCTGAAGCTTGGGGTCCTCAAGTATCTCCCTGTCTCTTTCTCCGTGGTCGGAGCATGATTTGTGGCATTTAGAAAGGTAGGCGTTCACTGCATGGAGTGCGGAGTAGAACAGTGCGGTCATTGCCCATCCGACATTGGTTGCATCGCCAAGTGGGATTGATTCCGCAAACTCTTTATTTTTCTGAGATTTACGAAGATACTGCTGAGTCGAGTACATCGTTCTGCTCAGAAACATCTACCAGATTGAAATCAAAGGAGTAATCCGGAAACTCACGGTGCAGAGCCTTCTCCTTGGCGTAGATTCTTCTACGAAGGGTACGCTCAAAGTTAGCAAGAAACACGTTAACTTCAAAGTCGTTTCCACGACGCCTAACCTCAACATCAGAGACGCTAGGAACACTTGAGAGATCAGTCTTGATAAAATCTGTCATATCAATAGCATTCACTATAGTAACTGAACCTCTGATTTGAGGGAAAAGCCCCGCATATGCTGTCGGAAACATATTACGTTCCTCTTGTGTTTCTGCCGTAGCACAACGAACCGGGTGGCAGGAAATTACCGCGCACAAAACCACTTCACTAAGCATTCTGATCACCAGTCTGATTTGCTGGGGGTTCGGGCTTGATTGTAGTTACGACAGCTACCCCTTCCAATATATAAAAGGGAGAGCCATCTTCCTTAACACGGTCCAGCAACTTAAGCACCCTGGAGGTCACATTTTTCATTTTAATCACGGTGCCATCTTCTAGGCTGTATGTTGACCAGCCCTCACTCTTAACGTCGAAATCGAGTTCGACAGCACGCTCTTGCTTGCCTTCGAAGGTGAAATGTATTACTGGAGGTGGCCCTGGAGGCACAGACTTGGGTTCTTCAGTTATCTCAGCCATTTTTCCCCTGCCCGCAAGCCTTCTTCCGACGGCCCGCAATTACACACCAAGCTTATCGGAAAATCAAGTCTATAACTTTAGGGCATTTAATAGATGAAGTTTAGGCTGTTCAGGGATGCTTTGTCAATACGGTGGACAATTTACATACTATGATGACGAACTGGAAGACCTGCACTTGAATCCCGTGCGCAAGGGATCGGTCCAGCAGCCGGAAGATGGGCGGTGGTCGAATGACAACCGTTTTGCTTGGGAGAAGGCGACGATAGCGGGGTCCCCCCTTCCGGTTGACGCCGTGTGGTTGCCGTAACGGTATCGGGCATGAGAAAATCCCACGGTCACAACCGCACTTGGCGTGGTTACCCGCTTAGCGCCACCCCGCCTAGCGCCCCGCTTAGCGCCCGTTGACTAACCTCTCAGCCTGCCCTAAGATGACTGCCGAAGAAGGGTCCCCTCCCATGGTGGGAAAGACCATTTCGCACTATCGCATTTTGGAGAAGCTGGGCAGCGGTGGCATGGGCGTGGTGTATAAGGCCGGGGACCTGAATCTCGGCCGGATGGTGGCGCTGAAATTCCTGTCCGATAACGTGGCTGCGGACCTCCATGCGCACCAGCGCTTCCAACGCGAAGCGCACGCCGCTTCGACGCTGAACCATCCCAATATCTGCACGATTTATGAGATCGGCCAGCAAGACGGACAGCCCTTCCTGGTCATGGAGTACATCGAAGGGCGCAGCCTGAAGGACGAACTCGTGCGCGGGCCCCTCTCGATGGAGCGCCTCGGGAACCTGGGTTCGCAGATCTGTGCGGCCATTGAGCACGCGCACAAGCGCGGCGTACTGCACCGCGACATCAAGTCGACCAACATCCTCCTGACGCAGGACGGCGATGCGAAGGTCTGCGACTTCGGCCTAGCGAAGTTTCTCAAAGGCCCGGAGGAGACTCAGTCGCAATTGACCGGGGCCGGCACGTGGGTCGGTACGCTCCACTACAGCCCGCCGGAGGTCATCAACGCACAGAAGGCCGACCAGCGCAGTGACCTATACAGCCTCGGCGTCATGATGTACGAAATGGCCTGCGGGCACCTGCCGTTCGAAGGCTTGGATGGAACGGCCCTTGTCGCGGCGATCCTATACGGCAATGCCACGCCACTCCGCCAGCGCAATCCCACTCTGCCGCCAGCGCTCGAAGGGGCGATTGAGAAAGCGATGGCGGGCCGCCCGGGAGACCGCTTCGCGAGTGTTGCCGAATTCGCCGTCGCCCTGCGCGAAGCGCTGACGCCATCTTCGAACACCCCCTCGGCCACTGCCGCGACCGCCACCGGTCAACCCGTGCTCGCCGTGCTCGAATTCGAAAACGTGTCCGGCGACCCCGCGAGCGATTGGCTTGGGACCGGCCTGGCTGAGACGCTCAACGCCGATCTCAGGAAGCTTAAGCTCGTGCGCGTGGTCAGCCGCGAGCGTGCCCAGGAAGCCTTGCGGCGTCGGGGCACCGCCAGGCAGGTTGCCAATCTCGCCGACATTGGCCGCGAACTGGGTGCGCGCTGGCTGATTACCGGAAGTTTCCAGCGCTCCGGCCAGCGTCTGCGCATCACGCCGCGGGTAATTGATACCGCGACGGCAGAGGTCCTCGCGTCCAGAAAGATCGATGGCGACTGGGAGAATATCTTTGAATTGCAGGACCGCGTCGTGAGCGACGTGATGGACGCCCTCGAGGTCAAGGTAGAGTTGAGCGCCCGCGAGCGCATTGCCGCACCCGAGACGCGGCTCCTGGAGGCCTTCGAACTTTACGCGAGGGGTCGGAAGGTCTTGAACGAGCTCGGTAAGAACTCGCTGGAGGAAGCTCGGGAGTGCTTCGAGAAGGCGATTGCCCTCGACTCGCACTATCAGGTGGCTTTTTCCGGACTGGGCGCGACCTACGCGATGCGCTACAGCCACCGCACCGACCCGGACGATCTGACGCGCGCGACCAGCTACCTGGAGCGCGCGCTCGAACTCGATCCCGAGCTCGCTGAGCCCTACCCTTACTTGTGTTACGCCTACATGCGTCAGGGCAAGGTCGAACAGGCGATTGCGGCGGGCCACAAGGGCATCGAGTATCAGCCGGACTTCGGCCAGGCCCATTATTTCCTGGGCACCGCCTACATTGTGGGTGGGGAATTGGACCCGCAATACCTGTTTTCGGCCGTGAAAACTCTCCTGCGCGCAGGCGCGGTGGAGCGCCGCTGGGTGCCGACGTGGATGTGCCTCGGGGGGCTGGCACTCAACTACGGAGCTTATGACCACGCCGAACGGTTCTTGAAGCAGTTCCTGGACATCGAGCGGTCAGGCACAGCGATGGGGCGGTTCGTCGGCGCCGAAACGCTGCTCGGCACGATCTCTCTGCGTCGTGGCGACCGCAGGAGGGCGCGGGAATGGTTCGAGCTCTCCCGCGACCGCCTGGTGGCCTCCGACCACATGTACCGTGAATCCCTCCTCGCGCTCAACGCCTGCGGCCTCGGCGACCTTGTCCTCCGCGAGGGCGACATCACTGCTGCACAGGCCGAGTATCGGCGTGCCATCAACACCGCGAAGGAGTTTCCGCGCACGCTCGGCCACCTGCGCGTGTTAACGCGCGCGACATGCGGACTCGCCTCGGCCTACGCGGCCGCCGGTGAGCGCTCGCGCGCGGAGGTACTCGTGCGTACAGCGGCCGAGCACCTGGAGTCCATACATACTCAGCCGCAAACGTGGGTCTTGGAGGGCGGAGAAAGCGTCCTGCACTACGGCCGGGGCGTAGCGCTCGCCCGGCTCGGCGAGTTGCAACCGGCCCTCGAGGAACTGAGCACGGCCGTGGCCCGTGGCTGGCACGATGCCGCCTGGACCGAAACCGATCCTGAAATGGCTCCCCTTGCAGACCTACCCCGATTCCGAGAACTCGTCGAAAGCCTTCGGGGCACTCTCCAACCGCTGTTTGAGCCGTAACGAGGGGGTAGCGCGTAGTTATGCACGGAGCGCATTATTCTGCGGCTGTTCTAAACGACCTCCCTTGTCGGCAGGGGGCGGGGTCATAATCACCCACCGATCAACGGATGCGTCCTTGACGCCGGGGAAGAAAAGCTTTTCCTTCGATGCCGAACTGGAACACGGGAATCCCGTGCGCAAGGGATCAGCGAAGCAGCCGGAAGATGGGCGGTGGTTAAATGACAACCGTTTTGCTGGGGGAGAAGGCGACGATAGCGGGGTCCCCCATTCCGGTTGACTACGTGCGGTTGTTGTAACGGTATCGGGCATGAGAAAATCCCACGGTCAGGACTGCACTGACCGTGGCCCCGCTTGAGTCATTTATGGCGAGACCTTCACCATCTTTCGATTAAGATCATGATTGGCCAAAGAAGGCCACCAAGCCCGGCGACCACGTTGATAAGGACAAAGTAATTCCAGAACGATTCATCTTCATCGTCAGAGGAATCGAACATGCCCATAACCAAGGAGGCGTTAGAGCTAGCGATTAAAGCCGTGGAAGAGTCAATTGCCCGTATCGATAGAGGCGTGCTGCTATTTGGTTCCCTTGTGGCGATAGGGGTTACTGGTGAGACCATTCTTGGCGTTCGCCATTGGATTAAGGATGGACAACTGCGAGACCTCCGGAGCATTGAATCGCACATGCATGAAAACGAAACACTCAGTTTGCAAGGAAAAATTGCTGATGCGAATGCGCGAGCAAAAGGCGCTGAAGCTTTAGTCGCCTCTGCTGATGCTGCATCTCGCGATGCTGTGGCAAAAGTGGCAACTGCCGAAGCGCGCATCAAGGAAGCTGAGGCACGCGCAGCGGAGGCAAAGTTGGAATTGGAAAAATTCAAGATGCCACGCACGATTGGCCTAGTTGGACAAGAACGGATGGTTAAGGCTCTCGAAGTATTCCCTGGAACTCCATTTGATTTAACAGTCGGCAGTGATTCAGAATCAGTTGATTTAATGCGAATAGTACAGTCCGTACTTGTCAGGGCTGGATGGAAACAGGTAGCTGCAGATGGAGCAATCGGACTCAGCAATTCAAACCCATTGATCGGCATCACTCTGTCTAGCGGCATATTATTGAGTTCTGCATAATACAGTGACATTCATAGAACCTTCAAAACGGCAACGTACTTTGCTTCCAGCAGGAGGCGACGATAGGGCGCCGCCGGCGCAACCGCCGGAGGGCGCGGCGGGTC
>Ga0187849_1002703_pt1 | contig 16543 bp, 13 predicted proteins | sample June2016WEW_4_10_2_FD_132412 | JGI IMG/M metagenome (GOLD analysis project Ga0187849, IMG submission 132412) | Peatland microbial communities from SPRUCE experiment site at the Marcell Experimental Forest, Minnesota, USA - June2016WEW_4_100 | ecosystem: Environmental > Terrestrial > Soil >...
GCATCCCCAGTGTAAATACACACTGTCGATTTTTGTACAAGGCAAAAATTGCCTAGTGAAAACCTATGCGCTTTAGCCCTGTCTCGCCGAAATATTTAGCGAATTCCTATACGGCATTGCCCTTAATCTGGTACCCGTCATCCACACGCTCGATTCGATTGCCCGAATCGTCCTGCGTGTCCAGAACCTCCGTCGCTCTCGCCAAAACGAGCAACGCCACGCGCTCAGAAATCGTCCGCTCCGCACCAGTGCTGACCAAGTTCTCCAACAACTGCTGCATATGGCCATCAGGTGCCGTGTTGAATCGCGAGCACAGCACAGTCAGGGTCCGCGGATCGTCAAGGTAGGCGCGAATGTCCGGCCGGATCGCGGTGTCCTCAACGCCCTTTGTATCACTGATCCGCACAGAAAACGAACGCTCGCCCAGCAGCGGCTGCGGCACCGCAATATCCACGCGCTTCGGCAACGACACCTCTGGCCGCAAGCCCTTGTTGACGCCCGCGAACAGATCGCGCAGCTTTTCCAGCCCCGAAGCCCGGTCATCCCCCTTAAACCGGAACTCCGTAACCTTCCTTTGCTCGAGCCGAATCCGTTTCAAGACCTCGGCCACAAGCTCGGCCCGGCCACCCGAACACGTCCGAGCCAAATCCATCGCCGGGTCGATCCGGACCTGCCTTCCATCCCGCCCCTTCTCGGTCCGCCGCCCAAGCCCGGCCATATTTCGCAGAGCCTTGCCCAGTTCCTCCGAAACGCCGCGCGCCTCCTCCTCTTTTCCCTCGCCCCCGGCCTCGGCCTTCACCGCGTCCAGCAGCGCGTCAGCGAAATCGCTCACGCTGCGGAATATCTCCTCGTCAGACTGAGGATGCACAACAAGACCAAACGTATTACTCATCGTCAACCTCCGACGCTAGCTGAACCTCGCAGAGAGTGGTACGCCCCGAACCCGCCTCCAGCACAACCCGCCGCGACAGCGGCGCGCCAGCCTTGGACTCTGGCGCGAGCAGAAGCCCGGTCAGCCCACAAATCGCGCTCGACTTCCCAACGCCAATGTCGCCCACGAAGGCAATCGTGTGCTCAAGGGACCTCAAGTACTCCGCCGCGGCAAGTATCGTTTCCCTGTGCAGGCTAGCCTGTGCCTTGGCAGCCTCAGTGGTTTGCGGCTTCGTCGCGAAGTGATCCAAGTCAGCTAAGAACCTCTCAGCCTGAGCGAGCTCCTTTCTGGAAGGGTGCCAAAAGGACGGTTTTTCCAACACCGTCCACTGCTCCCGATAGTAGGCGGCGTACTCCTTCGATTCTGGCGTGCCAATGGCCTCTGTAATCCTGACCACCTCGTCGAAGTCCGGGACTATCTCTCCCGTTTCAATCCGGGAAATCCGGCTCTTATCGGTCTTCAACACCCCGGCCAGTTAGAATATCGCTTTGACCGCGATTGCCGGGAGCAGCCATACCTCAATTGAACTCTTTGCCTACCTTGATGGCCTCGCGCGTCAGCAGCGCGGCCGTGCTTGACGGCCGACGGTAAGAGTGAGGCCAAGAGTTGCAGGCGGCCGCGCGCTGAGCAGCAGCAAAAAAGTTTCCAAGAACCACCGTTGACACGAGGCCCCCGGAGCGGATCGAGGCCGGCCCGAAAAGGCGGCGTGGGGTGCCTTTCAGCCTCTCCGTTTGGAAGGGAACTCCGCAGGCCGGGGTGGACGTGCGGGGCGGCCGGGGCTGGGGCGGGCAGGCCAGCGCCGACATAAGCGGTGCCCGGAAGCGCCGGGCGAGTCTGGTAAAACACCAGAATTTCTCGAGCCTTTGCGTCGCGACAAGCCGCCCCGGCAAAAGAGGGGTGGCCCCGTCCTGGCCCCACCGTTTGGCAAAAGGAACTCCATGAGGCCGGGACGAGGACTGCCCTGGACGGCAACGGCATCCCGCTTCCGAGCATAGGGCCTTGTGACCGAGCCTTCGAACGGGTCTCCGAGCAGGTCGAGGCGGGTGTGGTAGAGCTTGGAGGTTTCCAACAGCCAAGCTACCTTTTCAAAACTCAAGTATCTCCAGAGCTTTTGCGAGGGCAGCATGGGTTTGTTCTGAGTAAATACTTGATACCGATTCGGGCGCAGGGCGGGGTCTGTTCTTTCCGGCATTCCCGATTATTGGCCCTCATCCAGCGTCGGGCAATGCCATTCACAGGGATGCGGGAGACGGATCTCCCTTTGGGGCTTGTCGGCAGGGGTGCAGTGTGCCGCTCGTCTTGGGGACCGAACAGCACCAGAGCCCTTGCTTTGGTGTACTGAATACCCGTCTGAGCGGCGGTGCCCGGGAAGTTTCCAAAAAACGGCCCGATCTCGTGGGATACCGTGCGCGCTTGACCACCCCAGTCAAAAAGGGGGCGTCCGGCCCCGCCCTGGCCCTGGCCGCCCAAAGGAACTCCCTAAAGCCGGGGGCGGGGATACCGTTGGACGGCTGCGGTAACGGACGCAACCCCGGCGCCCCTGTCCCCGCCCAGGCGGTTGAGCATCCGCCGCGAACTCGGTTCTCTGGGGCAGGGTCCTTCCCTCAGCGGTGTGCCGCGAAATCCAAGCCGGAACCGACCCGCTCCTGGGGTGCAGAAGCCATAGCGTTCCGCTTGGGTCCAGCACCGCGGACCCGGGATGTCCCGCCGGCCAGTGGGCCACCGGCGCCATGGTTTCGGTGTCATAGACGCGAACCTCGTTCGCCCCCGGGCAACTGAGATAAAGCCGATGATCGTCAGCACAAAGGCCGGCGAGGCCGCCGCCGGCCGTTTCCGGGGCCTCGATGACGACCAGGAAGCATTCCTTGAGCGTGTCGCCTTGGCCACCCTTGCCGCCGGAAAACGCCGCACCGCGGGTGAGGTCCGCCCGCAGGCGGCGCGAAACGCCGTACCAGCTCAAGCCCTTGGCGGGCCAGGTATTGGTGCCTTTGAGGTTCCCGCCCTCGTTCCCCACCCGCTGGGCGATAAACAGGTGATTGCCCGGCGGTCCGCCCGGGAGCAAGGGAAACCCTCCTTCCGGTCTTCCAGTGGAAAGGAAAGCTCCGCTCACGTGAACCAGCGGACATGGGAAAGCCCGCCAAACAAAAAGCAACAACCGCTCGCAAGAGCACAACAAGAAAGGAAGACAGATGAAGTTACAGGCAATTCGGTTAACAGTTATCGGGACCGTCACGGCGGTCATCAGGAGGCTCACGTCCACGCAATACGCCGAGCAACCGGTCGAAATCATCGGCTTTGACGTCGAGGCGCCCGGCGCGCAGCCCAGGCCACGCGCGGTGGAGGCTACCGCCGGATTGGTGAAGCCCAAGTGCCCGTTCAACAAGTCGATCCCCGAATCGGCGCTCCCGCGGGCCAAGGACAACCCGAAACTCCTGGATGTCCAGGCCGGCCTCAAGGTGATCGGCTGTGAAAACCCTGACGAGTTGTGGAATTACAGGTTCGCTGCAGGCACCGCCGGCTCACGGCTCAAGCAGGTCATCGGGTGGGAAAGCACCGGAGGGCCTCCCGCGGGCGTTGCGCCTCGCAGCCCGCTCCCAATGAGCGACTGGAGTTGCCTTTGCCCACGACGCCAAGGAAGGCCGTCGAGGTGCTCTGCGAGCGCGAGGGGTAGGGGCGCGCGGACGGTGCGGTCCCCCATCCTCGGGGCCGTGCCCGGCAACGGCAAGGGCCAAGTGAAGGCCAAGCCGGACAACACCGTCCGCGTGCTCAACTCCCCGGAAAGCCGGGGACCGGCGACCATCGGTGACATCGTCGGGATGCCCGCCGCGGATGTGCCCAACGCGGAACTCGTCCGCAAAGGCGGGCAGAACGGGCGCATCCTCATCAAGGAGAGCCTGGCCAAGCTGGGCCTCACACCGACGCGAAGATGCTCTGGGCGACCCAGTGGCCCACCCACAGCGCCGCCCACGCGTTGCGGATGGCGATTATGGCCGGCGTCCGGACCGGCGACCCGGCGGTCGATGGCCTCGGGATCACCAAAGTGTTCGTCGACGAGCACCAGAAGAAGAGGAGCACAACGCCGGTCGCCGCCGCATAGTTTCGCGAACGGTTGGTTGGCTGACCCTGGCGGGCCCGAGCGTAGCCCGTCAGGGCCCTTTTTTGCGATGGGCCTGGTCTGCAACACCGTGGCGCCCCGTAGCGCCGGCCTGTTCGGCAAGCGCCGTTGACACACGGCTCCCGGTCGGCTTATCTCAGAACTCAATGCTTAAACGCAATACGTTCAGGCTGATAGCGGCCGCGTTGATTAGCTCGGCTCTCGGCAGCCGCACGGTGGGGGTGCAAGAGGCCCGGGCGATGCCCATCAACGTCCGGGATTTCGGCGCCACCGGGAACGGCACGAACGACGACGGTCCCGTTCTCAATCAAGCCATCGCCGAGGGAGTCAGGAAAGGCCCCGGAGCCGTGGTTTTCATCCCGGCCGGGCACTACCGCCTCGGCAGCAGGGCCAGGAATTCCAGCGCCAACCTTCTCATCGATAAGGCTCGGGGGGTGACGCTCAGCGGCGAGAAAGGGACAGTGCTCGCGTCCACGGACCCGGATGGCCTGCATGTGCTTGTGTTCGGCCGCGTCCATGCCAACCCCTGGCGGTGACGCAGGGCGTCCCGCGAAGCCGGGGCGATGGACCGTTGGGATCAACGCTTCTCCCTCCCGAGAGTGGCGATCGGCTCCCGGGTCTCCAAATCCCAAATCTTGACAACGCGATCCCACGCAGCCGTCGCCAGGTGTTTCCCATCGGGGCTGAACGCCAAGCCGAAGCAGCGGTCGGTGTGGGCTTTCAGAGCAGCAAGGCGCTCGCCTGTCGCGAAATTGAAGAGCATCACCGTACCTTCGGCGTCGCCCGACGCCAAAGTCTTGCCGTCCGGCGAGATCGCTGCACTCTGCACAGGTGCGTTGTGTCCAACTAGGTCCCGGAGGAGCTTGCCGCTCGCGGTATCCCAAATCCTCAGAGTAGTATCCCAACTCCCGGTAACGAGACTCTTCCCGTCGGGCGCAAAGGCTACGGCCTCGGCGATCTGTGTCCTTCCCGGGTCGCCCTGGCTTGCCTGCAGCACGTGTAATTCTTCGCGTCGAGTTAAGTCCCACACGTGAGCCTTTCCGGGCCACGTAACTGCTGCCAGCATGCGACTGTCGGAGGAGATCGCTACTCTGACGATGCCCTCGCCCGGCACTGACAAACCGTGTTGTTCTTTGCCGCTGGCAACGTCCCACAACTTGATGGTTTCGTCAAAGCTGCTCGTCACCAGCGTTTTATCGTCGGGTGTAAAGGCAACCGAGTTCACCAGCTTTGCGTGCTTGGGAAAGGTTAGGATGATCTTGCCTGTGCTTGGATCAAGAAGTCGGGCGGCGCCAGCGAAGTCACCGATCGCGAGGAGTTTGCCATCTCCCGAAAACGCGGCCGTACGGATTGGTGCTTCCTGTCGCCAAATCAGCTTTGTCTGCCGTGTGGCTACGTCCCAGAGCACCAGTTCGCCTGGCTCACGGGGATTATCCCAGCCTGCCGTGACGGCCAACGTCTTGCCATTGGGAGAGAAGACAACCGTCCACAGCCGCGATGTCACATCCTTGAGGTCAGGCGGCGCTTGGTCGATGACGATCGGTTTAAGTTCAGGAGTGGCTTGGTCAGTTCCTGCGAGTGCTGAAACTGTGAGCCCAAGGAGTGTAACGAAGAAGCCAATGAGGGTCCTGTTCATAGTTTTTTGGTTTGGTTGTTTGCGAGGCGGATCATCACGCGTAACTGCTAGAGCCGAACCCTTGTTCACACACGCGACATGGCAAGGGGCTTTCTCTTCATAACCCACCACAAAACGCTTCCAGCCGCTGCCCCTAGCAAGAGGATGCCCAGCGCGGAGGTGGATTGGCTCAGCATTGGGCGGCCAATTTTGAAGGACAGGTAGGTCTGGTAAGTGATGCCTTGGCGAGTCAGCAGTCCGAGGGTGGATTCGTCGGCGGGGGCGATGAAGTCGGGAGAGCGAAGGTCGGAGATCCACAGTTTTCTGGAGCCATCCCCATATTCAAATATTTCGAATCGGGCATTTTTATGCTGAGCGATGATGCCCGGGACCTGGTCAGGGGCGACCCTGCGAACCTTCCAATCGGTGGTCAGGCCCAGCAAAACGGCCACGGCGACGATTCCGCACGCAGCCAATGCGGCGAAGACTTTGTCCACGCGGCGTTCGTTCCTTGCGGCAGCGATGGGGCGCGGCTCGGATTGCTGGTGGTCGCGTCTGCGCAGCAAAGTAACCGCGCCCGCAACGACGATGAAGAAACAGAAGGCAGGCAACAACCACAACCTTGCCCGGTCGCCCAACCACCACACTGCCCGGCCGCGGGTAAAGTCCCGGTCGTAAACGACCGTTTTATAGCTGATGCCCTTTTCAGCCAGCAGCGCCAATGTGCTATTTTCTGCCGGTGCGTCAAAAGGTGACTGCGCGCCGTTTTCGCGCACCTCGCCTGTGAGGTAGCGGAACCCGTTTCTCCATTGTGACAGGCAAAACTCGATGTCGCGCCCCTTGGGATTGGCGATCAGGTTTTGAACTTCGGCGGTGGACAGGGACTGGAGTTTGGGAAGGTGAAAGCGGGAGTTTATACTGGACATCCAGAAGACACCTGCCAGGTAAACGAGAGCACCGGTCATTGCCAGCACCGCCCAAATGGTAGTGGATTTTCCAGCTTGGCTGGAGATGGGCGCGCCGCCAACCGTCTCAGGACCGATTCGCCGCCGTCGCTGCCAAACCCAAATGACAAGAGACAGGGGTGCCACTCCACAGATGAGGACAGCACTCAAGAGGTCCATCCAAAATCTCGCGAAGGGATAGATTCTTGCGGGGGACTCGTTAAGCGTTTTATGGAACAAGGCCAAGAGGAGCGCAAAGAGCAGCGGAGGCAGAAAGACAAAGAGGAGCATGCTGGCTCCCATAATGCGCCAAAAAGTGGCCACGGACCGGCGCGCCCGCTCACTGTGCTGACGATCGCCTCCCATCTTGTACCCGATGTACGCGCCCAGCGGCAAAATAGGCGCCATCCAGTAAACGAAGCCCAGAAGGATTTTGGAACTGGCCTGAAGGAATCCCCCCAAGGTCGTTGTCTTGGCGGCCACGCTGCCGTGGTTCGCCAGCGCCGTGCCGACCGTGACCGCCTTGGCGGTGGTGGCCAGCAGCGGCAGGGCGGCAATCACGCCGAGCGTGAAGGTCCTGCCCGGCGCGGTTTGCCGCAGAGTTCCCTCCACCAGCGCGAGCACCTGCTCGTGCAGCAGTTTGCGCCCCCGCGACAAACGTTGCCTTACGGCATCCTCGGAAAGTTCTAGTGCCGCGGCGACACGCTCGACCGACTCTTCTTCACGGTAAAACAGGACGAGCGGTTCCCGGTAGAGGTCAGGGATGTGCTCGATCGAACGCCAGAGAATGGCCGCTTCCTCCTTCGAGATCGCCTGATCGGACGGCGACGGTTGTGCCGAGGGCGATTCAGGCACCGTTTCCAGCGGTTCGGCGGCATGCACCGGCTCGCGGCCTTCCCGCCGCAGGCAGCTGTTGATCCGGTTTCGAGCAATGCCACACAACCAGGCGCGGAGCTTAGAAGGTTCGCGCAAATCCCCGAGTTGTTTCCAGGCCGTGATGAATGTCTCCTGCGCGAGGTCCTCGCTCTGGCCCAGGCACCCTGTCGCACTGTAAGCCAGTGAACAAATTAGCGATTGATACCGCGCCACGATCTCTCCGAAGGCGTCGCGGTTTCCATTCAAACTAGCTGCCACCAACTCGAAGTCGTTGTGCGCTGCCGTTTGGATCATCCTGGTCGTCATCATTTCACCGTATACGTGGTCATCCCAGCCGAAAAGGTGACAAAGAAACGCATCGAAAAGCCATCTCGCCGTAGATTTCCGAGTCGGGTGAAGTGCTCCGGCACCTCTGTCAGCCCTTTCCGAAGTCCAAGACCCAACACCGCCAGGACCAAGCCCGGAACTGACCGTCGCGAGATTCTTGCCATGGCGAACACCTCTAAACGAGCGAAACCTTTCTTGCAAGCCAAATTGGTGTTCGGAGCACAGACAGGGAAGTCCGCAGACAGACGATAGGCGCGTCACGAAACTGCATCATGGCGACGCAGTGGCCCACCCACAGCGCCGCCTACGTGTTGCGGATGGCGATCATGGCCGGCGTCCGCACCAGCGACCCGGCGGTCGAGGGCCTCGGGATCACCAAAGCGTTCGTCGACGAGCACCAGAAGAAGAGGAGCACAACGCCAGTGTCCACCGCATAGTTTGCTGAGTGCCTGGTTGACACGCCCTGGCGGGCTCGCTCATGGCCCGCCAGGGCCTTTTTGTGTCCGCTCAGGAAATCCAGGGCGTTCTTGGCCCGGGCGGTTTTCCGGCCGGGCTTGGGTCCAGTCGTACAAAGCAATGCCTGCAGGTGGCCTACGGTGCCCCTCTCGATGGTGAAACCCGAGCGTGGTCAGCCTGCAATTGCTGGGCGACCACATCCGGTTGGCTAGCAAGATGGTCGGCTCGCGGTTCGGTTGCACTCCTGGCGGTTCTCCCGACCAAGCCTGCCTATAGAGGGGACGGATCAAGAGCGAGGCTGTCGTGAGGGTCTCCTCCCCCTCGGCTTTTCCTGGCACTGCAAAATTGGCTTCGCCCAAGACGCTCAGCGGTGAAAGCCAATTGTCCGGCCAACAAGAAACCCAGAGAGAACAACGGAAGGACCAGAACCAATGGAAGCAGAAACGACTATCGATAACGGAACCGCCGAGAGCCAGACGACTACAAGGGGCGAGGCCGCCCACGGCACCGATTGTGCGATGCCGATGACCGTGGAGGACGCGGAGACTGTCTGGCGAGGCCTGGCGTCAGTTGCCCAGCGCAGCCTCGCGAGTTTGGGGGCGATGCAGGGCTGTTGGTTTGTTGGCCAGCACGGAGGCGAGCTGGCCGCGATTGTTCTGCGGCAAAACGGCCAAATCGAGTCCTACACCTTTGCGGGGCAGCCGGCGCTTTTGCAGGTCGTGCCGACATTCACCTATGCGGCTGGCCGCCACTCTCTGGTGGAAACGATTCGCTCGAAAAATCCGGCGGGGGCCGGTGGCACCTTGGTCTGGCACCAAGCTGCTGACGAGTTGGCTGAAGCGTTGCACGCCTTTTTTCTATACCACGCAACGAAGCCGCTCCCACCGGAACACCCCTTCGAGAGGTATGACGCCTCCATGAAGACCATGCGCACCGGCAGCGCGGGGTCCATTATGGAAGCCGCGCTCCGGACTGCCGCAAAGGCCGCGAAACCATCTGATGAGAGTGCCTTCAGGGATCGTTGGGCGTACGCGGCCCTGGCTCACGTTATGAACGAGGGCACCGACCTCCAAGTGCTGACCCAGGCCGGCGCCAGGAAGCTGGACATTCTTCGCGACTGCAACGTCCACCGAACCCGGCACGACTTGGTGGTGCAGGCTCCCGTGATGAGGCTGATGATCGAAACCCGAGGGGAGATTGGCGCGAGGCAGGCCGCAATGGACCCCGGATTGCCGTATCATGAGGCGCGGCGTGCCTATCTGAGTGCATTCCGACGCGCTTACGCACTGGCTTGCAACAACGGCAAGACCAACCGCCCCAGAGCCCTCTCCCAGCGGCTTGTCAAAGGGCTTCTCATCGCCGGTGTCGCCAAGTCTCGCCTGAGAATCGGCAGCTTGGTCGAGGCGGTGACACCGGCTCTTGCGGCCCGCTACGGGACGGCGTGGCCCCATATGCAAGAGGTAGAAGTCGTGGCGCTGGGCAGGGCGATCTCTGAGTTGTGCCTTCGCCGTGACGTCGAGTCGGCGTCCGGGGCCTTCAGGCTCCTGGATGAGGATGGGACGGTCCTGGCCCCCCCGCGGGTCGTTCTGAGGGCGCATGAGGTCCTTCTTGACCCCGGGACCATATATCACGAGGCGGAGCATGCGCGCCACCATATGGCTTCGGAAGCGTCCATTTTCGATTTCGCCCCGCAGGAACTGCACTCCGAGGAAGCAACCGAGTGCAAAGCGATACAGGTCGCGGCGGAGTTCCTTTCCGAGTTTGGGATTCTGTATTGAACACAGGCTGACGGTCTGCGTTGCCCCCGCCGCCCAACGGGCCGACCAAATCGGCTCCATCCAAGAACCTGAATGCCGAAGGCCGAAGGCCCGGCCAACACAAAATCAATGAACAACGACAACACCACTAAGCCCCACAACGCCTCGTCACAACCCGACCCAAGCTCCGAGCCGTTCCCGGAAGGTCCGCCCCAGGTGCAACTCGAGTCCCTCCTCGACCTGGCCCAAGAACATGCAGAAGATGCACTGCGCGAGGACGGCGCGTTGTTCCCCAGTCTCTTCGCGGCCTCGCCCAAGGGCCTGTTCCTGTTGGGCGGGAGACCGCTCAAGGAGGCGCTGGAGAAGAAGGAATTTGCCACCGATGCACGCCTGATCTGCACCGCTGAGCCGATCACTGCGGTCGTGGTGGCAGTGCAGGCCTGGGTCATCAAGGCCAAGGCAGGAGAGCCGCTGTCCCCGGGCATGCGACCCTCGAAGTCGCCTCAGCGCGTGGAGCGCATCATCCTCATGGGCGAGGCGCTGGCCGGATGCTACCGGCACCGTGTTCTGCCCATCCTTCGGGACACGAGCGGAGGCTACTTGGGGCTGTTACCTGCCATTGTGTCTGCACCCGAGCCGCCCGAGGGACCCCTTGCCAGGCTACTGCCGGAGGCGCCGCCCACACCGGAGGTCCGCGCCTTCGCCGCCGCTCTGCTCAAGGCCCGCGGCGTGAACTTGGTCGAGGCCTCGAAATGAGGAGCCGTCCGGCCACAACAGAACCGAGCCAAACACAAGTTGTGACACAACCAAATCCAATTAGCTCACGCGAAGTCCCGCTCCACCTATGAACGAAATTAGCATCCCCCTGGAAACCCTTGCCACATTAACCGCGCTCGAAGGCCGGCCGCTGGCGCGCGACGCGAGCCCGGAAACGCTGAGCGCCGACGTCGGCTCGCGCTATGACTTTCTGGACCGGTTCCTCTCGGTGCAGCTCGAGGATGCGCGGGTACTCATCCGGTGGGCCGAGGAATCCGAAGAGGACCAGGGCCAGGCCGCCCGGCCCCTGGAGCGGGCCGGCCGGCGCATCCGCGAAGGGGAGCACGACCGGGTGGTCGCCCTTTGCCGGCAGGCCCTGCGGTTCCAGCCCTCGTTGCACGCCGCCCGGCGCGAGTTGGCACGCGCATACACCCAAGCGGGTCACCGCGTCAATGCGATAACCACCTTGTGGCAGATCCTGCGGCTGGACCCCGGTGACATGGGGGCGATCTTGGGCCTGGGCTGGCTCCTCCTCCAGGAGGCCGGCCATGAAAGCGCCGAAGGCCTGGCGCGGATGGCCCTGGACCGCGACCCTTCCAATCCGGACCCACGGGAGCTCCTGGGGCAGGCCCTGGTCCAGGCGGGCCGGGATGACCGAGCAGGAGAACCGGGATCGCAGCCAGCGCGTATTCGAGTATTACCGCCGCGACTGGTCTTGCCTCGCCTGCTGCTGAGCGCGGAGGCCTCCGAATCTCAGGCCAGGGTGATCCTCATGGAGGCCCAGCCGGAATTCCGTCCGCGTTTGTCTTCTTGGCGAGAAACTCCCAGCCGATGTGTTCCTGAGCTAGCCTTTTGCCGCACGTAAACAGTTGGCGCACTGGCTCAGCCAGTTCCCCAAGCCAGTCAGCACAGCTTGGGTCCCCAGGTTCCCCATCCCACTCTGTCTCTTTGCCGCGGCCGACATCCAGGAGTTGGCGGTAACTCCATAAGTGCGGCTCGACAAGAGGTAATCCATGTGCTTCGGCGTACACCGACGCCTGAAAGGGGATTTGCAAGCCGGGCGGATCAAGATCACCGAAATAGACTACCCGGCGCCGCCCGCCGAGTTCGGCGAATATATCGGCGAGGTACTGAATACATGTCACGCATTGAAAGCCTTTGCCGTAGACGACGGCGCTGAACAAACCACATTCGGCGTTCCACCGGCAATAGGAGTGCCAGGTTGCGGCATTCTCGATGACCAGGAGGGGCCGTTCCGCCGCCCCGCTCGGGCCGCGGCGCCAGCCCAGCGGTTCTCCAATGATCTCACAGCGAAGCTGGTCAAGGGTCAGACGACCGGAGCGGAACGGCGCCGTAACCAGCAAGGCATCCAATCGCTTCTCGTCCCCGAAGATCCCGAGCGAGCGCTCCTTGATCGGCACCACAGGCCTGGCCCGCCCGCCGCGAACAAAGAACTCGTTCAACCGAAGCAGGTCTTCCGCCGCGATTCCCACACGCGTTTCCTTCAGAAAATTCAGTTCTCGGGCCCAGTTTACTCGATCCAAATCCGGTCTCTTTTCCTCCTGTTCGGTTGGATCGCCGAACAGTGCGGCGAGGCGTGGTTCTGCCGCAAGGGGAACAAGAATTCGCGAGATGAGATGCGGCCGATATTTTACGGGCCTCAGTTCCACCAGGCCGGAATCTGCCAACAAGCGCACATCCCGGTCAGCCTCGGACCTTTGCTCAGCCGAAATCAGGCCTGCGTCTTCGAGCAACTGGTCCCAATCACGCGAAAAAGGTCGTTGAGATTCGCCGAGCTTTCCCCCACGGGCAGCCCACCATTGGTCGTGCAGCTCTCTCAGCACGGGGAAGGTGCGCCGGCGTGGGTCATCGCGGTTCATTCCAGCGCCTCCAAGACCTGGTCGGGCGGAAGGACGATCGGGATGTTGTCCACCCGCGTGACGTAGCCGTCAGGGCCGCGCTGCTCCTCCTTGCGGCACACAACGACCGTGTCAGCAAAAGGCGCCATCACTCCCAAGCGGTCTATCGGGAAGGCTATCAACAGTTGAAGATGGAAGTTCCGCGCCAGGTCAAGGCAGTCCTCGACGCCATCGCCGGAGAGCTTCGAAAAGGCTTCGTCCATGACGACCAGCCCCAAGTGCTGCGAACGGCTGGAGCCGAGGTCATAAACGCGGCGGAAGGCAGCGAGCATTGAGATGAAAAAAGGCGCCTGGTTTTCGCCGCCGCTCAGACTGCGTCCACTCCGGCCCAACGAAATCGCCGGCGCATCGGGCTGCTCGGCATTCACCATCTCCAGGTCGTAGCGGTGGTAAAACCGGTAGTCCAGGAGGCGCCGCGCCTTCTCGTCTGCCTTCTCAGCAGCTTCCACCGCGGCCATCAACTCCCGCTTGGCGCCCTCGATCTCATCGGACTTGATGCCCTGCACCAGTGGGTCGGTCGGGGCCAGGCCGGTATCGAGCAGGTGCCAAAGGGCGGTGTAGGCGGAATCGCGGCGCTGGCTGATCCGATAAATGTGATGGCCCACGCGGCGGTCGAGATACTGCCGGAGTTGCCGGATGGTGCGGTCGGCGTCCTGGAGCTTCTCGTTCAGGCGATCGAGCACGCCCTCCTGCAAGCGGCGTTCCCAATCCCGTCGCCGCTCGGCTGCCAGGGAGCGGGACTTCTCCAGTTCAACTGTTTCCAGCAGTTTCAACCGCGCCGCCCAGGCCTCATTGTTTTCGTCTTCGAGTGAAAAATCCGAGCCTGTTTGGTATTCCGGATGCCGAACATTGCCCTGGCCATCACGGACAGTGGCCAAAGCCAGGCGTTCTTTGTTCCGGAGACTCCGGGCATTGGCCACCGCGTCGCGGGCTGAGGACTCGCGCTGGACCACGATATTTAGCCGCTCTTCCCATTTTGCGGATTCGCCCAAAACGGCTTGGAGGCTCTCATTCAGATCCCGGTCGAGAATGCCCTGTGGAAGCCGTACCCGACTCTCGCGCATGGCCAACTCAGCCTGCTGCAGCGCCTCCTGTGTCGAAACGATGCCGTCCTCATGCGGCTTGGCGCGCATGTTGAAGTTAGTCTGACGGTCCTTTAGAACGGCGATCTGACCGTCCAGTTCGGCCTTCCGATTGTCCTGTTCTGTCAGCTTCCCAAGCCGCGCCTCCCGCTCGGGGGTGGTCAGAAGTTGAATCGTTTCGCACACGACGCCGAATTCACGCTGGAGCTTGGGCAACCGAGGCAGCTCCGCAGATCGATCCGGCAGGGTGGGATCGCCCAGGCCGCCCTTCTGGCCGGAATCGAGCCACGCATGAACATCGTCCAGGAGCCGTTTCGCCGTGTCACGCTGGGCACGGCTCTCCACCTGCTCGCGCTCACGAGCCCGGCGCATTCGTTCGATGCCCTCACGCCCCAATGTCAAGGCCACTTCGCCCACCGGCTTTAGCCGGCGGCGAGTAGGGATTTGCTTGAAGATCCCCTCCGGCGTGATGGCTCGGCCCGCATCGCAGCGGTCCATATCCTCAACGGTTTCCACGCAAAGAACTTCACCGAGCAGATGGCGAACGAAGGCGCGGGCGATCTCGTTCGTGACTTCGACTTTTGTGGCCAGCGAATTCTCATGGACCTCCTTCCGCAGTTTCCAGGAGAGCGCTTCCGATGGGTTTACCAGAGATTCCTGTTCCCTCCCAGGAGCCGTAAGACGAAGGGCTTCCAATGCTTCCGGGTAGTCGCTTTTCGAAACGATGATCGCCCAGCGGTTCCGGCCCAGGAACAACTCGAGCGCCGACCACCAGCGCTCGGCTTCCGGCTTCACCTCGATCAACCGGCCCAGTTGCTCGGCCCGTCCATTGAGTTTGGCCTGAATGGCTTCGAATACCGGGAAGGAACCCGGCATCCGCTTCTGCCCCAGCGATTCAAGGTCGGCGGCGAGTTGGCGAAGCCGCTTTTCGGCGGCCTCCAGTTCCGCGCGCAATGGCGCGAGCAAGACCTCGACGGCGCAGAAAAGCTCGTGGAATCGTGAGGCCAGCTTTTGGAGCGCGGCCAGCCGGACCTCGTCAACGCCACTCTGCAGAGCCTCCAGCAGGACAGGGTCGACGACCAGGGCCTCTGGCAAACCAGCCAGCTTGAGAGCAACTCCATGCCGCAACCATTGAGACCAGCGGTAATGTCGGTCCGATAACCGTTGATGCACCGAGCGGGCCGCATCGCGCAGACGTTCGATCTCCTCATGCAGTTCCCCCTTGCGACGCTTCAGGTCGTCAAGCTTGACCTGGTCCGGGTCGCGCGACGCCTCCAGCCGGACGGACTCGATAATTTTCCGAACTTGATCGAGCTCTTTGACTGCGGCGTCGAGTGCGGCCTTGTCCTCGGCATATTCTGTCTGCAGGCGGGCCAGCGCTTCACGGTGTTTCTCCAAGCGTTCCAAAATCTGGGCATGGGCCAAGGCATTGCGGAGATGGGCCTGGATTTGCTCCTCGCGCCGAGCGGTCTCCAGGGCCGCATGGTGCTCGCAAATCCGGCGCAAAAAGGCCGCTTCATCCTCCTGCTTTTGGAGGCGAGACTCGGTGTCCCGGTAGGCATCCTGCGCGGCTTTCACATCACGCACGTCGAGAGGACTTTCCTCGAGGATGAACCGGCGGATAAAGTCCTCCACGCTCTCCTCCGGTTCGAAGGCGATCGCCTTGGCCAAAGTCTTCTGGAATGGCTCCAGGTCAAAGTACAGATGCCGAGGCGTTGCCATTTCGGCCAGGTAATCGACCTGCCGGCTGAAAAGGCACTTTTGGCCGGAGCCGACTTCATACTCCCGCCGTACCCAGGTGCGGAACACATCGTCTTCCATCAGTTTTCCGTCACGGGCGAGCGCGCCCCAGTCCATACGATCGGGAACGAGGAAGTAGGTCCGCTTCGGTTCGGCGGTTGGGCTGCTGTATTCGAGCCGAAGTCCCCAGGTTTCGCGGCGCGGTTCGCCTTGGCCGTGCTCGATCGGCCAGGTGAACTCCAGGCCGATAAGCGAGACCCCGCTCGCCCGGGTGTAATGGGGCTCGCCATCTCGTACCGTGTTGGTGTCGCACAGGCAATAGCTCACCAGGGAACGGCTGCGGGCATTTCCTGCCGCGGCCCGGTTCGGTCGCCAGTGCTCCCCGGAAAGCACGTACTGCACCAAGTCCAGAAGGGCGGTCTTGCCGGTGCCGAAGGCGCCCGCGATGAGCGTGTGATTCGAGACGTCCAGAATTTGCCGAAACCCGTACCAGTTGATGGCCAGGATGCGGCTGAGCGAAATCCGCTGATCGCTCACGCTTCCACCTCCCCTCCATCTTCGACGCGCGGCGCCGCATAGAGCTCCGCTTGTTGCTGCCAGGCCTCGGCGCTCTCGAACGGGATCACTCGCTGCAAGGTCGGCAGGATCTCCACTGTGGATTCTCCGAACCGCTGCGGGTCCTCGTGTTCGCGGAAACGGATGAGCCGCCGGCTCCGCAACCGCGCCAGCAAACGCTCGAGGTGCGATTCCGTTGGCGGCTCGATATGCTCGAAATACAGCTTCAACCTGGCGAACACGTCATTGGCCGCGACGATTACGGTTTCGATTGGGTGATCCAGCCGGGCGTCGTAATACATCCGCCACAGCGCCAGCACCAGCAAACTCTCGTCCTTGGTGAAACGAGCCGTCAAACCGCACTCGCCGGGGACGGGGCGGGCCTGGAGGATCGGTTTGTCCGGGTCGGCCACAAGGTCGAGGTTGAGCGGCGCAAGATATTCGGCCAGTTCCTTCTGGTAGTCGCGGGC
>Ga0187849_1002705_pt1 | contig 16535 bp, 12 predicted proteins | sample June2016WEW_4_10_2_FD_132412 | JGI IMG/M metagenome (GOLD analysis project Ga0187849, IMG submission 132412) | Peatland microbial communities from SPRUCE experiment site at the Marcell Experimental Forest, Minnesota, USA - June2016WEW_4_100 | ecosystem: Environmental > Terrestrial > Soil >...
CCTCCTCCTCCTGCGCGTCCGAAAGGCTGAACGGCGGCATCTCCGTCGCCCGCGCGGGGTGGTCCTTGCGCAGCGGATGGCCCTTCCACGTGTTCGGCATCAGGATGCGGCGCAGGTTCGGATGCCCATCGAAGACCACGCCGAACATGTCCCAGGCCTCGCGCTCGTACCAGTTGGCGTTCGGGAAGACGTCTACGGCGCTGGGCAGCGAAGGCTTGTCCTCGTTGAGCGCCACCTTCAGCCGCACGTCCTCGTTGCGTTCATAAGATATGAGGTGGTACACGACCGTGAAGTCGCTCTCTGGCTGGCCCTCGCGGTGCGTGCGTATGCGCTCGTCGATCGCCGTCAGGTCGTAGAGCTGCGCGTAAGGCCGAGCCGCCTCCGACTTGAGAAAGCGCAGCACAGGAACGATGTCTTCCTTCTCCGTCCAGACAGTCGTTATGTCATCGCGGGTCTGCTGTATGGTGAAAGCGGCGTTCGGGAAGCGCGCGCGTATCTCCCGGGCTATGCCGGGCTCGGCGGCGGCGTCCTGCTGCGTCTGAACTTCAGCTTCCGGCATTCGTTCCCACTCTAGACTTCGTTTATCGGGCGATACGTCTCCATCGCCGTCCGCTCCGCGCGCTTCAGGTCGCGCAGCGAAGGCGGGGCCGCCTTGTAGACGCCCTGGTCGCCGACGACCCAGCTCAGTGGCCGCTTCTCGCTTCCCACTGCCTTCTGCAGCAGGATCAGCCCTTCCTCGAAGGCGTCCGGCCGCGGCGGGCAGCCCGGCACGTAGACGTCGACCGGCATGAACTTGTCGACGCCCTGCACCACGCTGTAGATGTCGTACATGCCGCCGGAGTTGGCGCACGACCCCATCGAAATGATCCAGCGCGGCTCCATCATCTGCTCGTACAGTCGCTTGACGGAGGGCGCCATCTTCCGGAACACCGTCCCGGCGACGATCATCACGTCGGCCTCGCGGGGCGTGCCGCGGATCACCTCCGCGCCGAAGCGGGAGATATCATAGCGGCTGGTAATGCTGGTCGCCATCTCGACGTAGCAGCAGGAAAGCCCGAAGTTAAACGGCCACAGAGAGTTCTTGCGCCCCCAGGCGATCAGGTCCTGCAAGCGCGTGAGGACGACGATCCGCGACACCATCGCGTCGATAGCGCTTTGCCCACGCCCTTCGCCCGGGCGCTCGATCGTGTCGGGGACGCGTTGCAGGCCGTCAGGTGTCATTTCGCTGCCCTCCCCGGCTCAGGGTGCCCCAATCGAGTGCGCCCAGCCGCCAGAGGTACGCTAGGCCCGCGACCAGGACGCCGATGAAGACTGTAGCGTCGATGTAGCCGGTCCAGCCGACTTTCCGCAGCGCGACGGCCCAGAGGAAGATGAACACGGCCTCTAGGTCGAAGACGACGAAGAACATGGCGACGAGATAGTAAAGGACGTCGTAGCGGACGCGCGCAGTGCCTGTCGGCAGAATTCCCGATTCGTAGGGGTCGTCGGTCGCCGCTTCTCGGTGGCGCTGGCCGAGCAGGAAGGAGAAAATAAGCATCCCTGCCAGCACGACAACGCTGGCGCCGAGGTAGAGGAAGAACGGCCAGAAATCAGTTCCCATCCGACCTTTGCCCGGTTGACCCCCCGAGAAATGGCGCCCCTCTACATAGCAAGACCGCTATGCCTTCGTGAGCATAGCGGCCTTGTGAATTAAAATGCAAGCGGACGGAAAACGCCACCGCCGACTACCGCTTAGCCGCCTCCGTCGCTGCCGCCGCGTCCGCCAGCACGACGACGCGTTCCGCCGCGATCCGGTTCGCCGGTATGTCCTCGTCGGCCATCATTCGTCGCAGCGCATCGCGCTTCTCCGCGCCCGCAACCAGGAAGACCGCCAGCCGCGCCGCTGAAAGCGCCGGCGGCGTGAGCGTCGTCCGCTCGTGATCCGGACGCCTCACTCGCACCACCCAGCGCTCCTTTTCGTCGAGGGCCGGATCGCCCGGGAACAGCGACGCGGTGTGCCCGTCCCCGCCAAGCCCCAGGAACACCAGGTCGAAGCGCGGCAGCCCGCCGAAGAACTCGCGCAGCTCCCGCTCGTACGACTCGGCGTTGCAGCTCTCGCCCGGCATGCGGTGAACGCGCGCCGGGACAAAAGAGAGAAGCGTCTCGTTTGCCATGCGATAGTTGGAGTCGGGATCGTCCGGCGGCACGCAGCGCTCATCCCCGAAGAACGCGTCCACCTCGTCCCAGCGGTACTTCTCCCGCGCGAGCCGTCGGTAGGTGGATCGTGGCGTCTCGCCGCCGGCCAGGACGAGCGTACGTGGGCTTGCCTCCCGAAACAGCCGGACCGCCTCCCGTGGCATGTCGTCGGTCACGACGAGTTCGCGCTTCATGACGATCGCCGGGCGCTACTCCATCTTCACCGCGTGCCCACCGAACTCCTTGCGTAGCGCCGCTATGACCTTCATGGCAAAGGAGTCGTCCTGGCGCGAGGCGAAGCGACGGAAAAGGCTCAGCGCAATCGCCGGCGCCGGAACGCTCTCGCTGATCGCCTCCAGCACGGTCCAGCGCCCCTCGCCGGAGTCGTCGACGTAGCCGCGGATCTCGGCCAGGCGCGGGTCAGCGGCGAAGGCGCGCTCCGCAAGCTCCAACAGCCATGACCGCACAACGCTGCCCTGATTCCAGAGCCGCGCCAGCTCGTGGAGGTCGAAGTTGAACTCTGACGCCGCCAGGACGTCGAAACCCTCCGCGTAAGCTTCCAGCATCGCGTACTCGATGCCGTTGTGCACCATCTTGGCGAAATGCCCGGCGCCGACAGGGCCGACGTGCGCGTACCCGTCCGGAGGCGCCAGTGTCTTCAGCGCGGGCTCGATGCGCCGGAAAGCCTCGTCGCTGCCGCCGGTCATCAGGCAGAAGCCGATCTCCAGCCCCCAGATCCCGCCGGAGACGCCCGCGTCGACGAACAGGAGGCCGCGCTCCGCCAGCTCGCCGCCGCGCCGGATGCTGTCGTGGAAGTTCGAGTTGCCGCCTTCGACGACCATATCGCCCGCTTGAAGGAGCCCGGCGAGCTCTTTGATGCTCTGCTCCGTCACTTCGCCGGCGGGCAGCATCAGCCAGACGGTTCGTGGCGCCTGGAGCTTACCGACAAGCTCGGCCAGCGTCGCTGCTTGCGACTTCGCCGGGTCGTTGTCATAGCCGATGACGTCGTGCCCGCCGCGACGCAGTCGCTCCGCCATGTTGCCACCCATGCGGCCCAGCCCCACTATCCCTATTTGCATCATGCCCTCCAGCCAAGCAGCGCCTCGAGCGGCACGCGGCCGGCGCGACGCCCGTGCGCCCGCAGCGACTCCAGGTCCCCGAGCGCCTGCGCTGCCTTCAGCTTCCCGAAAGTGTACGGCCGGCCCGGTATCGGCACGTCTTCCGCGTCCGGCGAGACGACCTGGATGAAGACGCCCTTGTTGGGGCCGCCCTTGTGGAACTGACCTGTCGAATGGAGGTAGCGCGGCCCAAACCCGACGGTGGTCGCGACCTTGAAATGATCGCGCAGGCGCACCCGCACGCGACGCAGCGCCTCCTCGTTCTCCGCGTTCCGCGCGATGAAGGCGGTGATAGCGACGTAGTCGCCAGGGTGGACGTGGCTTAGGAGCACCGCGAGATCGTCGTTCGTGACTTCGGGCAGCCCATCCTGCGCAGCGGCGAGAATGCGGTTCGTGGCGTCTTTCGCCTCCTGGACGTTCGGTTGGTCGAAAGGGTTGATGCCGAGAATGGCGCCGGCCACTGCCGTCGCGAACTCCCAGCGAAAGAACTCCGCCCCCAGCCGCGTCGGCCCGTCGAACTTAAGCGTGGCGACCGGCCGCAGGTCGACCGGCTCGCCCAGCGAGACAAAGAGCCTGTCGTCGCCGTAGACGCCGGCCGGCCCCAGCGGCTCCCCCTCGACGGGCAGAATGCCCTTGCCCTCCTTGCCGGCCGATTCCGCCACGAGCTGCTCCGCCCATGTCCCGAACGTCGAGATCGCCGGCGGCAGGACAAGCGTCAGCTTGTCGCGACCCGCCAGCGCCGCCTCCGCCATCACCGCGCCGAGCCACAGCCCCGGGTTGTCCGCGACGGGCACGTAAGACGCGCAGGCGCACGCCATCTCCGTCGCCTGCTCGATGAGCTCGCCGATGGGCGCGCCGACAATCGCCGCCGGCGCCAGCCCGAAGTAGGACAGCGCCGAGTACCGCCCGCCGATGTCGGTCGGATTGAGGAAGACCCGCCGGAAGCCTTTCTCGACGGCAAGCGCCTCCAGCGATGAGCCGGCGTCGGTGATCGCGACGAACTGGTCGCCGCGCGGCACTTTGTCATAGAAATAGGCGCACTGACAGGCCGTCTCGACGGTGCCGCCCGACTTGCTGGCGACGATGAACAACGTTCGGCTGAGGTCTAGCGAGCGCTCCAGCGCCAGGATGCTGCCCGGGTCCGTCGTGTCCAGGACGTGCAGACGCGGGAAGCCCGGCATCGCCCCGAACGTGGCGTGAATGACCTCGGGCGCCAGGCTGGAGCCGCCCATGCCCATGAGCACCGCGTCCTTGAAACCCTCGTCGGCCACGCGGCGGCCAAAGGCCGTCAACTCCGCAACGGCGTCGGCCATCTGCTCCGCGACGGTCAGCCAGCCCAGGCGGTCGCTGATCTCCTTCGGGTCCGGCTTCCAGACGGTGTGGTCCCTGGCCCAGATGCGTCGCGGCACATCCTCGCGCGCAAGTCGCGCCAACCTCGCCTCGACCGCCGTGCCGAGCGTGCCCAGGCTCACGAGCGGCCGTCGTTCCTCCGCGACGATGGCGCCGCACTTCTTGTCGATGGTCTCCAGCAGCTTGTTGAAATCGCTGGCGAAAGCCCCTACGCCGTCGTCCAGCAGCTTCGCGGTCACGGCGTCGAGGTCGATGCCGGCCGCGGGCAACGAGGCGATGACGCGCTCCGCTTCGTCGACACCCTGTTCCAGCGTCGGGGCCACGCGCCCGTGGTCCGCGAAGGCCCGCAGCGTCGCTTCGGGCATCGTGTTCACCGTGTCCGGCCCGATAAGCTCTTCGACATAGAGGATGTCGGAGTAAGCGGGGTTCTTGGTGCCGGTGGACGCCCACAGCGGCCGCTGCACGCGCGCGCCCGCCGCCGCCAGCCGCTCCCAGCGCTCGCTGGAGAAGAAGCGCTTGAAAAGCTGATAGGCCGTCTTTGCGTTAGCGACGGCAACCTTGCCCCGCAGCGGCGAGCCCTCCGGCAAAAGCCCATCGACGGCCGTGTCCACGCGCGAGACGAAGAACGAGGCGACGCTGCTGATCCCCTTGATTAACTGCCCCGCCTCCAGCCGTCGCTCGAGCCCGTTGATATACGCCAGCGCGACCTGCTCGTACGCCTTCACACTGAAAAGCAACGTAACGTTGATGTTGATCCCCTGCGCCGTCAGCTCTTCGATCGCCGGGACGCCTTCCGGCGTGCCGGGCACCTTGATCATGACGTTCGGTCGCCCCAGGCGACGCCAGAGCTCCTTGACCTCGGCGATGGTGCCCGCGGTGTCGTGCGCCAGCCCCGGCGACGCCTCCAGGCTGACGAAGCCGTGGCCGCCGTCCAGGCTGTCGAATAGCGGGCGGAACACGTCTGCCGTCATCGCTATGTCGTCGACCGCCAGGCGCCAGAAGAGCGCCTTCGGGTCGCGCTCGCCGCTTTCGACGAGGCCACGCAGGGCCTGGTCGTAGTCGGTCGATCCGGAGATCGCCTTATTGAAGATGGTCGGATTGGAGGTGATGCCGGCGACGGCGAAGTCGTCCATCAGGCGCTTCAGCTCACCCGATTCGACCAGCCCGCGCCGCAGGTAGTCCAGCCAGACGCTCTGTCCTTGCTCTCTCAACGCGTGTGGGGGGTTCATCCTTGATCCTTCTCCATTGCCGCAACTTTTGCCAGCCGTCGAACATGCCGCTCCTCGCCGCTGAACGTGGCGCCCATGAACGTGCGCACGACCTCGACCGCAAGCTCTGGCCCGATCACGCGCGCCCCCAGGCAGCAGACGTTGACGTCGTCGTGCTCCACCATCTGATGCGCCGTATAGCAGTCATGTGCGAGAGCGGCGCGGATGCCGCGTATCTTGTTGGCGGCCACGCAGGCGCCGGCGCCCGAGCCGCACACCAGGACGCCCCGTTCGACCCGTCCCTCGACGACGGCGCGTCCAACGGCCAGCGCGAAGTCCGGGTAGTCGTCCGCGCCCTCGTACGACGCCGCGCCCAGGTCCAGCACTTCGTGGCCCCAGTCGCGCAGCGACGCCGCCAGACGCTGCTTCAGCTCGTACCCGCCGTGGTCGGCCGCGACAGCGACCTTCATGGTCGCACCAGCTTCTTCGCCCGCGCAGCGACGTTCTCCGGCGTGAAGCCGAACTTCTCGAACAGCACCTCGCCCGGCGCCGACTCGCCGAAATGATCGATTCCTATCGCGTCGTCCGCCCACTCGCACCAGCCGAACGTCGCCGCCGCCTCGACGGCCAGACGCGGGATGCCCGCCGGCAGCACTTCGTCGCGATATTCCTGCGTCTGCTCCCGGAACAGCTTCCACGACGGCATGGAGACGGCGCGCGCCGAGATGCCCTCCTCGGCGAGCAGCTTCCGCGCCGCCAGGCAGAGCGATACCTCCGACCCCGTGCCGATAAGCACGACGTCCTTCCCGTCCTCCACCAAGTATGCGCCCCGCTCCACGGCGCCGCCCGGCCGGAGCACCGGCACCTTCTGACGCGTCAGGATCAGCGCCGTTGGGCCGTCGTCGCGCTCCAGCGCCAGCCGCCAGGCAGCCACCGTCTCGTTGGCGTCCGCGGGCCGGAGCAGCAGCAAGTTAGGTATGGCGCGAAGGCTGGCCAAGTGCTCTATCGGCTGATGCGTCGGCCCGTCCTCGCCCAGCCCGATGGAGTCGTGGCTGTAGACGAAGACGACCGGCAGCGACTCCAGAGCCGCCAGCCGCACCGCCGGACGCATGTAGTCGGAGAAGATGAGGAAGGTGCCGCCGTAGACGCGAAAGCCCCCATGGGCCGCCATGCCGTTGAGCACCGCCGCCATCGCGTGCTCGCGGACGCCGAAGTGGAAGTTGCGCCCCGAGAAGTTGCCGCTCATAACGTCGGTGTAGCCCTTCAGGTAGGTATCGGTGGAGGGCGCCAGGTCAGCGGAGCCGCCTACGAGCTCCGGCATTAGCGGCGCCAGAGCGTTGAGCACGGCGCCGGAGGCGGCGCGCGTCGCCATCCTCTCGCCCTCCGCGAACGACGGCAACGCCTTCTCCCAGCCGCTGGGCAAGCGGCGGAAGAGTATTCGCTGAAACTCCGCCGCTTCCTCCGGATGGGCCGCTGCGTATTCGTCGAGCCGCCGTCGCCACGCCTCTTCCGCGGCCCACCCGCTCTCGATGGCCTGGCTGAAAACGGAGAGCACTTCCTCCGGCACGGTGAACGGCTCCTCATACGGCCAGCCCAGGTTCTTCTTTGTCAGCCGCACCTCTTCCTCGCCCAACGCAGCCCCGTGCGCCGCCGCCGTGTCCTGCTTGTTCGGCGAGCCGTACGCGATGTGCGTTCGGACGACAACCAGCACCGGCTTCTCCCGCTCGGCGCGCGCCTCGGCGATGACGCTGTCTATCGCCTCCAGGTCGTTGCCGTCGGGAACCTCCAGGACGTGCCAGCCGTAAGCGCGAAACCGGTCGCCGACGTGCTCCAGGAACGTTAGGTCTGTCGAGCCCTCGATGGTGATGTGGTTGTCGTCGTAGAAGACGATGAGCTTCTTCAGACGCAGCCCGCCGGCCAGGGAGCACACTTCGGACGAGACGCCCTCCATCATGTCGCCGTCGCTGGCAATGACGTACGTGTAGTGGTCGACGATCTCGCCGTCCGGCCGGTTGAAGCGCTCCGCCAGCATGTGCTCGGCAATCGCCATGCCGACGGCGTTGGCGATGCCCTGTCCCAGCGGCCCCGTCGTCACCTCGACGCCCGGCGTGCGGCCGCGCTCCGGGTGCCCCGGCGTCTTCGAGTCCCACTGCCGGAACTGCTTGATGTCGTCGAGCGTCAGGTCGTAGCCCGTGAGATAGAGCAGCGCGTACAGCAGCATCGACGCATGCCCGGCGGAGAGGACGAAGCGGTCACGGTTCGGCCAGGCGGGATTGCGCGGGTTGTGCCGCAGGTACTTGCGCCAGAGGACGTAGGCCAGCGGCGCCATCCCCATCGGCGTGCCCGGGTGGCCGGAGTTTGCCTTCTGCACCGCGTCCATCGCCAGCGTGCGGATCGTGTTGATGCAGAGCTGGTCGATCTCGCTGGCCGGATGGCCCTGTTCCGACGCGTCATGGGCGCGGACAGTAATGTCCGGCCGTAGCTCCATGCTGGGGTCTTCCGTCAACGGCGTCTCCTCCTTGAGACTGATGGGGATCAGGGGACCGAAGCGACGCCTTGTCGCTGGACAAGCGGCCCGTCAAGACAATTCTACCACCGGATCGGCGATGAGTGGACGAGGGCAGGCCGGCGAAGGTCAGCCTGCGTCTTCTTCGGCCGAGACAAGGCCCAGCTTGACCGCTTCCGCCGCGGCCTCCGACCGGCGTGACAACCCCATCTTATCGAGGATGCGGATCACGTGGTTTCGCGCCGTGAACGGGCTTAGCATCAGCTTCGCCGCTATCTCCTTGTTAGTGTAGCCCTGCGCTATCAGCGCCAGCACCTCTTTCTCCCGCGACGATAGGTCGTCGTCGCTTTTCGCCGGCGTCTGGCTCAGCCTGGCGAGCGAGGCGATGACGTCGCGGGTGACGCTGGGATCGAGGAGCGACTCGCCCCGACCGGCGGCCCGAATCGCCTCCACCAGGCGCGCGTGACTCACGTTCTTCGTCAGGAACCCGGTGGCGCCGGCGACGATCGACGACAGAACGGACTCCCGTTCGCCAAACGAGGTGAACATGATGACCTGCGTCTCCTCCAGCTCGCTGCGGATGCGGCGGCAGGCGTCTATGCCGCTGGCGTCGTCGCCGTCGCCCATTCGAATGTCCATCAGGACAACGTCCGGCCGCAGCGCCCGCGCCTTTTCGACGGACTCGTCCGCATTCGCCGCCTCGCCGACGACTTCGATCCCCTCTTCGTCGGCCAGCACCGCCTGCAAGCCCTTCCGCACAATGGCGTGGTCGTCGACGACGAGTACCCGCAAAATAGTGTCGCTCATGGCATCCTACCTCCAAGCGGCAAGTTGACTCTGACGGTCGTGCCCTGGCCCGGCGCGCTCACTATCTCCGCCGCGCCGCCGGCATCCGTCGCCCGTTGATGAATGTTGCGCAGCCCGCGTCCCTGCGACGCCGCGCCGTCGCCCGTCGTTCCGAAGCCGCAGCCGTCGTCCTTTATCTCCAGCAGCAGGCCGTCGCCGTTGAACGCCAGCAGCGCCTCGATGCTTTTGGCGTCGGCGTGGCGGAAGACGTTCGCCAGCGCCTCCTGCGTGATGCGATAGAGCGCGCTCCCGACTGCCGGCGAGACCGTCCGCTCCGTCCCATCGAGGCGCAGATCAACGGGCAAGCCGGATACGGCGCTGAACTCCCGTATCTGCGCGCTGATCGTCCCTGCGAGGCTAACGTCGCCGGCTAGCAGCGGCTTGAGGTCGAAGATGTAGTGGCGCACCTCCAGCAGCGCTTCCTTCGCCAGCCCGACCAGCCCTCCCAGGCGCTGCCCCAATCGCTCGTCGTCGCGCGCGATTTCTGCCGCCTTCTCCAGGTTCAGCGACAGCATGTAGATCGACTGCGCTATCCCATCGTGGATCTCCCTGGCGATGCGGCTGCGTTCCTCCTGCGCCGCCAGTTCCTCCTTCTGCCGGCTCAGCGCGATCTTCGTCAGCCCGAGCGAGAGCTGCCCGGCGATAGTCTCCACCAGCCGCAGGTCAGCGGGCCCACCGTCGCGCCCGCTGAAGACAACAACGCCCCACAGCCGCTCCTGGACGTGCAGCGGTACGGCCAGCGCCGTCGCCGCGCCCCCACGCGTCTCCAGCCGTATGACGCCGTCCGTCGATGCCAGCGCCTGCTGCTCGTCCGCCGAAAGGGATGACTGCCTGACCTCCGCCTCGCCGAATCCCACCTCCTGCGAGAGGCGTCCGTCTTCCTGCACGGCGAAGACGGCCAGACCGCGCAATCTCCCCAGCCCGCGCAGGCTTTCGACGACTTGAGTGAGCAACGCCTCCGGCTCGTCCACGCCGGCGACGGTCTGCGCGACCTTGTATAGCGCCGACGTCTCCCGAAGCGCCGCCTGCGCTTGCTCGCGCCGCTCGTCGAGCCGGCGCACCAGTTGCGCCATGTACTGCACGACGACGACAACGAGCACCGGCGTCAAGATTATCGCGGCAATACTCTCGTTCACCCACGTTCCGTCGAGGCCTCTGCCGGCGGTCATCAGAATGCCGAAGTAGACGCCGAGAAAGGCGACCAGCAGCAGCGCGGAACGTCGCCAGCCGACGAGGAACGCCGGCACGAGCAGCGAAGCGAGCGCGTAGTGGTAGTAGGGGCTGCTCCAGCCACCGCTGAAGTAGATGACGACCAGCACCAGCGCGATGTCTGCTAGGCCGATGACCATGAGGTCGTCGCGCGGACCCCAGCGCTTGCCCCAGGCCTCCCTCACCCGCGAGCGCAGCAGCGGCACGTAGAGCGTCGCGGCCAGGATCTGTACAAACGTGACGCCTAACAGAACGGGCTCGTGGACGCTGTTCTCCTTCGGCAGGTGACCCACCCAGATGACGATCCAGGCTATCGCCCAGGCGCCCCAGCGCACTGCCTGGAGGAACGGCAGGACTCTGGCGAGCTCCTCGCGTTGCTCCTCCGGCGCGGCGGTAACATCGGCTGCGGAAGCGTATCCGTCTCGTATGCTGTCCATTTCCAAGCTATGAATTTATCACCGCCGTCGAGCCCCGTCAATTGTTCGGTTGGGTTGCTCCAATCATCTAGCCGACATACAGTAGAAGTGTGCCATGCACACTCGACGCATGGTATTTTTTGTTCGACGGCGCGTCTTAGGAGAGCGTCATGCGCCGGTAACAGAGCAACCGAAAATGAGCGACGAGTTTCAGCCCCCGACGCAGCTCTCGCGCCGCCAGATTCAGATCGTCTTCCTCGGTCTGATGGCCGGGATGCTGCTGTCCTCTCTCGACCAGACGGTCGTCTCCACCGCGCTTCCCACCATCACCGGCGAGCTTGGTGGGCTGGAGCACCTTTCCTGGGTCATCACCGCTTACCTCCTTTCCTCCACCGCCTCCATGCCGCTCTACGGCAAGCTGAGCGACCTGTACGGCCGCAAGATCCTCTTCCAGGCGGCGATAGTGGTCTTTCTCGTCGGCTCATTGCTATGCGGCCTGTCGCAGAACATGGCAGAGCTAATCGGCTTCCGTGGCATCCAGGGCCTTGGCGCCGGCGGCATCATGATCCTGTCGCAGACGATTGTCGGCGATATCATCGCCCCTCGGGAAAGGGGTCGCTACCAGGGCTACATGGGTTCGATATTCGCTATCGCTGCCGTCGCGGGACCGCTCATCGGCGGCTTTTTTACCGACAACCTCACGTGGCGCTGGGTGTTCTACGTAAACCTTCCCATCGGCATCATGGCGCTTATAGTAACGTCCTTCGTCCTGCGCATGCCAATCCGCCGCTTCGAGCAGCGCATCGACTATTCGGGCTCGCTGCTGATGGTTTCGGGTATCAGCGCCCTCTTGTTGCTCACGTCCCTGGGCGGCATCGAATACGCCTGGCTGTCGCCGATGATAATCGGCCTGGGAGTCGTGGGCGTCGTCCTTCTTGGATTCTTCCTTCTGAACGAAGCTCGCGTGTCGGAGCCCTTGCTGCCGCTGCGGCTCTTCCAGAACAAGGTCTTTGCCGTCGCGACCGCTCTCTCGTTCATCGTCGGCATCGGTTTTTTGGGATCAGTATCGTACCTGCCCATCTACTTCCAGGTCGTGCGCGGCACCAGCGCCACGATGTCCGGACTATCGATGCTGCCGTTGATGGCGACGGTCTTTCTCGCTGCGGTCGGCGGCGGACGGATCATCAGCAAGATCGGGCGCTACCGCATGTTCCCGATCATTGGCACCGCGATCATGATCGTCGGCATGTACCTGCTGTCCAGGATGAACGATGCGACTTCATCGCTTCAGGCCGCTCTCTTCATGGCCGTGCTCGGCATCGGCCTCGGAATGGTGATGCAGGTGCCCATCCTGGCCGTGCAGAACGCCGTGATGCACAAGGACTTGGGCGCGGGGACCGCCGGCGTAAACCTGTTCCGGTCGCTGGGCTCCGCCTTCGGCGTCGCCATCTTCGGCGCCATCCTCAGCAATCGAGTGACCTCCGAGCTGAAGCAGACCGTCCCGCCGCAGATGCTCGGGCAGCTCAATCCCAACATGCTGACGGCCAGCCCTGCGCAGCTAAGGGCCTTGCCGCCGGCGATCCATGCCGGCGTCATTCACGCCTTCTCCCTGTCGCTTGACTCGGTCTTCCTCTGGGCAGTCCCCATGATGGTCGTGGCGTTCCTCGTTTCGTTGCTGCTGCAGGACATCCCCCTTCGGGAGTACGCCCACGTCGGGAAAGAGGAGAAGCCGCCGCCCTTCGACGGGGAAGCCGCCGTCGAATAGACTATCCAGCCGCCCCGTCACTCCGCCGCGCGGACGTGGGGCAGCCACTCCAGCCACGTCGGCAAATACCAGTTGTAATCGCCCAGAAACTTCATGCCCGCCGGCAGCAAGATCGAGCGGACGACGGTCGCGTCGATAAGAATGGCAACCGCCAGCCCGAATCCGAACTGCTTGAGGCCGATGTAGCGTGTAAAGGCGAAGAACATCGCCACCGCCACCATTATGATCGCCGCGCTCGTGATCGTCCCCGCCGTCGCCTTGATGCCACGTCGACCTCTATCCAGCTTCTGTTGCTTAGATAATAGTACTTGCCGCCATTTCGGCGTTCAACCGGCTGACGAGATCTTCTTAGGGAGAACTGGGCGTACTGGTGGCTTTGTAAATCGGCTGGCCCTCGCCCGTGCAGGCGTACACGTCGCCGGGCGTCGACTCATAGTTCGAGGGCTCGCCGACGCGCACCCACTTGCCGTCGATGACCTTCTCCGGCCAGCCGCCCTCTGACACGCGATGGTCCGTCGGGCTAAGATTCACCGGGCCAAGGCCAAGGAGGCCGCAGTAGTTGCGAATATTCTCCGCCCCCGTGATCAGGCTGTCGCGGGTGAGATTCGGGCCCGCGTTCTTCAGCGCCTGGACCGTCAGCTCCGCGACGGCCATGCCGTACTCCGTCAGGCCGCTCGGCTGGACGCTTGGCTCGAACTCCTTCATCAGCTCAATGTGGCGTTGCACGCCGGCGTCGTTCGTCTCGGAGATCATCTTGCCGGTCGTCATGCTGATAGTCCCCTCGATGTTAGCCGGTCCCGCCAGCGCTATCGTCGCTTCGACAGCCGAGACCGCGCTGATTACGAAGGGCACGTTCCAGTTCAGCACCTCTCGGCTGACCTTGATAGCATTGGCAGCGGCAGCCACGTTCGCCATCAGCACGACGAAGTCCGGGTTATCCGCCTTCAGCCGCTCCATCTGAGCCGTCACGTCCGCCGCGGTAGGGTCGTACGCCTGCTTGGAGATGATCCGGATGTCGCTGTTCTTTTCTTTCAGCAGGTCCTCCACCGCCGACACGCCGGTAAGGCCAGCCTCGTCGTCTTCATAGAGAATGCCCTCGCGCTTGCCCGTGAGGTTCTTATCCACGAAATCGCCCATTATCTTCGTCTCTGTCACGTAGTCCGTCTCCATCGTGAAGCGCGTCCGCACTAGCGGATCGGTGAAGATCGGGAGGCCGCCGCCGACAAACATGTCCGGAACGCCCTGATCTTCCAGGTAGTTCATCACCGCCAGCTCCGTCTGGTCGCCCACGCCGCCGACGATAGCAAGCACGTGCTGCTGCTCCACCTCGTTCCGCACCACCTCCATGGCGTCCGGCGGGCTGTAGTGGTCATCCCCAATGATCAGCTTGATCTTCCGGCCGTATACGCCGCCCTGCGAGTTGACGTAGTCGAAGTAGGCGCTCATCCCGTCGGCGATGACGCCGTAGGCAGCCGCCGGCGAGCCGCTGAGCGGCAGGTGCGTGCCGAGAACGATCTGATTGTCGGTGACACCCGGCGCAGCGCTGCTGTCCGAGCCCGACGCCTCTTGACTTCCGCCGCAGCCCGCCACCAGCAGACCGGCGACCGAGAGTAGCGCCGTCAATCCGAATAACAAAGGCCGCTTCATCTCACCCGCCTCCAACGCGTAGCTCCCCCAAACAAATCTACGCTCTCGCGGCGGACGCGGTCAACGGACTGAACTCGCTCGTAACACTGGTGGCACGGTGTGGCGAAGCGCTCGGACGGCCGCAGCGTCGCGCTCATCTATGATGTCGCGGAGAAGCAATCGAGAGCATTGCGATGCCCGGCGCGAAGCCTGCTATCGCCGCCAGGATCACGACAGGCCACGGCGAGAGACCCGTAGACAGCCAGTAAAGCACAGAGATCAACGCTATTAGAACGCTGACCGCCACCGCCGCCACCAGCACTTCCTCGACCAGGGGGTCAATTCCGACCATCTCTCTCCACTTGCGATCATACGCCCGATCAACCGGCACAAGCTACCAGGCCGGCGCGCCGCCATACTCAACGCCCGCAGGATCCGACCGTCCGTCGTGCGGCGGAGAGCGACGCTTCAAATGCTGCGCCGCGCGGCCATCGGCGGCCCACCTTTGATATAATCATTGAATGACGTGGACTCCCAGTCAAAGGAACTGTTCCCCGTCCGGACGCCATTTGTCCGTCCCCCCTGAGGATTACATCAGTCGACTCCAATCCCCCAGAGAATGAGGTCAGCCGATGTGCGCTAAGCAATCCGACCGCGACAAAGCACCAGGACGGCCCGCGAACAGCGCCCCAGCGCTGCGTGAGAGCGAGGAGCGCTACCGCTCGCTCATGGAATCGGCGCCCGACGCCATTCTCGTCCACCGCCAGGGCAAGCTGCTCTACGCCAACCCCGCGGCGCTCGAGCTCTACGGCGCCGCCAGCTTCGAGGAACTGGCAAAGCGCAACATAATGGACCTCGCCAACCCCAACCATGCGAACGAGCTCCACAAGCGCGTCCGCACTCTCATGGCCGGCCAGAAGGTGCCCCTGCGAGAAACTTCTATCATCCGGCTCGACGGGCGGCAGGTGCCTGTCGAGGTCATCTCCTCACCCATCGAATATGAAGGAGAGCCCGCCGTCCAGGCCATGATCCGCGACATCACAGACCGCAAGCGCGCTCAGGCCGAGATCGAGAGCATGGCCAGATTCCCAGCGGAGAACCCCAACCCCGTCCTGCGGGTCAGCCGCTACGGCATGCTCATGTACGCCAATCAGGCGAGCAACGTCTGGCTGGAGGATTGGGGCTGCGCCGTCGGTGAAATGGCGCCCGACACAGTGCGCTCCCTCGTAGCCGAGGTGCTCGGCAGGCGAAAACCAAAGCAAACCATCGTCGATATGGAGATGAACGGGCGGACCTGGTCCCTCAACGTCATACCGATTCCCAGCGCTGGCTACGCCAACATCTACGGCCGCGACATCACGGCGCGCAGGCTCGCGGAGCAGGAGCGGGAGGAGGCGAGAGAGCGCATAGAGGCGCAGCGCGGTCTCTTGGAGTCGGTGGTCGAGAACACTCATGCCGGCGTCCTGCTGGTAAGGGGTGAGGACCTGAAGATCGAGGTGGTCAATGCGACGTATCAGACGATTGCGCCCGGGAAGGAGATGCGGGGCAAGAAGTTCGAGGAGGTTTGGCCAGAAATCGACCCCGAAATCGCCGAACGGTTCAGGCGAGTGCTCAAGACGGGCAAGCCGTTCCGCGCAGTCGATGAGCTCGTCCCCGTGAGTGGTTCTCCAACGGGTGTGATTGAGCCGAAGTATTTCACCTGGTCACTTACCCGGGTTCGTATACCGGATGGAGACGAGTGGGGCGTTCTGAATACGGTCGTAGACACCACTGAACGCAAGCAAACGGAGGAGGCCCTGCGCGAGAGCGAGTCCAACTACAGGCGCATCGTCGAAACCGCGCAGGAAGGCATCATGACGACCGATACCGAGGGCGTCATCACCTTCGCCAATGCCAAGATGGCTGAGATGCTGGGCTACGGCGTCCAGGAGCTCATCGGCAAGCCCGGTGCCTCCCTCGTCGACCCCTCCGACACCGCCGCAGTTGCCGCGTTGGCCGCCAGAATCGAGAGGGGCAAGTCAGGCGAATCCGAGCGCTACGAAGCTAGATGGCTGCGCAAGGACGGCAGTGAGCTGTGGGTCTATGCCAGCGCCACCCCTATTTACGACTTCACCGGAAAGCACGTCGGCAATCTCGCCATGTGCGCCGACATCACGGAGCGCAAGCGGTCGGAGGAGGCTTTACAGCAAACGAATGCGAAGTTGCAGGCGATTCTTGGTGCCTCCCCGATCCCGATCCTCGGCGTTAGTGCAGACGGACGGATTGAGAGTTGGAATGAGGCGGCCGAACACGTGTTCGGCTGGAGCGCCAAGGAGG
>Ga0187849_1002708_pt1 | contig 16527 bp, 16 predicted proteins | sample June2016WEW_4_10_2_FD_132412 | JGI IMG/M metagenome (GOLD analysis project Ga0187849, IMG submission 132412) | Peatland microbial communities from SPRUCE experiment site at the Marcell Experimental Forest, Minnesota, USA - June2016WEW_4_100 | ecosystem: Environmental > Terrestrial > Soil >...
ATGGCCTTGCGCGAAGCGCCTTGGACTGCGGTAGCAGCAGCTACCGCCTTTCTTCCTCCGCCCCTTGCGCCTTGGCCGTATGAACCGAAGGCGGAAGGCGGTAGCTGCTGCTACCGCAGTCCACGGCGGGCTTCGCCCGCAATCAGATTCCCTAATCCGTGACGACAACTAAGTGAACAGTATTGATGCTAACTGGGATTTCTCATCAGGCTGCGTTGTTCTCATCGAACGGTTGGAAGGGCGGCGCCCTCACAAATACTTCAACAATTCATCCAGGGTTTTCTGGATGCCGACATAAGGATCGCCGAGGCCGCCGATTTCAATCGAGTAGACTCCCCGGAAGCCCGCCTTCTTGGCAATCTCCATCGCTTTGGGGAAATCGAACGCCTTCTCGGCCCCGTCCGCGTCGAATTCCAAGCCCTTGGCGTGGCACACGATTTGGGCGTAGGGGAAAAGCATCTTCAATCCCTTCTCGCGCGTGGGTTCATCAGGAAAGTTGGCGAAGTCCGGCAACGCGCCGATGCGCCCGGGGCCAACGAGCTTGAAGAGCTTCACCAATTCTTCCGGATGCTCCATGCCGAAGCCGCCGTGATTCTCCACAATCACGTGGACACCTTTGGCTTGCGCGTAAATCGCGAGCGCCTTGTAAGACTCGGCGGTGCGAACCAGGTTCTTGCGGTCCACCTTGCCGGGGCCGACACGCACCGATCTCACCCCCAGCGTGTGCGCAACGTCCACCCAATGCTTGACGGCGTCGAGGGCCGCGATGCGCTCTTTCCGGTCCGGGTCGGAGAATGTCCCCTCGCGCCCGCACTCCTTGATATCCACAGGGATATTTACAACGGTCGACCGCGTGTGCACCAGCGCATACTTGATCTCCTGCAAATAGGCCGGTTCCGTGGAGGCAAAGTGCGTGGTGCAAAATTCAAAGTGATGCACCTGGTACTTGTCGACGATCATTTCGGGGAAATCGAGCAGCGCCAGCATGGGGCCGGGCAGGTTGAAATTGCTGCGGCGCGTTGCGCGGAAGTAGTTGTGGAGACTCCAGGTGGAAATGGCAATTCGTTCCAGCTTGGCCGAAGCGCTGGCGGCCGCGGGCCTCGGCGTGGTAGAGGCGAACGCACTTCCACCGCGTCCGAGTCCCACTGCCGCGGCGCCCGCACCGAGTCGCGCCAGGAAAGCACGTCGCAACATAACGCCTCCCCGTGGGCAGTAAGCAGTTGGCAGTGGGCAGTAGGCAGTGGGCAGTAGGCACTTAGTTTTCTGCCTTCTGCTTTCCGCTTTCTGCTTTCTGCCTACTGCTCACTGCCTACTGCGCCTGGTAGGAAGCCAGGTACTGTTTCATGACGGCGTCGTTGATTTTCAATTTGCCGGTTCGGAGGAACTGGTCCTTAAGGTTCTGGCGATAGATCTCAAATTGCAGGTCGCGTTTCTGATCGAGCAACTCCTCGCGGATCTGGTCACGCTGGGCGGCAAAACCCGCTTCATCGGCAGGCGTGCGCGAGACCACTTTGAACAACACCCGGTTGGTGCCGGCGGAAATGACGCCGCTCACTTGCCCGGGGTTAAGCATGAAAGCCTCGCCCAGTTGGGTGCCGCTGCCCACGCCTTCCACGTACTCGCGCTCACTGAAGTCATTGCTCTCTTTGGGAGCGAGCCCCAGGGATTTCGCCGCCTTCTCAAAGTCCTGCGTCTTGGCCAGCTCCGCGAGTTTCTTAGCTTTGTCCTGAGCCAGCGCAATGGACTGCTCGTGGCGATAGTCTTCTTCCACCTGCGCGCGCACTTCCTCGAGCCCGGGAACGTGCTCGGGAACGATCTGGGCCAACTGGATAATCGCTTCTCCCTTGGGAACGGAGACGGGCGTGCCGACTTCGTTCAGGCGAAGCTGGAAGGCCAAGTTCTCGAACGCGTCGGTCTTGCCGAGGTCGGCAACCGGCTGGTTGTATTTGAACAGCGGCGACTGCTTGGGTTCCAGTCCCGCCTTGCGGACGATGTCGTCAAACTGCGGTCGGTTCGCTTTGAGCTGCGATTCCAGGTTGCCGGCCAATTTTTCCTGTGCGTCGGCAACCCGCTGCTTCTCCATATCCACGCGCAGGGAATTCTTGACCTCGTCAAAGGACTGCAAGTGCGCAACCTGCTTGTCTTCGACTTTGAGGATATGGATGCCGTACATGGTCTTGACCAGGCCGCTCACTTCGCCTGGCTTCAAAGAAAAAGCCGTTGACTCGAACTCCGGCACGGTCTGCCCGTGAACCAGCCAGCCGAGTTCGCCGCCCGCCTGGGCCGTGGTGTCTTCTGAGAATTTCTTGGCGAGCTCGCCGAAGTCGCCGCCTGCCCGCACCTGATTCAGCACATCGGCCGCCGTCTTCTCAATGGTCGCCACTTCCGCCGGCGTCTTGCCGGTGGTCTTAAAGAGGATGTGGGCAACCTTGACGCGGTCCGGCACACGGAAATCGGAGAGGTGATGGGTATAGGCCTCGCTTAATTCCGCCTCCCCCACCTTCACCTGGGCGCGCACCTGGTCGGGATCGATCACCACATAGCGCACCTGGCGTTGCTCGGGAAGCTTGTAGTGGGCAGGGTCTTTCTTGAAGAACGCTTCCAGGCCTTCCGGCGTTACCTTGACATCCTTGAGGAACTGGCTGGGATCAAAGAGCACATAGTCGATCTTGCTTTTGGTGTTGCGATGGCGGAACTCCGCCAGGACCTCGACGGGCGTTACCTGCACTCCGTCCGTGACGATGCTGCGGATTTTCTCCTCCAGCAGGCTGTCGCGCAACATGCTTTCAAACTGGGCAAGCGTCTTGCCGGTGTTTTCTGCCACCAAGTCCGCGGCGCGGTCAGGGCCCACGAAATTTCCATTCGGGTACAACCAAGGAATGCTCTGGAAGGCCTTCAGCACTTCTCGATCGGAAACCTCCACACCCATTATCTCTGCCTGCTGTATCAAGATCTGTTCGGTCACCATCTGGTCAAGAACGCTCGGTGCGACGATCGGCACCATGCGGCTGTCGAAGCCTATGGGTGAGTTCTTAAACCGGTCGCGGATGGTTTGATCCAGCTCCGCGCTGGTAATGTTGTTCCCGCCGACCGAGGCCAGCGCGTTGCCTTCGGGGCGACTCGTGTCACTGCTCGGGAGGGGCGCCATCACCACCACCATGCTCAGGGAAACGATGCCCAGGAAGAAGATGAGCAGGTATCTCTTTACTGCCTCTTTGTTTTTCCGAAAGAAGAGAAACATGATTGCTCCTGCAATTTGGCCAATACCTTTTTATTGTAGAAGAGATGTGCCAATCGCGGCAAGGCTAGGGTTTGCTTGTCTCCTTGTAGCGCCGGCTTCCAGCCGCCATAGAGCCGCCAGGAGGGCGGCGCTTCGTCCAAATTAGGACAGCACCCCAGGGTCGCACTCCCCGGCGCTTCGCGCGAGCGTCACGCGAGGAGCCGCCGCCATACAACGGGTCGCCTACAACTCCAGCATCCAAGGAAACTCCTGCGCCACAAAGCTGAAAGGGTCAGTTCGCAGTCCCTCGAACTCGCTCTCGGAATAGATCAGCGTGTCGGTGGGGATGGAAGGCGTGGAAATCTGGTAGGCAACGCGGCTGAAGATAAAGTCAGGAAATTCTTTGCGCACCACCACCATCAGGTCCGCATCGCTGTCCGCCGTCCAATTTCCCTTGATCAATGAACCGAACAGGTAGACCTTCACAATCTCCGGGCGCGCCTGTTTGGCTTCGGCCACCGCGCTGCGCAGGTCACTAAGGACCTGGTCGTAGTTAATGAATCTTACTTCGGCAGAATTCCAGGATTCGTCGCGCATGATCGAGCAACTCTTGACTGTCTTTCTCACTGAAATAATCTGACGGACGCCCGGAAGCGAACCCATTGGGATAACGGGATGTGACGTAAACCTTATCCAGCGCCTGGGCGCCTGCCAAAACCTCTGGGGTAACCCCCACCGATTGCGGAAGCTGTCGCAGAATCTCGGTGATGGAGTGGCCCCGCACTGCCCCGTGCAGCGACTGCACCAGAGCCTTCGCAGCTTTCTCAGCGCTCTGTTGGGCGGTGAACGCGGTCCACTCATGATACCCTGTCAAGGCAGCGCTTTTCGCAAACTCCAGGTCTCGTTCTGCTTGTTCGATCCAATCTCGTGATCGGTCCATCTGCCAATTCCCGCTTGACTCTGACACGTAATAAGGAGTCACACTTACGTTTTGCCGGAGGGCGACAGGCGCTCTAGCGTCTTGATAAGAGCGGGCATAGCGCGGACCTGTCTGATAGGTCCACGGCTTTCAGCTTCCCATTCTCACGCGCCAAATCCTCACTTGCCGCCCAGGGCCTGGTCGATGGCTTGAAAGAAAGCCTCGTCGGGCAGCCCGACGATCATCCGCCCATTGAGGAACAAGGTGGGGGTTCGATCCACGTTGACGCGCTTGCCTTCCGCCAGATCGCGTTGCACCCGGGGGTAAGCCGATTCGGCGTCGAGGCAACCGGCCAGTTTCACGCGCTCCAATCCCGCCTGTTCTCCGTAGCTCAGCAAGGTTTCCCGGACGTTGGTAATGTTGATGAGTGCCTGGTTGCGGAAGATGGCGGACCGCAAGGGCACGTAGGAGGCAGGATTGATTTCATAAGCGCACTGGCAAGCGATCGCCGCGGTCAACGACCACTCATGCATGGGCAGGGGAAACTCCTTGAAAACCACGCGCACCTTGTTGCCGTAACGCGGCACCACCTGCGTCTCCAGGAACTCGTGCACGCGCGCACACGTCGGGCACTCCAGGTCGGCGAACTCGACAATGGTCACGGGGGCGTCGGCCGGTCCCTGCGCGGGTACGTCGTGGAGCGAAATGGTGCGCAGCGCTTGCTCCCGGGGATCGACGGCCAAACTATACAGCTCGCTCAAGATCAGGTGTTTGCCATCCCGGGTGAGCAGCACGACTTTTTCCTGCTTGGCCCCGGCGTTATCCATGGAAAGGGTCCCTTCCTCAAAGTCCGGGGAAGGCGAGCGCTTGAACCCTCCCACCGAAAGCTTGAGATTGGCAGGGGTCTTGAACGCTTCCTGAATGCGCCGTGCCATCTCCGCATTGGAATTTTGGTGGAGGTCCATAATGGGGCCCACGACCACGATCAGGTAACGCGAGTCCTTGGAAACCAGCACCTGTTGCGAGTGCGGGGTCTTGCCGTCGTCCGCCGTCACCGTGGACTCATGGAAGCTGGGGGCCACCGTCGAAGCATGCAGCGGGCCGAGGGAAAGCTTTACGGTATCGGGCACGCCAAAGCGTGCCCGGATGTACGTCAGGATTTTGTCGCGCATGGCGTCACTGAGCGCCGAGCCTTGGGTGCCACTGACCGCCGAGCCTTGCGCGGCCGGCGCCGCCCGCATCACCACCCAGGGGACTCCTCCGCCCAGCACCAGAATGAGAATTGTCGCTAGCAAGCAAACCTTATAGTGTTTTTCGTTCAACTGACCTCTACCCTCCCTCAGAAATGGCTTCGCGCATAACCCTCAAATGATTCTAGTGAATTCACCTCGCACAAAGCAAACGTGAATTTTGCGGGAGCGGGGAGCGAGGAAAAGGACTGAATCGGTGTCACCGCAGAGACGCGGAGGCGCAGAGGTGTAGCGCGGACCTGTTCTGTAGGTCCGCGGTTCGTATTCTACGGGCAAGGAAAAGCCGTGGACCTGCAGAACAGGTCCGCGCTACACTTGCTTGTATTCGAGTTTGGGGTTGCCGAAATACACCGATTCCGGAAAACCCGCGCCCAGTTCGTTGAGACTTCCAAGGCACAACCGATCACGCCCTTGGTGATCAGCGCTTGGTTCAATTCCGCATCCTGTCCATCCTGTTCATCCATGTGAGGAGGCCGCCCTACGCTTGCGGCTTGGATTCGATTTGGCGGATTTTCAGATACAGCCCGGCGATGGCCACGAGAATGGTAATGAGGGCGACTCCCAGGCCTTTGCGGCGGAAGTTTAATTCCTGGAGGGCGGCGACGCCGGCCTGGTTCGCTTTCTTGGCGATTTCCAAACCGGGATTGGTCACCTTCTGAACTTCCGCGTCGCGGAAGGTATGAACGTTGACGCGCGCTTTGACCAACGCTTCGTGCGCGCTCGCCAGTTCCAGTTTGGGGTTTGACACTTCCATGCCCGCGCGCTCCGCCGTATCTAGAATCGTGTCCGCCTGCGCGATGGCGAGGTCGAGTCGCGCCAAATCCTGGGCGATGCCCTGCGCGCTCTTGAGGCCGGCATCGCCAAGAGTGTGGCAGGTGGAACAAACCGAATTCGCTCCCGCCCCGACCCAACTATCCGAGGGCTTCACGATCTCATGGTTGGAATGGCACTGGACGCAACCCGGCAGTCCCATTTTGGCGAAGGCCGCCTGGTGCGGGCTTTTCTCAAAGAGTTGGGCAAAGAAGACGTGGCACGTTCCGCAGACATTGGCGACGGAGGTCACCCCCGGGGGAGTGGCGCCGTGGTTGCCATGGCAGGTGGTGCAGGTGGGCGCGGAGGTGTCACCCTGCGCGAGCATCGCGGCGTGTACGCTCTTCTGATAGTGCGCCACCTGGTCAGTGGGAATCTTGTACTCCTTCATATAAGCGGCGTCGGCGTGGCACCGCCCGCACGTAGTGGCCACGTTCGAGGGGTAAACCGGCGCGCGTGTGTCGGAGACGGCGAGAATGTTGTGGACCCCGTGGCAATCCACGCAAGCGGCCACCTTGGCGTCGCCTTGCTTCAATCGCTTGCCGTGCACGCTGGTGAGGTATTCACTCAATTGGTCAACGCGCAACTTGGTATTGAAGGGATGCATGTAGGCGGCGTCGGAATGACAGCGGGCGCAGAACTCCGGGAGGGCGGACTTCTTCGGAACCCCGCGAAAACCTTTGGCCGGCCTCATGGCGTCCATCGAGTCATCGTTGGGGTTGCCGCCGTGGCAGTCGGCGCAGGTCAATCCCGCTTGATGATGGACGTCGCCATCGAAGAGTTTTGCGGGCTTCAGCAGCCGCGCGTCCTCCAGCGACGCGTGGCAGTCCACGCAGGAGTTTTTGCCGGAATCCGCCCCCGCCGTGCCCAGCACGCTCATCAATACAAGGAATGTAGCAGCCGCAGTTTTCATGGCAGATTCCTACGCCCCCTTGGGGAAGAGGGAAGAAGAATTCTTAGTTTTGCGTTTTGCATTTTGACTTGTTCTTCCCAGTGTCCTCCGGAGAACCCTTCGTCGAGGAGCATTTTCCGCGTTTATCGTCTGGCCGTGCTCGCTATTCAATCCCGCTCCACCAAGCAGAACAAGTCAAAAGGCAAAGCGCAAAAGGCAAAAGTCAAAACCGCGGGGCATGATACGAACTTGACCCAGGGTGTTCGTGTTGGTACTAACCCCCTCACCCACCGCCTTGCGGTCCCCCCTCTCCCCCAAGGGGGGCGAGGGAAGAAGAATTCTTAGTTTTGCGTTTTTGCATTTTGACTTGTTCTTCCCCAACACCCAATGAGGGCGTCTTGGGTTTCCTACTTTTGCCTTTTGCATTTTGCATTTTGCCTTTTGACTTGTTCTTCCCCAAAAAACCGAGAACTGAAAACCAACAACAGAACCTCACTGCGCGCCACCTCACCGCAGCGCCAACCAGGAGAGCACCATCATGTACCCTATGACGAAGACTCCCGCGCCCGTAAAGAAGCGTGTAGTCCGTCCGAAACCGATTCGCCGGTCGAGAAAGGGGACGGCGACCCAGACCAGCGCCGCCGCCGAGAATCCGAATATTCCCAACAATTCGCCCTCAATAAAGAGCACCTTGGACGGAAGGTATTTCAACGTTTGGAACACAAACAGGAAATACCATTCCGGCCGGATTCCGGCCGGGGCGGCGGCGAAGGGGTCCGCCTTGGCTCCCAGTTCCCAGGGAAAGATGGCGGCCAACGCTCCCAGTGTGCCCAGCGCAGCGTACCAGCCGATCATGTCGCGCAAAAGGAAATTGGGGAAGAAGGGCATGATGCGTTTCGGCTCGCGCCCCTCGGCGATGGCCCGCTCGACCCCTGGAGGCACGCTCATGCCCAGTTGCTGCACCAACATCAGGTGGATGGCCAGCAGCGTGGTAGCGAGGCCGGGGAGAACCGCGACGTGGAACCCGAAGAATCGGGTTAGGGTGGCGCCCGTCACTTCCTCGCCGCCCCGCAGAAAAATCAGCATCCACTTTCCGACAATGGGCACCGAGCCGGCCATTTCCGTTCCCACCTTGGTGGCAAAGAACGCCAGGGTGTTCCAGGGAAGCAAGTAGCCGCTGAAGCCAAACCCCATGAGGATAAAGAGCAGCAGCATTCCGCTCACCCAGGTGAGTTCGCGGGGTTTGCGGTAGGCCTTCAGGAAATAGACGCTGAACATGTGAACGAACGCCGTGAAGATCATGAGGTTCGCCGACCAACTGTGTACGGACCGGATGAGCCAGCCGAAGCGCACTTGCGTCATCACATACTGAACGCTCTCGAAAGCATCGTTGGGGGTGGGGCGGTAATACAGCAGCAAGAGAATCCCGGTGAGAACCTGGATGACGAACAGGAACAGGGTCATGCCTCCGAAGTAGTACCAGACCGAATGGCGATGGATGGGTATGATCTTGTGGCGGAGGAACTCCTCAATACTTCCGGCGCCAAACCGTTCGTCGAGCCAGGCAAGGGCATTTCGGTATAGACCACTCATGGCTAAGCCTTCCGCGTCACCACCACGTCCTCGCCCTGGACGTGGACCTCATACACTTCCAGGGGCCGGGGGGGCGGGCCGCTCACGTTGCGTCCCTCCAGATCGTAGAGTCCGTTGTGGCAAGCGCACCAGATTTGATGGAGGTCGTCGCGATATTGCACCGTGCAGTTCAAGTGCGTACAAACCGCGGTGAAGGCGCGAAATGTGCCATCCGCCGTCCGCACCAAGAGGGCAGGCTTCGACCCAAATTTGAAAATCTTCCCGCTGTTGTTCTTGAGCTCGGCGGCTTTGGCGGCGACCACCGACCGGCTGGTGGATTCCGCCACCGGGGGAGGGATGATGTAGCGAAGCGCCGGGTAAACAAAGGAAACCACGGAGGCGGCCAAGCCGCTGCCGAGGAGGACGTTTACCCATCGACGGCCGGGTTGCACGGCCTCTTCGGGAATCTCGGACAGGGACATAGAAACAACCTCCACTAGGGTAGCGCGGACCTGTTCTATAGGTCCGCGGCTTTTCCTGAGCCTGTAAGGGAAGAGCCGCGGACCTACACAACAGGTCCGCGCTACACCTGCTTCCCAACACGACTCCCCGCGCGCCGCGACGCATGTGCGTCGGTCAGATGATCGCTCGTGAGCAGTGTGGGCAGACTCCGCCTCCGCTCCCGGCCAAGTACCTCTTAAGCGAGGGCGTCAGGATCGGAATACGCATCTCGCTGACGAAACCCGCGTTACTGCCAGGAGGGCAGTTTGGTTGGTTGTAGCGGCGGTCTCTGACCGCCGGCTCCTGATTCAATCGACTCCGGCGCTCAGAGAGCGCCGCTACAGCAAACTGGCCCACTACCGCTTTGTTTCCCCAACGTCTTCTAACTGCCCGCCGGCGCCTTGCACTTGGCCAGCGAATGTTTGTTGGCTTGATAGCACTTGCCCGTATCGTTGAGGCTCTTCGCACTTGGTGCGCCAGTGTGGCAATACGAGCATTTCTTGCCTTCCTTCTTGGCATACTCCATCTTCGCCGTGGAAACCGATATCATGGAGCCACTGAGAATGGCAAGTGCCACCAGAACTTGAAACAACTTCATGGATACCTCCTTGGGGAACGGATTATTTATCTCGCATCATCGAAAAAGGCCCTATAAGAATCTGCCGGCTAACCCCCAATGCTGTTCACTTCTAAGCTTTGTTGCGGTTCCCTACTCGACCCCAGAACCCCCTCACCCACCGCCTTGCGGTCCCCCCTCTCCCCAAGGGAGAGGGCGCTGATTTCGATTTTTATCCCTCTCCCCAAGGGAAAGGGCGGTGATTTCGATTTTTATCCCTCTCCCTTGGGGAGAGGGGGGACCGCAAGGCGGAGGGGGCCCCACGTTTTGCGGGTCGTGGGGGTGAGGGGGTCTCGCGGGAACATTATTGATAAATAATTTCCTCAAACCCCTTATGCGAACAGCATTGCGGCTAACCCCCACCCCTAATTCCCTCCTGCGAGCTCGTGCAGAATCTTGGGGTCGGGCTCGTCCATAGCCAGAAGCGCGTGGCAGGCGTTGCAATCCTGCGTAATCTCGGCGCCGCCTTTCGACTTGTGATTGCCATCGTGGCAGCGGAAGCAGCCGGGAAAGTCGTTGTGTCCCAAGTTGTTGGGATAAGTCCCCCAGGTGATGTTCATTTCGGGGAAGACGTTTCCCTGATAAATGTACAAGATCCCTTTCGCCGCCTCTTCAATCTGCGTGCGCTGGGAATTGTAAACGGCAATGTAATTCTTCCGATAGTATTCGCGCAAAGCTTGGGGCAACTCGGTCTGAGCCGCCCGGCGGCTGCGGTAATTCCGCTTGAGAAGATCAATGGCCACCTTGTGAATGAAGGGGAGAGTGGGACTGATGCGGCCGACCGCCATTTCCCGGTTCACAGCGCTTTCCGGCATGTCGAAGGTATGCGTGGGCCGGTTGTGGCAGTCCATGCAATCCATCGTGCGCGGCTCACCGTGCGCCACTAAATCCGCCTTGGGCGGAGTCTCCGTCGAGGCGAACTCCGTCATCGTTCCGTCCTCGTTGCGATGGCTCACCCAGGGAATCTCCTGGCGCTTGGCGTCTGCCGCGAGGAATGACACCAGCCCCAGGTGGCGGCCGTGAATCCCCACCAGCTTGCGATCCGGATTGCGCCCGCCGATGTGAACCACAAGCACGTCTTTGGTTTCGGAATTCTTTTCGTCGTCAGCATACTTCGTCCTGACCACCAGCTTGTCGCCGGAGAAGCGCTCAGGCCAGTGGCACTGCTCGCAGGTTTCGCGCGCCGGGCGCAAATTGTGAATGGGGGTGGAAATGGGCCGGGGATAGAGATTGAAGGTCACGGCCAAAACCTGGTAGCTGCCGGAAAGCTTGGAGCGCACAAACCACGACGCCCCCGCGCCAATGTGGCACTCCACGCAGGCCACCCGCGCGTGGGGAGACCGCTGGTAGGCCGTGTATTCCGGCTCCATCACCTGGTGGCAGGTTTGGCCGCAGAATTGGGTTGACTCCATGTAGACCGTGCCGCTGTAACTGGCGATGGCGAAAATCGGAAGGTTAATGGCCGTCATGATGCCGATAAACATCACCGTACTGCGCACCCCGCGGTGGGATAAATCAACGTTGGGGTAGATCGCCGGAAGTGCGCCCGACCGGCCCTTGCGGCGATAGTCCCGCCAGATTCCAATCGGAATCAAGATCAGCCCCAGGGCAAAAACCGCGGGCAAGATCATGTAGACCAGAATCCCGGCGTAGGGATTCGGCTGAAAACCCAGTAAAAGCGATGCGAAGGCAATCACCAGGGTGATGCCCGCCGTCGTGGCTAAAACCACACCCGTGCGGCTGATCAGATTCTGACTCAGATAGAAGGCAGGACGAATCAAAAGCGCAAGGCCGTCGCGCAGCTTGCCTAGAACGTCCCGGGCATTATTTCTGATGGGGTCCGGCAAAACCAAAGTCCTCGCTTACCCTTGCCATCACTTGCCACAAAGATGCAGCGTATTCTACCACTGCGGACCTCCCGGCACGATAAGCTTTTGAATGCCCACGTGATCACCTTCGCCACTTAACCAGATTTCGGACCGTGAGGGCAGGAAGGGCGGGACTTCAGCCCCGCCGCCACAAGCCCTTACTGATTGTACCCGTGTCCCGCGCCCTTCCGGCAGCTCCCCCAAAGCGTCCCAGCGTTGTGAGATACCCAACCTAATTGCCCGATGGCGCCTTGTACCCTTCCAAGGAGTGGTTGTGGCCCTTGTAATATTTACCCGCGGCCGTAAGCTCCTTGAACTTCCCCGGCGGATGGCAAAATGTGCAAGTTTTGTTCTCTTTCTTGCCGTACTCGGGTTTGCCCATTCCAAACGGCAGCGCCATGGTGATGGCGAAGGTTAGCAGTAATACTGTCTGAATTGGCTTCATGGGATTTCGACCTCCTCGAGTGAGGTGCGCGGCATTAATGGACACAATGTCCCTCTCCGGACACACCCGATTTTAAGGGTAGCATTCTGAATACCACCAGGAGGTCACTGTAAAAAATTTGTACAGTTAGGATATGGTGAAACTTAGCAGGCAACACGCTGATGTACCTGATTGCAATGAAACCATTTGCGCGAAATCTCTGACTCTTTTGCGGGAAATTACACACCCTTGCAAGCCCTTCCTGATATGCGACCCTGTGTCACTGAACCATCCGAATCCTTCATCTACATGAACACAAAGGATGAATCCTTTACACCCGGTGTTGAATTGTTACTCACTTTCTCGATTCCAGATTGGCATTACGTTTGCCCTTTCCTGCTGGCGGAGGAGGCCTTAGGTAAGCGACGTTAAGCCTTATTCGCACCTTGTAAGGGCTTATAAGGGTTTGTCAAGGACTATGGACTCATGAATCTGCTTGTCGTGGGAATCAGTCACAAAAAAGCGCCCCTGGAGCTTCGCGAGCGTTTTGCCCTGAATGAGCAAATCATCCCGGAAGTCCTGCGCCAGCTTCAGAGCGAGCCGGAGATCGAAGAGGCGGTCATCATCTCCACCTGCAATCGCGTGGAATTCGTCCTTGTCGCTTTCGAGAAGCAGGATGGCATGGCGGCTTTCCGCCGTTTTGCCGAGTCGTTTTACGGCGTGCGCTTCGATGATTTCGCGCACTGCTTTTATGTGCATCGCGAAGAAGAAGCCGTGCGCCACTTGTTCCGGGTGGCCGCGGGTTTGGATTCCATGATTGTGGGCGAGCCCCAGGTTCTGGGCCAAGTCAAGCAAGCGTATTTTCTGGCCAAGGAAGCGGAGACGTGCGGGAACGCGCTGGAGTCGGTTTTCCATCGCGTGTTCAACACCGCCAAGCGCGTGCGGACGGAAACGCACGTGGCGGAAGCTCCGGTCTCCGTGAGCTCCGCCGCTGTCGAGTTGGCGGAGCAAGCCTTCGGCGGCTTGCAGGACAAGACGGTGATGATTATCGGCGCCGGGCAGATGGGCGAACTGGCGGCGCGCCACCTGGTTTCAAAAGGCGCCGCCACCGTGCTGGTGAGCAATCGCACCCACGCACAGGCGATCGCCCTGGCGCAGGAGTTGCGCGGCCTGGCGATTCACTTCAGCGAGATTTGGCAAGCCATGCGCGACGCCGACATTGTCATCAGCTCCACCGGCTGCCCACACTTCATCATTACCCGCAACGACATGGAGCGCCTGATGCCGGAGCGCCAGGGCCGCCCGATTTTCCTGATTGATATCGCTGTGCCCCGCGATGTGGACCCGGCGGTGCGCGAAGTGGCCGGCTGCACGCTCGTCAACATCGACGGACTGGAAGAAGTGGCCCACCACAACCTGCGCGAACGGCAAAAGGCCCTGGAAGCGGCCGATCAGATCCTGGCCGAGGAGATCGAACTGTTCCGCGAGCGCCAGGAGCAGCTCAACATCGTGCCCACCATCGTTTCTTTACGGCGGCGCGTCGAGGAGATTCGCCAGGCGGAAATGAAGCGCATGCGGCGGATGTTCGGCGAGCTCACACCGGAACAGGAACGCGCGCTCGAAGCCCTGACGCAAGGGCTGGTGAACAAAATTCTCCACACCCCCTTCACCGAACTCAAGCAGGCGGCCCTGCGGCCGGACCGCTCGGAATTCATCGACGTCGTCCGCACCATCTTCCACTTGCAAGAGGATGCCTCCAAGCCGGCTTCCGCTGCGGTGAATTAAGATTTTGGATTTTAGATTTTGGATTTTGGATTAATCACCAACCCTGCCCGCTATCTCTCGAATTCTTAGCTTTCAGCAGGTGACGCCACCCGCTCACGCGCCGCTATGCCCCGCACGCTCCCACGGCTTCCGCCGTGGGCCACATTCCTCCCTAGCGCCTTCCTTGCACTGACGATTCTGATAAGGTTTGACGGATGGCAGGATTTTGAGATTTTTGGTACTCTTTAGTAGATTTTCTCTCTTGACTTTTCCAAATTTTTCTTGCTAGGGTAATTAGAAAAGTCTACGAATATCTACCAAGGTTTACCAAATCGAAAGGAGGTGAATAATGTCCACAGTTGATCAGGAAATCGAGGAATTGGTGATGTTAGACAGGCGTAAGTCCGAAATTCAGGCCGCCACTGGAGAACGGGCCTGCAAGGCGGAATGGCAAAGGCTTCACGGGCGGCAAGAGGAACTAAAACAGACGATCGCCGTGGAGTTCGGGCACCGGCGGGGATGGAAGCTGAGCCGAAAGGTGTTTTCTCTATCCCAACTACTTGCGCGAAGGCCGGGGCGCACGCCGACGGATTATGGCGAGGGACTGCCGGGCGTCATGGACCACCCCTACTATTACCGGCTAGGAAGGAGGCCGGCAGCGATAGCCTGTCATATATATGATTGGAATGTTAACGAGCAAGAAGCCCGCGAGATTTGTAATCGCCGCGGTATGACATACGAAGTAGTCCGGGATTTCCCGTCATGGTGGTTTCCGCGGCATACGCAATTAGTGGTTTTCACGCCATTGCGCCACTAACGTGGCTCAGCCCCTGCCAAGCGCGCATACCTTAGCGCTTATGGGCCTTTGGATCACCGCATCGGAGCGACAAAAGAATTCCCGCCTCCCACTATTATCAGGACAGGTTTAGGGCCCGCGCATAACGCTCTACTCGGTTTTCTCTATGGTTTCATCAAACACCCGATAGCCAGGGTTGGGCGGGAAAAGCTCGGCCATCAGAGCCATGCGGCGGCGCAATTGGGCAACGGGAAGGTGTTCCGGGCCGATGCGTATCTGCACGTCGTGCCACAGTCCGTGGATATACTCAGCGGCGGTGCTGACGAAGGAAACATCGCGGTAGAGCTCGAATTGCGCGCGGAAGCGCCGTCCGGTGCGGCTGGCCAGGTAAGCTTGTTTCCCCTTCAGGGCATCCTCGTCAATTTCGCCGCGCACGCCGTGACGGATTTCCTCCTCCAAAATCTGGCTATACGCCACCACCTCGGAGTGGGTCAGGCGCGGGCGGACCAATTCCGCCACGCTCCCGAGGAGTTCAAACCCCGTGTCGTGGGCGTCCAGCTCGCGGCAGGCGAGCAGCAGGTTGATGCGTTCCGGGGTTTCCACCCACGCCGCCGTGTGCGCTTCTCCCTTGGGCTTCAGCCGGCTGACCACGTCGCCGGTATCCAGGCAGGCAATGTAAGCCACCGCCAGGACCCGCAGCCTTCCCAACCGCTGGGCAATCGCCGCCGGGACGGCCTGCACCGGCTCGCGCACCATGGTGCGCTCTTCCGCCGGACTCAGGGAGAGTGCGGCATGAAATTCCCACTCGTGCACGAGACGCGAGATGGGAACAAAACTCCCTTCGACGTAATCGCTGATGGGAGTCAGATCTTTCGGGGCGGTCGGGGAAATTCCCAAGGTGCACCATCCAAGTTGAGGCGCCACGCCAACACAAGTTTCTTGGGCCTCGTTGATATTTTGCGGAATTATTCCCCGCCTGTCCAGCGCCGTATTGTCCGGAGGGAATCTGCGCAAACCCCGCCAAAAAGAAAATGCCGCGATGGGTTTGCTTTGTGACGCGGACCTCACGCGGCAGAGGTTCGCGTTATGCTTGCTCAATCACCTCGGTAGGACTACAATTTGCACACCGTGATTGCTACTATTTTGAACTGATATGGCAGAATAACCCCACGTGATGGCTGTATCATCTGACCTAACCTTCGTCACGAATGAGCCCGGGAAGAAGCTGCTGGATGGCTTTGGAGTTTTGCTCACCGAGGATACGCCTTTCTTTGATTGCCTCGTCGGATACTTTTTCATCAGCGGATTTTACAAGCTCTAACCGGCCTTGGAAAAGGTAGAAAAAATCCGTATTTTGGTAGGCCTTTAATACGGATCGCACCTCGTGGTTGCCCGACGGCGGCCACAAGGGCCGCCCCTCTGTAGCGGCGGTCTCCGACCGCCGTCCGGCGATCGGAGATCGCCGCTACAACCGCCGCACCACCCCTTGTTCCCCTCCTCAACCGAGGAGGGGAGCGCGAAGCGCGGGGTGGTGAGCAGCGCCGCAACAATTGTTTCGCCGAGGAGTTGCCGCTGTGACTGAAATCGACGCCCAACTCGCTGCGGGTCTTTCCCGCCGTTTCCGGCTGGTCCGCCAATTGGGCGCGGGCGGCATGGGTGCGGTCTTCCTCGCCGAGCAGATCGCGGTGGGCAACCGTCTGGTGGCGCTCAAGGTCCTGAGCCGCAAGCTGCTGGATGACCCCGATTTCCTGCTGCGCTTTCAGAATGAGGCGGCTTCCACGGGACGCATTCACCACCCCAACGTCGTCACCATTCACGAATCCGGCCAGGCCGATGACGGCACGCCCTACATCGCCATGGAGTTTCTGGAAGGCGAATCTCTCCGTCAGGCCCTC
>Ga0187849_1002709_pt1 | contig 16517 bp, 18 predicted proteins | sample June2016WEW_4_10_2_FD_132412 | JGI IMG/M metagenome (GOLD analysis project Ga0187849, IMG submission 132412) | Peatland microbial communities from SPRUCE experiment site at the Marcell Experimental Forest, Minnesota, USA - June2016WEW_4_100 | ecosystem: Environmental > Terrestrial > Soil >...
AAGCGCCCACGCCCGCTGAGGGTAGCGTGGACAAAATCGTAATCGGGTGGATAAAGCTCTCGTACAAAACACCCAGCACGATGTAAACCGTCACCAGTGCGGCAAGAATGAGCAACGGCTCATTGGCCAGCGAATTCGTGAAGGACGCCGCCGTGCCTTGAAAACCTGCCTGAAGGCTGGGAGGCATGTGCATGTCCTTCTGTGCTTTGTCGACCGCCGTAATGGCGTTGCCCAGCGCGGCATTCGGCGCAAGATTGAACGACACGGTGATCGCCGGAAATTGACCCTGGTGGGTAATGGCGAGCGACTCGGTCGTATTCTCAAAATGCGCGAAAGCGCTCAGCGGGATGGCGCTGCTTGTGGCCGAACTGGTCGTGCCCGCAGAGCCGGCTCCCTTGCTGGACGTCGCCGTGGAAGTGCTCGCCGAAAGCGCGTTGGCAGGAGGCGTGAGGGTATTTGCCGCCGGGGTGTACAGTGCGGAAGTCGTCAGACCATTTGATCCCGCAGAGGATGATCCGGAAGACGCAAAAGAAGAAGAGGCTCCCGCACCGCTTGCGCCGGAAGACGCATTGGACTGAATGTAAAGCTGGTTCAACTTGTTGGGGTTTTTCTGAAACTGCGGCTCACTCTCGAGAACAACATGGTATTGGTTTACTTGGGTATACATCGTGCTGATCTGCCGTTGACCGAAGGCGTCATACAGGGTGTTATCGATGGTCGTAGGCGCGATGCCCAGTCGCGAAGCGGTGACCCTGTCGATTACCAGAGATACGGCCAGCCCTCCCAATTGTTGATCGGTGGCCACGTCTTCCAGCTCTGGCAACTGCTTCAGCCGGTCGACGAAACGGTTGGTCCAGTCATTCAGTTCATTCACATCGGGGTCTTCCATTGCGTACTGGTATTGCGTGCGGCTCACCCGGTCATCCACGGTAATGTTCTGCACAGGTTCCATAAACAGTTGGATTCCCTGAACCTGGCTCACGCTGGTGTTGAGCCTGCGGATGAGGTCTGAAGCACTGATCTTACGCTGGTCGAGCGGCTTTAAATTGATCGACATCCTGCCGCTGTTTGTCGTTACATTCGTTCCATCGGCGCCGATAAACGACGAGACGCTTTCAACCGCCGGGTCATCCAGAACTGCCTTGGTAATCTCCAGTTGCTTCTTGGCCATGGCCTGTGAACTGATCGCCGGCGGCGCCTGCGATATGCCCTGAATGACCCCCGTGTCCTGTACCGGGAAAAACCCTTTTGGGATCACGATGTAAAGGAAAACCGTAAGCAGCAGTGTGGCCACGGCGACCACCAGCGTAACCGTCTGGAATCGAAGGACAACTTTCAGGGTCCGGCCATAGAACGCGATCATCCACTCGAAAACGCGCTCCGAGGCTCTATAGACGCGCCCCTGCTGCTCTTTTGCCTTGCGCCGCAAGATTCGCGCACTCATCATCGGCGTGAGCGTAAGGGAGACCACTGCCGAAACGATGATGGTGACGGCAAGGGTCACGGCAAACTCGCGAAACAGTCGCCCCACCACGTCGCCCATGAATAAGAGCGGAATCAGTACGGCGATGAGTGACACGGTCAGCGAGAGAATGGTGAAGCCAATTTGCTCCGCGCCCTTGAGCGCCGCTTCCATGGGTGAATCGCCCGCTTCGATGTACCGCGCGATGTTCTCGATCATCACGATGGCATCGTCCACAACGAAACCGGTAGAGATGGTCAGCGCCATCAGCGATAAGTTATCCAGGCTGTAACCCAGGACGTACATCGCCGCGAAGGTGCCCACCAGTGACAGCGGCACAGCCACGCTGGGGATGATGGTGGCATAGAGACTCCGCAAGAAGAGGAAGATGACCAGCACGACGAGTCCGACCGTCAACAGCAATTCGAACTCAACGTCGGAAACTGATGCTTCGATGGCGGTGGTAAGATCGGTAAGCGTGGTCACCTGAATGCCGGTGGGCAGGTTGGCCTCCAACTGCGGCATGAGTCCCTTGATGCTCTTGACGACGGCGATGGTGTTGGCCCCGGGTTGGCGTTGCACATTCAGGATGACCGCCGGGGTCTGGTTCATCCACGCGGCCTGATTATTGTTCTCTACGCCATTCACGATGCGCGCCACGTCGGTCAGCATCACCGGCGCACCGTCGCGGTATGCCACTACAACCTTCCCATAGTCGCCGCTGGTGACCAGTTGATCGTTGGCGTCGATCTGGTAATCCTGGGTCGGCCCATCGAAGTTCCCTTTGGCGGCGTTCACACTGGCATTGGTCAGCGCCGCGCGCAGGTCTTCCAGGTTGATGCCGTAGGATGACATCGCCGTAGGGTTGGCTTGAATGCGGACGGCGGGCTTTTGGCCGCCGCTGATGGTTACAAGACCGACCCCGTTGAGCTGCGAAATCTTGGGTGCAAGGCGCGTGTCCACAAGGTCTTCGACCTGAGAAAGCGGCATGGAATTTGAGGTGATGGCCAGGGTGAGCACAGGGGCATCGGCCGGATTCGTCTTACTGTAGATCGGCGGCGCGGGCAGGATGGATGGCAAAAGACTCTGCGACCCGTTTATGGCAGCCTGCACCTCTTCCTCAGCCACATCGATAGCGAGAGAAAGATTAAACTGCAATACGATGACGGAAGTGCCTCCGGAACTGGAGGAGGTCATCTGGCTCAAGCCCTGAAGTTGGCCGAATTGACGCTCCAGTGGCGCCGTCACCGTCGTCGCCATCACCGTGGGGCTGGCGCCGGGATAAAACGTGAGCACCTGGATGGTGGGATAATCGACTTCCGGCAATGCGGAAACCGGCAATTGTGTATAGCCGACAATACCGACCAGGAGGATGGCAGCCATCAGCAAAGCGGTGGCTACCGGGCGCAATATGAACGGACGAGAAGGACTCACGGCGCGCTGCTCCCACTCGTGCTGGCCGTGACAGGCTTGTTCGAAATGACCACCGCAGCCTTGTCCTGCAATTTGTCGAAGCTGCTGTTGGCGACAACGTCTCCAGGGTTGATGCCGTCAACCTGCGTTACCCCGCCGTTGGTAATCCCCGGCTTGACGCTGCGCATATGAGCAAAATTGTCTTGAATCACATACACGTAGGATGCTGGGCCATTTTGTTGAATGGCGGAAGACGGAATCAGCGTGACTCCCTGCAACGTATTCACCAGCAGGCGCGTGTTCACAAACTGGTTCGGGAAGAGCGCGTCATTGGCGTTGGCGAAGAGCGCTCGCCCTTTTACTGTTCCCGTCGTGGTGTCAATCTGGTTGTCCAGCGTCAGCAGCGCCCCGCTTGCAATCCTCGTCTGCGCAGTGCGATCAAAGGCATCGACGGGGAGCTTCGCCTTGGCGTTGAGGCGGGCTTCAACCTGGCCCAGGCTGTCTTCCGGGATGGTGAAAATGATGGTGATGGGCTCCAACTGCGTAATGACGGCGAGGGTTACGTTTCCACCAGACTGCACCACGTTTCCCGGATCCACCAACCGCAAACCCACGCGGCCGGCGATGGGAGCGGTAATATGGCAGTAGTCGACCTGAATCTGGTCAAATTGCACCGTTCCCTGGTCGTTTTTTACTGCGCCCTCGTACTGCAGGACAAGCTTTTCCTGGTCATCCAAAGTTTGCTTAGCAATGGCGTTGCGTGCCCACGCGGCACGGTAGCGTTCAAGGTCCATCTGTGCTTGGGCGAGCAGATTCTCGTCTCGCTCCAGCGTCCCTTGCGCTTGTAAGAGCATGGCGCGGTACGGACGCGAATCGACCTCAACCAGCGAATCGCCCTTACTTACCCGCTGACCCTCCGTATACTGCACAGCAGTGACCTGGCCATTGACCTGGCTGGTAATCGAAACGGAATAGGCCGGGGTGACTGTGCCGATGGCGTCAAGGTAGACGCCGATGTCGCCCTTTTGAGCCGTCGCACTCGTGATGGTGATCCCCGGCGCGGCTGGGTGTGCGGACGCCGCTTTTTTGGCTTCCTCGTGGTGGTGTAAGACCAGCATGAGCGGAACCGCCACGATCAGCAGCAGCAGACTCCACATGACGACCCACAGACCCTTATGGTGGGGAACAAAGGCCGGGAGTTGATGGTCAGGGCTGATGACGGCTTGCTCGTTCATGTCATCTGTCAATCGGAATCTCCTTTTTCAAGTTCGAAGGCCTCCCGGGCGCTGCTCGTGAGCGCGCCCGCAAGGTCCAACATCGCGGGGCTGGACAGTCCCGGAAGGCAGCGGAACTTACCTGGCCGCTAGACAACCCCCTTGCTTCATTGATGCGCAACCTTTCCCTCCATCTTGGCCTTTCTGGCTGCCGGAAAATAACTTGGCTCGGGCTTGTAAGTAGGTCATGGAGCGCTGGTAATCCCACCACCGTTAGCCGGAATTGCAACGAAATCTTGCGTGATGTAAAGGCTACCATTCGGCCCTTGCACGATCCCAATTCCCACGTCAGTGTAATTCGCGTTTAAGATGTTGGCCCGATGATTGTTCTGGAAACGAGGCTCGTTCATAAATGCGATTTCCGCGCCAGGGACAGTTCCGATGATGGCAATATTCTCTCCCAAAGTCCGCCAGGGAATTCCGGCCGCGTTTATTCGCGCTGAAACGGTCCTGCCCTCGCGGTCGACATGGTCAAAGAATCGTTGCTCGAGCATGTCGCGGGAATGCTCTCGCGCCACCGCAGCCAATTTCTCGTTCCACCTGAGGGGCTGGGCTCGGCCACCAGTCTCGGCGGAGGTCGCCGGATCCACGCGGTCGCGGTTGACGAGCGTCCACATCTGCCTTTCCAAGTCGGCCATGCGGTTCGTGCCGAACTCGTGCCGGGGAGCTGTTTCAACGGGAACAACCTTCGGGGTGCCGCTCTTCGGACCGAAGGAGTCCCAGACACCCGGATGACTTTGCCCCGCCACGAAATCGGTATTGCGCTCGTCGAAGTGACGCCACGCACTTGATTTGACAGGTTTCTTCTTCGGCGTGTTTTGCGCCGCCTGGACTTCAGTCTGCGGGGGCGCGGCGGCGTCCGGCTTCGTGGATGTTTGAGCCTGGTCCGGACTCGCGCAGGCTATGGTTGCAGCCCACAAGAACCCAGCGAGAACAACGACCGACCGGCAAAGAGAAAAGGCGCTCATATTCGAACATCATCTTGAATGCGATTTAACAAACCGCTGCTGCTCCGTGTGAGAATCTAGGGCCGGTGCAGGGGAACGTGGTGAAAGCGAAAATGTCCTTCACGGGCTTTCAGCATTAATCCAGGATTTCCATTGGCAAATCCCAAGCCGTTGAAAAGTCCGACACATCGAGACTGGAGCTCTCTACTCCAAAAAGAACGCACGAGTGACTGTATTTTTCGGGTGCTGCCCTGTCTGTTCAAGAACGCACAGATGTGTGTTCCAAATTGCTCAGGCCAGTTAACGGGAACACGGCGTGGGGTGGATCCCGAACAGCGCCATTCGTTGACCTCTATTGATCATTTCGCAGCGAAAAGCCTCCGCCAGGGTTCGCGGCACGTTGAACTGCCAGCCACCGCATGACAGTAGGGTTGTGCAATTTTGAGCAGACTCCTGACGCAGAATTTGTTGCACTATGAGGCCAGGCTCTTGGGCGCCTCGTATGAGCCTGCCCGGGGGGTAATTCGCTGGATGAACCGGGACCTTCTGCGAGGGTCGAGGGTATCAGTGAATTTGAAAGCCGCTTACGCGCTGTTCAAAGAGGCGGGCTCGGCATGGGCTGAAGACAATGCCCCTAGCATGGGTGCAGCGCTGGCGTTTTACACAGTCTTTTCGCTCGCTCCGGTCCTGATTGTCGCCATAGCGGTCGCGGGTCTGGCGTTCGGGCAAAAAGCGGCAGAGGGTGAATTCTTACGGCAACTCCAAGGCTTGGTGGGTGAGACGGGTGCCAGAGCTGTTCAAGCGATCCTCCAGAGCGCGAATCGGCCCGCGCTGGGTGTCATTGCGAGTGCAATTGGCATCGGGATCCTACTGGTCGGTGCGTCAGGCGCGTTTGTTGAGCTCCAAGACGCGCTCAACAAGATCTGGAAAGTTCAGCGTAGATCAAGAAGTATCTTGTTGGGCGTGATTCGAGGCCGCTTTTTGTCGTTCGGCCTGGTCCTGGGTCTGGGCTTCCTGCTAATAGTGTCACTCGTGGTGAGCGCCGCGCTTGGGGCCGTGGGAAATTTCATGGCACCTCTGCTTCCCTGGCCCGTATTCTTGTTGGAATCGGTCAATTTTCTCCTCTCGTTGGGTGTGATTGCGCTCCTGCTCGCGATGATCTTCAAGTATCTACCAGACACGGAAATTGCCTGGAGTGATGTGTGGATTGGTGCAGCAGTTGCGTCACTACTCTTGACGACTGGCAAAGCGCTGATTGGGTTGTATCTCGCCCGGTCCACCGTCGCGTCAGCATACGGGGCAGCATCATCCCTCCTCATTATTCTCAGTTGGGTTTATTACTCAGCACAGATTCTCCTTTTTGGTGCGGAAGTCACGCACGTCCACTCCTACAAACTCGGTTCGCGGACCGAAGCAAGTCCTGTGCGTCTTCAGCACATCTGAGTTGTTCATTGGGCCGACGAAGAGGGAATCGCAGTAGAACGCGAGGTGCAGTTTTGAGGAGAAGGTCGATTAGAAGCCATTTCAAAACCCGGTACAACGGGCTGAATTTGCAGTAGTTGTGTTTTTGGTTGGAGGGGGATCATGGAGGTGAACAGCGCCAGGGGGATGGCAGATGGCGCGGTATGGTCGGTTGCTGACCGACGCCCAGTGGGAAAAAGATCCAACCCTTGCTCCCGAAACGGTCCCAGCGTTGGCGCGGGGGGCGGTCTAGGGCCAACGACCGCAAAGTGCTGGAAGGCATTTTGTGGATGCTGCGCAGCGGAGCACGCTGGCAGTATTTGCCCGAGGAGTTTCCGTCGCCGTCGACCTGCTGACGGCGGCTGCGGGACTGGAAGGAGCAAGAGATCTGATTGGAGATCTGACGGGCGTTTCTGGCGGAGTTGAATGAACACCAACAGTTGAAATGAAGCGAAGTTTCCTGGACGGCAGTTTCGCTCCAGCTAAAAAGGGCTCTCCGGAGTCGGAAAAACCAAGCGGGGCAAGGGGACGAAGTGGATGGTGGCGGTCGACGGCGCGGGTCTTCCTCTGGGAGGCCACCTTCACTCTGCTTCCCCGTCGGAGGTCCGGCTCATCGAGGCGGCGCTCCAGACGACCCGCGCAGGACGGCAGCATCAGCCGGGTCGTCACAAGCAAAAGTCGGAACGAATTATCGCCGACCGAGGCTACGACATTGACCCATTGCGCAAGCAACTGGCCCAGCGCGGCATCGAGTTGATCACCCCGCATCACAAGAATCGTCGCAAGCCTCCGACCCGGGACCCGCCAGGATGCCTGACATGAGAGAACTTATCAGGCGACTTCGATGACGCCAATCAATGGAATCCGGTCGAATTGTTCGTAGGAACAAGCTGGGAAGCCTAAATCGGAAATTCTGGTTGAGCCTTCACTGCATTTTCCCCTTCGTATAAATAGAACGAGCACTTTTGACCAAACGTATGAGCAATACTGGGCTGATACGTAAACTCCCCACAGGATATAAGGACACCAGGTCTTAAGATTTCTCGTGCCCAGGGAAGTTAGCCCGGCTACTGGCGGAGGAAACTGAGAGGCCCATTCGTCATAACGATGGCGGGGCGGTGCCACGCACAATGATGGGGAATACCGTATTACTTTAGATACATCGGAGCGTTATCTAAGTGACAGGGACGAGTTCCACGACTTTTAAACGAAGCCGCGCGGGGAAGATGCCCACGCCGGGACAGTGGTGGGCGCCTGGACGCTGGTGGCTGATTATAGGAGCGTCGCTCATCGTCATCGCCGGCATTGTGCTGATCGTTTTGGCCTGGAACTGGCCATTCACTCAACAGGCTGTCACCAAGGCGCTGCAAGACCGATTCGCCCGAACCGTCCAGATCCGCAGCTTCCGCAAAACCTACTTTCCACCGGGGTGCGTGGCGGAAGGGGTCAGTTTCCTGCACCGAAAACGCAAGGATCTGCCACCGCTGATCACGGTCCAGACGCTGATCATTCGAGGAAGCTACAATGGCCTTTTACGGATTCACGCGCGCGTGGATGAGGTCCAGATAAAAGGGTTGCATGTGTTAATACCGCCGCCGGGTCCGAGCGGCCAGCCGCCTGGCGTGATGCCGTTGACGACCAGCACCACGGGCGCCACGGTCACGATTGGCGAGATCAAAACGGATGGCGCACTGTTGGAGTTTATGCCCGGGAAGCCGGGCCAAGAACCCTTCAAGCTGCAGGTCCACCGGTTGACATTGGACAATGTCGGTGAAAAAGGGGTCATCCCCTACCATGCCGCGTTGTTAAACCCCGAGCCGCCGGGGGAAATCCGGTCGGAGGGTAAGATCGGCCCTTGGAATGAGGATGACCCCGGCAGTACTCCGGTGTCTGGTTCCTACACTTATGACCACGTGAACCTGGGTGTGTTCGACGGCATCGCAGGCACCCTATCGTCCCAAGGCAAGTTTAGCGGCACCATCGGCCATATCGATGCGAATGGCGAAACCGACGTGCCCGACTTCCGCGTATCCGGAAACAGCCACACCGTTCACCTGATTTCGAAATTCCAGGCGGTTGTGGACGGAACGAATGGAGACACGTATCTTCAGAATGTGGAGTCGCACTTTCAGCGAACCACGCTGACGTCGAACGGTAGCGTCGCCGGGCAGCCCGGCCAGCACGGAAAAACAGTTCGGCTGGAGGTGGCCGTGAATGGAGGCCGCATTGAGGATTTGTTGTCCCTCTTTACGGAAGAAACGCCCGTCGATGACCGGCAGTATCAACCTGCGCGCGAAAGTGCAAGTGCCGCCGGGGCCTCCGGGATTCTTGCGAAAGCTGGATCTTGCAGGCAGCTGCGAAATTGGCAGCGGGCGCTTCACGAACCCAAAGGTCCAGCAGCCGGTAAGTGCATTAACCGAGAGTGCGCGCGGCGAGAACAAGCAGCAGCAAGCCGAAGACCCGGAAACGGTGCTCTCGGAGTTTAGGGGGCAGGTCTCGGTGAAAAATGGCGTCGCAACTCTGTCCAACATCTCCTTCAGCGCTACAGGCACGCGCGCGCAGCTTCAAGGCACCTACAACTTATTGGACCGAAAAGTTGATCTCCATGGAATCTTGTACACCAACGGAAAGTTGTCCGACACCACGACGGGATTCAAAGCATTTGTATTGAAGGCAGTCGGTCCGTTCCTGAAACAGAAGTCCGTTACGGTGGTTCCCTTCGCAATTACCGGCACATCTTCCAGCCCTTCTTTCGCGTTGGATTTCACTGCAAAACGCCGGCAATCCGCTCTCCCCGTGCCCAGTCCGTGAGCCACTACAATTCCTGCGATACACCACAGCTCCGACTTAGAGCAACGGGAATGTCACGTTGCGTGCGCCTTGACCACGGGGCGACCGGATTGTAGTCGCTTTGTCAGCACGATCGCTGCGGTCGTCGCGACGACCACTGCGGTGGCAATCGCTAGCAACAATCCGGAATGTCCCCCGAGATGTCGCAGACCGACAACGAAGCGGCGGCCATAGTGGGAGGCAATTGCGGCTATGGCTCCGTAACGCACTGCTCGGCCCAAAGCCGCGACAATGATGAATGTCCGGAGAGGGTAGGCCAGCACGCCTGCTGCGGCGAAAAACGCGCTCGTAGGGAAGGGGAACGGTACAACGGTAGAAACCACCAGAGCGCCCGTACCCCACCGCTTGAAATACATCAGCAGTCTGGCGACCTTGCGCGCTCCAAACTTGCGGTTGAGATAGTCCAAACCGGCCTTACGTGCTATTCGGAAAGTTAAGTATGCGCCGATGACTGAGCCTGCCGTGGCGAATCCGGCGTAGTAGTACCACGGTTCGCGCTGCCGCGCAGCGAGTATGGCGGTGAGAATGTCCAGGCCGCCAAATGTTGGGAAGGGGGAGCTGTCGACGATCGCGAGAAGGAACAGCCCAAGTCCGCCTAAGTGCCGCACGAGCGCCGCGATCCCTTGCGGGTGTCGTGCTGCCGGTTTAACAACGTCCGTGAGTGTTTCGAGAAGCCGCACAGTTGCCCAGCGTTACGATACCAGGTTTTCAGTGACGAACGCAGACGGCAGCAACAAGGCACGAAAACTTCATCCACTTCCCCACGGCTGCCGCCCGGGCGCGCCGGGTCAAAGCAGACCGTGGGCCACAATCTGCAGCCCTGCCGGGCCTGGGCACGCGCAGGCGGGACGTGCTGCGCTTGCTTCAGCATGGTTTTGAGCCAAAAGTCCTTTCGGCGGCAACGAAAAAGGAGGCGAAGAAGAGGTATCAGGAGTCAGGTGTCAGGGCCTGGGCCGGCAGCACCGAAACCCTGCACAGCGCGGCTCCTAAGTGGCGCCGCGCGAGAGGGTTCTCCGACAAAAACAGCCAGTGGCATCGGGCGTGTTTGATTCAACGTACACCGGTTTTCAACAGCCGCGACTGCGAACTGGTCAGTGGCCGAAGAGCCCAAGCAGCCCAAACAGGATTAGGTAACCGCCTACGATGAACCTGAGGAGCTTGGGGAACATCAGAATCAAGATGCCTGCGACCAGAGAAACTATCGGCGAAAGCGAAGTGTAGCGCAGCGTTAAGGCGCCGCCCCTCATCTGCGCGAGAGCCGTGGTGGTCAGCAAGCTGAATAGCACTATGGAGAAAACGCCTTCTTTGAGTTTCAATCCACACCTCCTGTTATGAAGAGAGCGTCCTAAACTGATGCAGAGCGGGTATCAGTTGTGGAAGGCAAAATGCCGGGCTGAAGCCCACCTCTACGAAAACCCTTGCGATTCAAGGTTTTCAGGCAGACTCTTGCGGCATCGTTTTCTTTGCCCTCTTCCTGTCCGCTCGATCGGACCGGCGACCAGGGGGGTGATCGACGGAGGAAACCTCAACTTGACAGGCGCAATCCGCCGAACAGGTATAGGACTACCAGGATGATCAACACGGTGCCGACGATCCCGATGCCTCCACCCGGACCATATCTTCGATATCCATAATAGCCTCCGCCGCCGCCGAACAAGAGCAGCAGAATGACAATTAGCAAAATCAGTCCCATGGGAATCTCCTCTCAGCTAGTAAAATGCTTCGACCCGAATTTCCGCTTTAACTTCGCGGCCAACCGATAAAGAACACCCGACGCTTGAGCATGCGCCGCTCCACCCTGATTCCGAGCAGCGGCTTTAGGGAAAACAATCTCGCTCAGCGGGACCGCCAACCCTGGCCACCAATATTTGCAACCTGCGGTACTATCGGGAGCAGCCCGAAAGACGCAGGCACAACTGCCGCTATCCCGCCGGGTCCTTTTGGCGAGTTGCTTTTACACCCGTCAGAACCCCTAGGCCCAATATGACGATTGCACCCACGACAATCCAGTGTGCAGGGACATGCATCAAATAGGCGCCGTAAATCAGCCCGCCAATCACGAGCACGAGTCCAATGAAGTAAATTCCAAACGACACGGCATCTCCTTTTCGACAAAACAGAGTCGCCAGACCATGCGCCCCAGCGCACGTTCCCGGCACTTACTGCGTGGGCGTTGAGGTGGCCTTTTGATTTTTTACTTGCAGCTCGTTCACCACCTGCTTCACGTTTGGAACGGTTGACGCCACTTGCTCAACCTGTGCGCGCTTGGATTGAGAACTGACCTCGCCGGTCAACGTCACGACACCACTCTTGACGTCGTAGCTGACGCCCTTGTGGCACTTGTTCTGGATGAGGGCAGCATCCAGATTCTTGGCGATACCCGCGTCCAGATCCGAGTTTACGGCCTTTGCCTCAGCTTCGGCGCCGGGAGGAACCACAGCAATCTGGTTCGATACAACCTGCCCAGTTGCGATTGACTTCGCAATGGATTCAGCTTGTGCCTTGTCAGCGTCTGCCGCGACGTTTCCGCTCAGGGTCACGACACCCTTGTCGCGGTCCTGTGTTACGGAGACAGCTTTGAGGCCGGCTTGATCGAGCGCATTGCGGATGCTGTCAGAAACATCAGGCGACTGCTTGGATGTCCCTGAGCAGCCCACCAGGCTCCCAACTGCGAGCAGCATGAGCATGGTTAAGCATAGTTTAAGCGTTTTCATGTTTTTCCTTTCATCAGCGCCTTCCACGCTGAAGTAATCGCGGCACATACCCAACACCGCTGCGTGTCTCCTTGGCATGTCTGCGTTCTCCCTCTCGGTTCCGCGGCGTGCCCCGAACGGAGCACCTGGTAACTTCCGCCTCCCAACAGATGGGCGAGGCACTCTTCTTTTACCCTTGGCTTGATTCAGTGTCAGTTCAGAACGGCTCACACGTTGGGTCAAAATTGCTCATTCCACATCATGGAATCGGAAGCTCGCCTGCACGGCCGGTGACATCAGGGCGTAAATCTGCCATCTACCTTCCGAACGATGTCAGGGCCAAACAACCCAAACAGGAGCTTCAAGCTGGGATGAGCACTATTGACCAAACAGGTGTTTCGAACGACACAGACGCCGCGTCACCTTGACCGTATAAGAGAGGTGGTTCATCGCAGGTTAGCTAGCTCGGAATCGGAAAAGGAGATTTCAGATGAAGACAATCAGGTACTGCCTGGCGCTAGCCGCTATGGCAGTGTTCGCGTCAGCCGCGTTCGCCCAGGATCCAGCGCCAGCCCAAGAGCCAACCCTCACTTCCGCGGAAGTGAAGTTTGACACGACCACAGACAAAAAGAATGGCGACACCACTTTGGATGTTTACATCAAGACCAGTGACGGGCAGGAAGTCGCTAAGTCCGAAGGCAATCAAGGCCGTTGGAACAAGACTTCTTCCCACACCGTCAGCTTAAAGATCGAAAGCAGCCCAACGAAAACAGACGCCGCGAACGGCAGCGTTACGCTGACAATCCACCCGCACGGAGCCAACAAATGGGAGTTCAACTACAAAGTCACTCTCAAGTTCTCCGATGATTCTATCGTCACAAAAGAACTTGGCGGCTGTGTCTTGACTCAAAGGGACCCAACCCGGACGGATTCCCTTAAGTGATACCAGAGGCCCAGCCAACCCCGGACGACGTGGTCGAGGTGGCAGTGCGTATTCACCACAAACTTGATGGTCAGGTTTATCGTCTTGCGAATCGCCGCCAGCAGCAGCGCTTCGCGCAGGACCATCGGTATCAAGACTTTAAAGCAGGAGGGTAACATGAAACCAAGTACTCAGGACGAGGTGAAGGGCAAGTTTCACGAAGTGAAGGGCAAGATCAAGGAGAAAGTGGGAAAAGCTACCAATAATCCAAATCTGGAAAACGAAGGCGCCAACGAGAAGACGGCCGGCAAGGTGCAGAAGAAGATCGGCCAAATTGAAAAGGTTCTGGGAGATTAGCGGACCAGCTTCCATCGCGGAGGGCGCAAGACTTACCGAGGCCTGACCCGCTCTGGCCTGGATCACGGGCTGGAGCGTGTGGGCTTCGCCGGCGCTAACCGGCGAAATGACGCAGGCTGAGAGGAGCGAATCACCGTGCGAATCTGGATACTGATGATGCTGAGCGCGACGCTGGCGTTTGGGCAGACTAAACCCGTCGATACCGTCCAAAGGTGCCTGAACATTTTGAACGACGCCGCCTATGACCGGAATCCGGACGGTCGAAAGGGCGCGGCGCAGGCCCTGAGCCTGGTGGGATTAAAAGATAACGCTCTTCAGCTTCTTGGCTCGATGCTCGATGACCACGACGTTTCGGTCCGGATTGCGGTGGTTGTCACCCTGGGTGACTTCAAGGACAACCAAACCCTTCCTCTTTTGAAGAAAGCTTTGCAGGATCCCGTTCCCGAAGTCGACTTCGCCGCAGCCAAGGTGCTTTACCACCTCCACGACCCCGATGGAGTGCAGTTTCTTCTCGCTGTGGTGAGCGGAGAGTCTAAAGCGTCCTCCAGCTATCTCAGCAGAGAGAAGCGGAGCGCCTTGCGCATGTTGCACACTCCTACCCAGCTTTTCGTTACTATCGCCATCGCGGGAGCAGGTTTCGCTCCCGTCCCGGGTCTTGGGTTCGGATTATCGTCGGCACAAGGTATCCTGTCGGACCCCGATTCTTCCGCCCGGGCCGCCTCTCTGCTGCTCATCGGAAGCTCGCTTGATCCAACCCTGGCGGATGCGGTGGGATCAGCATTGTCGGACAAGGAATGGTCAGTGCGCGCTGCGGCCGCCCACCTGGTTGCGATGCATCCCTTCCCAGAATTCCGGGAGAATTTGGTCCCCCTGCTGGACGACAAGAAGGATGCGGTGCGCGTACGCGCCGCCGCGGCCTACATCAGACTGGAGCACGAAACGAAGATGCTGCCAGCGAGGGAAGGCGCCGGGACTCATTAACCGCGTACTACGGCCCCTATGCAACGATTCACCCCTGAGCCTCAACTGAAGGTTCCCACTTTGCGGCCCGATCGGCGCACGACGGAATTGATGAACGTTACTGCCGGTAGGGGAACAAGGTCCGAATAGGGCTTGCCTCTGAGGTTGTAGGTTGTACCCATGTCCTCCACTGCGAGTTCCAGCACGGCTTTGATCAATGGATTTTTCGAATGGTTCGGTGAACTAGGCATTTTTTCCTGGCAAGTTCTGCGGGCTGCCCTGACACCGCCCTTTGAATTCCGCGAGCTTGTCCGGCAAATCGACGAGATAGGATCAAAATCGTTTCCTCTGGTGGCTTTGGCGGGCGCGGCCATCGGCGCCATCCTCTCCCTTGAAACCCGCGATAGCCTGGTTCGATTCGGCGCCAGTTCATTGCTTCCCGCCGCCGTTGTGTTCTCGATCATCCATGAGATCGGCCCCATCGTCACCGGCTTGATCGTCTGCGGCCGAGCGGGAGCTGGCATCGGCGCGGAGTTGGGATCGATGAAGGTGACGGAGCAGATCGATGCCATCGAGGCATCAGCCGTAAATCCCTATAGGCTGCTGGCCGTAACCCGCATTCTAGCTTGTATCCTGGTGTTGCCACTCCTAACCCTCGCTGCCGATTTCTGCGGTGTAGTAATGGCTTGGGTGGCCGATGCCCTGGCTGAGCCGATCACCTTCCAGCAGTTCATCCACGACGGCTTCAGCCAATTCGGCTTCAACGATTTTCTGCCGCCAACCTTCAAGACCGCGGTGTTTGGCCTGATCATCGGGCTAGTGGCGTGCTTTCAGGGAATGCGGACGCGGGGAGGCACCGAGGGCGTGGGGCGCACGGCGACGAGCTCAGTGGTCTTTTCTTCGCTGTTTGTAATCCTGGCCGACGTTATCCTGGTGAAACTGATCGTGATGTTCTTTCCATGAAGACCGGCGCTTAGGAGTTCGCAACGGGGCACTGAAAGGGGCCTGTTACCGCATCGTGATAGAGAACCTTGAGAAAAGGAATGGCGAACCGCCCGTGGTCCTGCGAGGTCTGCGCAAGTCCTTCGGCGCCCAGGTGGTCTTGAACGGGATTGACCTGACGGTCGCCCGCGGTGAAACGCTGGCGGTGCTCGGCCGCAGTGGTACCGGCAAGAGTGTTTTGTTGAAGATCATCATCGGGTTGCAGAAGCCGGATGCGGGCTCGGTGAGTATCCACGGGCAGGAGATTACCGGAATCAGTCTCGGCAAGCTCAACGAAATCCGGAAGAAGATGGGTTTTTTGTTCCAGCAGGCGGCGCTCTACGACTCACTAACGGTGGAGGAGAATGTGGCCTTTCCACTGAAGCACAATACAAAAATGCCGGAGTCCGAACGGCGAGATCGAGTTAAGGAATTGCTGAAGAGTGTGGGTATGGAAGGCGATCTCAAGAAGATGCCTTCCGATATTTCCGGCGGCATGCAGAAGCGAGTGGGACTGGCGCGTGCGCTGGCTCTCGACCCCGACATCCTGCTGCTGGATGAACCCACCGCGGGACTGGATCCGATTACCTCCGGCGAGATTGATGAGCTGATTCTCAAGCTGCAAAAGGAACATGCCATGGCATCCATGGTGGTCACACACGATATGCAAAGCGCAAAAACCATCGCCGGCCGGCTGGCACTGCTCCACGAAGGAAATATAGTGATCGAAGGCTCCTTCGAGGACCTGGAGAAGAGTCACGAAGAGTTTGTCTCAGACTTTATGCGGCGGGACGCTTAGGAGAACATATGTCGAGAGCAGCGCGATTGGGAGCTTTCATCGTTATCACATTGGCGATTCTGGCCGTGGGGACCTTTATCATCGGAAACAAGCAATACCTGTTTACTTCCACGTACCGGTTAAAGGCGCAGTTCAGCAACGTGGTGGGCTTGGATGTGGGCGCCGGGGTTCGCGTGGGTGGTGTTTACCGCGGGGCCGTGCATAGTATCGAGTTGCCTCACGGGCCGGGCGGTAAAATCACGGTGGTGATGGACCTCGACAGCCAGACGCACGACATCATCAAGCAAGACTCCGTAGCGTCAATCGAAACCGAGGGCCTGCTGGGCAACGAGTATATGGCGATCTCGTTTGGAACTGCCGGGGCGGCCAACGTGCACGACGGTGATACCATCGCCAGC
>Ga0187849_1002710_pt1 | contig 16511 bp, 21 predicted proteins | sample June2016WEW_4_10_2_FD_132412 | JGI IMG/M metagenome (GOLD analysis project Ga0187849, IMG submission 132412) | Peatland microbial communities from SPRUCE experiment site at the Marcell Experimental Forest, Minnesota, USA - June2016WEW_4_100 | ecosystem: Environmental > Terrestrial > Soil >...
AGAGAAAAAGCCGGCCACCCGGGAGTTAATCAACTGGATACGCGCCCTCCGCTGCGACCCGGACTTCAAGCCGACCAGATTGGGCAAAGGCGAAATTCCTTATCTCGGGGTTCTCTTCAAGAAGAGCACCGATTATATGGTCTCCTCCCAGCATTTGGGGAGGATGAGGAATTGATCTCAATGTCCAATGCCCAAGCTCAAAGTTCAATGAAGGCCAGGGACTAGAAAGCCATGCCAAATGTCAAATCCAAATGAAGGACAAATAAGAGTGCCTGCATGGGCGTTCTGGTATTTTGCTTTCATTGGGCCTTTGGATTTTGAAATTTGAACCTTCATTTTTCGAGGCTATCTTGTTCGTCAACTTCTTCTATAAACTTCGTGACGTAGGAATTCCCGCAACTCCTACTTCTTTCCTTCGCCTGCAAAAGGCCCTCAGCCTTGGCTTGATCAGTTCCCTGGAAGATTTTTATACCTGTGCCCGGGCCATCCTGGTTAAGAGTGAGAGGTATTTTGACCTTTACGATCAAGTCTTTGCGCACCAGTTCAAGGGGATGGAACTTCCCGACTCTGAAGGGATTGACCTCGATGAAGCCGCCAGAATGCTCCTGGAAGAGTGGTTGCGCGACCCCGAAGGAGTCGCCCGGGCCCTGGATGTGGACCCGAATGAACTTGCCCAGCTGAGTCCCCAGGAGCTCATTGAATATTTCCTTAAAAAGCTGAAGGAGCAGACCGAAGCCCATCATGGGGGAAACAAGTGGATCGGCACCAGAGGCACCTCGCCGGTTGGTCACTCGGGTTATCATCCCGGAGGGATGCGCGTCGGAGGGAGATCGCAAGGGCAGAGTGCGGTTAAGGTCGCCATGGATCGGCGTTACCGGGACTACTCCCAGCAAGGCCTTCTTACCCAATCTCAGATCGGGGAAGCATTGAAACGGCTCAGACACATGGTTCCCACCGGGCCCCGGGACCAGGTCAACGTAGACAGGACCATCTATGAAACCATGCGCAACGCCGGGGAGATCGAAATTGTTTTTGATCGGCACCTCAAAGACCGGTTGAAGGTGATCCTGATGATCGACAACGGCGGCTGGTCCATGGACCCCTACGTGGATGTTGTCCAGGTTTTGTTCGATTACGCCCGGACCCAATTCAAAGAGGTGAAGACTTATTTTTTTCACAATAGCATTTACGATTACGTCTGGGCCGATCCGCCCAGGCGACGCAAGCCCCAGAAAGTGGAGGAATTCAATCGCTTCGACCCGGAGACCCGACTGGTTATCGTTGGCGATGCGAGTATGGCTCCCTACGAACTCATGGCTGCGGATGGTTCGATCCATATCGAAGAACGAAGCACGTACTCCTCCATCGACCGCCTTCAATACCTCGCCAAAATCTTCCGTCATGCTGCCTGGTTTAACCCCCGAACCGAGATGGAATGGCACTACGTCCGCACGATTCAGACCATTCGCATGGTCTTCCCCATGTTCGAACTCTCCCTGGACGGCCTCGAAAAGGCCGTTCGGCACCTGATGAAAAAGAACTAAAACCCCAATGACCTCATATCCACAGAGGCCACAGAGTTCACAGCGAACGATAGGCGAAGCCGAAAAGAAAATCCCGCGTTGAATGAATTCTTTTAATGAGTACTTCCACGAAGCTTCAACTCACTCATTGGACGAGAAAGGGGTAGGATGCTGTTAAAGAGAAAAACCCCGGCTATCAATATCATATATAAACAGGCGAGAATGATTTCAAAGATGGCCACTCTATACCTTGTCTGGAATGATAAATATGACGTTGGAGTTCTCATAATTGACCGGCAACCCCACAATATCTTGGAACTCAAATTCCCTTGACCTGTTACCTCCATCCCGGTATACTCACCCTACCAAAAAGGTGAGTCCATTTCCCAAAACTTTGAGGAGGGCGCCCATGGCGTGTCCCTCTCCTGATTATCCCGAAAACAGTAAGGAATGAGCAGCAATGGGAATCTGGCGAAGAAAACCGAAGCAAAATACCCCCTCGGGGAGCGATTTTTCACGAAACCTGCTAATCGTATCGATTGTGCTTGTTATACTTTTACCAGCGTATAATGCTGCATTTGTCTATCCTTCGGTAACAAAATTGCTCACGGAAACCATAACGAAGGATGCTACGAGTATAGCCAAGCACTTTATGTCAACATTTGAAGGTCGAACCGGTGAATTAACCGAAGAATCATTTGATCCTCAGATATTGGAAGAAACCAATAGACTGAGGGAAGACTTTGGATTGACTAAATTGAAAATTTTCTCTAAATCAGGAAAAATATTATTTTCTACAGATTCCCAAGAAATCGGGAATATGAATAATGAACGATATTTTCAGGAGGTCGTTGCTCGAGGTGGCGTCTATTCCAAGGTCGTTAAAAAGGACTCGGATTCTCTTGAGCATCAAAGAATGCTAGTTGATGTCGTCGAAACTTACGTCCCATGGATGAAGGACGGAGTTTTTATGGGCGCCTTTGAAATTTATTACGACATCACGGAGAAGAAACAAAGCCTGGAGAGATTGTTACTCATTTCCTTTGTCATCGTAATCATCCTGGCGTTATCCGTTTTAGTTATATCGGCTATGAATGTTATTAAAGAAAAGAGAAGGTTACTGGAACGTAAGAGAGCAGAAGGAGAGCGGGAGAAACTAATTGTCGAACTGCAAAACGCATTGGCTGAGCTAAAAACCTTGAGCGGTCTGCTCCCGATTTGCTCTTCATGCAAAAAGATTCGCGACGATCAAGGCTATTGGAATCAAATTGAAGTTTATATCTCCGGTCATTCCACGGCAAAATTCTCTCATGGCCTATGCCCAGAATGTGCTAAAAAACTATACCCAAAGTATTTCAACGACGAATAGATGTTTATTATATGCATCTCACTACGGCTCTGGGGGGAGTTCATATAACATTATTTTTTTGAATTCCTATCACGCACATCATCCGCTGCTTTCCAGGAAAGAGACCCCCCGGGATTTCGCGAGGGCAAACTCCAGCGGGAACCCAGGAAAGCCTTTTTAATGGACTTGGTTAACTTAATCAACTTTTTTTCTTGAGGTTTCCATGGGAAAAGGGGGTCGATTCGGGAAATACGGAGAGCTTAAACGCTTCGAGCGTTTAAGACAGAGAAAGAAGAATGTCCTCGAAATTCCCAAAGGGCCCCGGAAGATAAAAAACGAATTTCCAAAGCCGAAGGAAAAATAACTGACATTTCTCACAGAGCGCACAGGGCCCACAGAAATTTATTTTTGTCTCCCGTAGGAAATTTCCAATTTGTTCATCCCATTTCCAAAGGTACTCGGTTTATTCCCAGTTCAGCATGGATGGCCCGCGATTGTAGGGTTTTGACCAGGGACAGCGCACAGGAACTTCGAGGAAATTTTTCATGGGAAAGAAAGATGCACAGGATTTTAACGATCTTATTGATATCGCCCAAAAGGCCGGAGCAACAGCCGCAAAAATAATTCCTTCGGAATTAGTGGCGATCGACGAGAGAGTCCGGCTTAAATGTGAGGTTCCGAGATGCGCCGGATTCGGACAATATCTCACTTGCCCGCCCCATGTGATGTCTGTTGAGGTATTTGCGAAAATCTTATCGAAGTACCAACGGTGCCTTCTGGTTCAGGTGGAGGCAAAAGACATTAATTCAATGGACAAGGGCACAGGGAGGATCAATTACACCGTCCTGAAAGATAACAGGGAATTGCATCGTCCTTTCAGGCTCAAGCTTCTAAAGGTTGTTGAAGCCGTTGAAGCAGCAGCATTCAAGAAAGGGTTGTGCTTCGCGGCCGGCTTTGTCGGAGGGAGTTGCGTTCTTTGCGGCCGATGTGTTGCTGACAAGATTTCTGAGGCCTGCCGGCATCCCTTCCGTGCAAGGCCACCCATGGAGGCAGTTGGAATAGACGTCATAAGAACAGCAGAAAATGCCGGATTATCCATCCACCTATCCTCTTCAAAGAATGTTGTATGGACAGGACTGGTCCTTTTGAATTGAAGAATTCGATCTAACTGACGAACAACCGGGATGGAAGAGGCCGGTCCCTGCCGCGGGACGATAAAATCTACCGTATCATGCCCAAGTGAACGGTTCCTCTCAGCATCTCATCATTGCCCTCTTTTCCAATATCTGCTATTTTGTAACATAGGAAAAGGCATTGCACGAAGGGCATAGCCTAAAATGCAAAAAGTTGGAGAAGGCGATGCCCGGTGATTTTTTTGAGTGCCCAGTCAAGAAGGGGGTAAAGTATGGCCAGAGTCGCACTGGTAAAAGGAAATGACCGCAGGGGTAATATCCGGAAAGTCCTGGAGCTGATCGCTGACGACATAAACCTTCAGGGAAGACGTCCGGTGATCAAAGTTAACTTTGTTTCCACCTATGCGCCCCTCGCCGCCACCCACGTGGACGCAGCCCGGGCAGTGGTGGAATTTTTTAAGGACCGGGGAGAGAAAGACATTGCCATTGCAGAACGGGCTACCATAGGTACCACCTCCCGAGGTTTCCGGGAATACGGGTATAATGACCTCGCAAAGGAATACGGCCTTGAGCTGGTCGACCTCAACGAGCCCAAAACATGGAAAGTCGTTTTTGTAGCCCATCCGGACTTAAAACCCCACCCGGTAAAGATTGCCCAGACTATGGTTGATCCCAACAATTATATTATCTCCCTCACCAGGTTGAAGAGCCACCTCATGGTTGGGGTTACCCTTACGGCCAAGAACGTGATCATGGGTTCCCTCATGATTATGGATAAGAACCGCATGCACCCGACCGAGGCGGGAAACCGCCTGCTCGATTACAACCTCTTTACGGTCATGCAGCACCTTCATATTGATCTTGCGGTCCTCGACGGCTTCCAGGGAATGGAGGGGAATGGCCCCGTAACCGGAACCCCAGTAGACCATCGAATCGCCCTTGCTGGTAAAGACTATCTGGCGGTAGACCGCGTGGGTACAGAAGTCATGGGCGTAGATTTCGATAATATCCGCTATCTTAATTACCTCTGGGATTACGGCTTCGGCGAGGCTGACTTAAACAAAATCCAGGTAATCGGTGAGACCGTAGAGAGTTGCCGCAGAACCTATAACATGGCCCCCCGGTTTCTCAGGATGCGGCGGCAGGAGAGCAAGGGGATGTATCAGGACTTGGCCGTGGATTTGGGCTGAGGTCCCGGGAAGGGAATGAAGGAGGGCCTTCAACCTGCCGGGTACCGGTAAGTTCGGCGATGGTATCTCGGCCCGGAAATAAAACAGTTGATAAAGGATAAGCTGGCTTGATCAAATACACCCATTTCAGATTTTGCCCTAAATGTGGCAGTCGAAATATAGGGACCTCCAATCGGAAAGGTATGAATTGCGGAGACTGTGGGTACGTATACTTTCACAACTGTGCTTCTGCGACCATGGGAATCATCGAAGCTGTAAATGGAATCATCCTCGTCAAAAGGGGCTTACCTCCGAAGCGGGGATATTATGACCTCCCTGGTGGATTCGTCGACTATGGTGAATCGTTCGAAGCTGCCCTAACGCGCGAAGTCAAAGAGGAATTGAATATTGTCGTAGTTGATCTGCGATATTTGGCTTCATTTCCCAATATCTACCGCTATAAGAAGGTAACTTATTTTACTACCGATGCAGTTTTCATCTGTAGGCCAGCCAATGTAGAAGGGATGCACCCCAAGGAGGAGATCTCTGAAATCGCGATCATCAAACCCGAGAAGATCGACGTGGAAGCAATGGCCTTCGAGTCAAGCCGGCAGGCCCTCCGGAAGTACCTTAAAAAAAATTAATCACAGAGAGACCAGAGAACGCAGAGTACATTATTCAAAAGGCCAAGAAATTAATCTGATGGTTTCTGATTTTTTATCCGGGGCATCCTCTGCGATCTCTCAGGAGGGAGGGCTTATCTCTCCCTGCAAGTCTTCCAGCTCCTCCCTGGTGAAGTGATAACGGGTCCGGCAGAATTCGCAGGTAACGTCGGCTTCCCCTTGCTCCGTGATGATCCCCCCTAACTCTTCCTTCCCCAGAGATATGAGGACCCTTTCGATCCGTTCCCTGCTGCAGGAACACCGCAAGAAGAGGTTCCGCTTTTCCAGAAAATGGTGAGGAATACCCGAAAAGATCATGTCCAGGATCTCCTCCGGCGTTTTGCCCTGCCTGAGGAGATCCGTGATGGAGGGGATTTTCCGGATGTTCTCAACGAGCTCTTCCACCATCCGGTCTTCCGATGGGGGGAGAGACTGGATGAGAAAGCCTCCCGCTGCAGAAACATCTCCGTCGGTTCTCACAAACACCCCCAGCCCCACGGCGGTAGGGACCTGCTCTGATTCAACAAAGTAATAGGCTATGTCTTCGGCAATCTCCCCGGTCAGAAGCTTTACGATCCCCCGGTAGGGTTCTTTCAATCCTACGTCCTTGACTACCGTGAGAAGCCCCTCGCTTCCCAGAGCTTCGGCCACATTCAGCTTCTCATCCTGGAGCGGCACTTCTGCATCGGGCACTGCCACGAATCCCCGGACGGACCCATCCTGGTCAGCCTCGGCGATGATTTTTTTGAGCGGCCCGCTTCCCTCGAATTTGAGGGCCACCCGCTGGTCCCGTTTCAGAAGGGCACCCATCAAAAGGGCACCGGTTAAGGCTCTACCCAGCGCGGCCGATGCGGTCCGGAAGGTTCCGTGAAGATGGCTGGCCCGATTCACCAGATCCGTCGTCACACAGGCCAGCCCGATGACATTCGCTTTATCGCTTATCGCCCTTACAAGATAGTCCGCCATAGAAAAGTGTCCCCCTCATCCTTCCCGTCTCCCCCGCTCCGGGGGAGGGCGGGCTGAGGGGGAAAGTGATCCCTCCGTTCTCCGTCCCAATTACCACCGCATCATAATCGGGCATGGAAGGCCCCCTCTTCGAGATTGTGAAACTAAGATACCCGGGAAAAAGGACGATAGGCAAGGAAAAAAAGATTGCTGCCTATGAATTGCGGATTTGGGAGCTAGTGCCTAGCTTTAGCTCTAGGAACACAGCTCCCGCTATGGGATTATGGCGATAGGGAGGAATCTTTTTAAAACCCAACGATTCATAGAGCGCCCGCGCTCTTTTCATGGAGGGAACCGTATCCAGGCGCATCCAGGTATAACCGATCTTTTTCCCCTCTTCGATAATCTCCCCCGCGAGAGTTCTTCCGATTCCCAGTCTGCGGAATGGAGGCCGGACATACAGCCGCTTCATTTCGCACCCATCCTGGTTGATCTTTCTTAAGGCAATGCATCCTGCAATCTGGCCATCCCAGCAGGCCAGGAGCAAGCGTCCTGCCGGTGGAGCATAGTCGCCGGGAAGATTGGCCAATTCTTCCTCGAAATTCTGGAAACTGAGGTCAAAGTCAAGCGAAACCGCATATTCTTCAAAGAGCAGGCGAATTTGATGGAGTTCTTCCCCGGTTTTGGCTGGAACAATCTTTAACATAGCGCGCCTAATTAATTTTGCCCTATATGAATTTTTCAAAAATCACAACATTCCGGCTTTTCGGGTAGTGAGGTAGGTTAAAATTCTCGCCTATAGTATTATATCATCTCCATTAAAAAGGAAGCGGCGGCCTTATAAAAATCTTCTAGAGTGGATTCGATGACCTTATTGGCAAAGGAAGGAGCCCACAAGGCCATATGTCCTTTGGAAAGGCATGGCGAATTATTTTATTTCAGGATAATTAATCCGGATATCTTTGTGAATCAAACCCTTATACACCCTTATACACCCGTATACTTATTTCTTGACTTCGAGTAAGGGTAAGAATAAGCTCATGAGCATAAAAAGATTATCATTGTCGCCTAGCCCCCGTCATCCCTTAAAGCCATTGCAAGAAACGGGAATATACTTGAAGGAGGATGAAATCACCCATGCCGGAAACTCATAATCCCTTTACGTCGCTCATGGAGATTACGAAACGTCCGCCAATTGTTTTTGTTGAAGGACACGGGTCCTGGTTAAAAGACCAGGATGGCAAGGAATATTTGGATTTTATTCAGGGGTGGGCGGTCAACTGCTTTGGGCATTCGCCCCGTATTCTTGTGGAGGCTATCGTCAAGCAGTCAGAGAAACTTATCAACTGCAGTCCTGCCTTCTACAATGGTCCCATGATTAAACTGGCCGATCTGATTGTGAAGTATAGCTGCTTGCAAAAGGTTTTTTTTGCCAACAGCGGCGCTGAGGCTAATGAAGGGGCCATCAAACTGGCCAGAAAATGGGGGCAGAAATATCGCCATGGGGCCTATGAGATCATTACGATGGAACACGCCTTTCATGGGCGTACCTTGGCCACGATGTCGGCATCAGGCAAACCCGAATGGCAGCAGTTGTATGAGCCGAAAGTTTCGGGGTTCCCCAAGGTCCCGTTAAACGATTTGGATGCCGTACGTTCAGCCATCAACGATCAAACCGTTGCGGTCATGCTCGAACCGATCCAGGGGGAAGCCGGAGTTTTGGTGGCGACCGACGATTTCCTGAGAGGATTGCGGGAGATTACTCGGCAGAAAGGGATTCTTTTGATCCTCGATGAAATCCAAACCGGTATGGGCCGGACAGGTAAGCTATTTGCATATCAACATAGCGGCGTGGAGCCGGACATTATGACCTTGGCCAAAGGCATGGGAGGGGGTGTTCCCCTGGCTGCTTTGGTAGCCCGGGAAAGTATTTCCTGTTTTGAACCGGGTGATCAGGGCGGGACGTTCAATGGTAATCCACTCATGATGGCTGCCGGTATCGCCATTATAGAGGAACTGACGAAGCCGGGTTTTCTTGAAAAAGTTACCGAAACCGGAGATTATCTGCGCGGCCGGTTGGAAGCACTTTCCTCTCAGTATGGACTCCGTGAAGTGCGGGGCAAAGGATTGCTTTTAGCGCTCGACCTCCAAAAGGAGATTGGTCCCGAGATCGTCGAGGAAGCGCTAAAAAGGGGACTGCTAATTAATTCTCCAAGAAAGATTACCTTGCGCTTTATGCCGGCATTGAACGTTACTCGCGCGGAGATAGATCAAATGATTACTATTCTCAAGAGTGTTCTCGGTTCAATATGTAAGGGGAGCGCAAATCCGTAGGGAAACACCCCAATTTTCTAAAATCGCAAGATTGGCCTTTTCCCCAATCTAATCAGCTACCCGCACCGTACGATTATACCTAATGACAAAGTCTCAGGCGATTTGTCATTCCGGGCTTGATTGTCTGGGTAAGCTTGATCCTGTCGATCATGGTGGTCGGAAGTTTACTCCCCTTGCTTGGAAAGGAATTCCACGATTTGATCCCGGATTTGATCCTTTACCTTCCGAAAAGCGGAATTTTTTTCTTCTTCATTACCCGCGACTGCCGCCGGATCGGGAAAACCCATGTGGATCTTTTGGGTCCCACCGAAAAAAACCGGGCAACTTTCATCCGCTTGACTGCAGAGGGTAAAGACATAATCAAACTTCTGGTCGATGAATTCCTCCAACCCCTTAGACCTCTGTTGGGAAATATCTATGTCCAGCTCTCGCATCACTGCAACAGCCAAAGGGTGGACGCGGGAGGGCTCTGTCCCGGCAGAAAAAGCCTTTACCCGATCTGCCAGGTCGTGATTGACCAGAGCCTCGGGCATCTGGCTGCGGGCGCTGTTATGAGTGCAGATGAAGAGGACCCGTTTCATTCCTTACTCCTCTATTGATTTTTCAGCCATTCTTTTATTTTTTGTTCGATTTTGTCCCTCACCTCGCGAAATTTCGCTATCTTTTCATCATCCGACCCTTCAAAGGCCGCCGGATCTTCAAAGGACCAGCCGAGCCTTTGCCCAAACCCTAGAAAGGTTGTGGGGCAATTCTTCTCCGCTTCAGCGCACACGGTAATCAGATAGCCAAAATGAACTTTCCCCATATATTCCCGAAAGCCTTTTGAATACTGTCCGGTCAGCGGAATCCCTATTTCGGTCATGACCTTCTCCGTATATGGATGGATCGCTTTCGGCTCCAACCCTGCGCTGTAGGCCTCGAATTTATCTCCTCCGTATTTTTTAAGGAAAGCTTCGGCCATTTGGCTGCGAGCGGAGTTCGTTGTACACAGGAACAGGATTTTAGGCTTGCTCATAACATAATCTCCTCCAGGGAACAATGATCCCGGATTTTTTCAAATGTCATCAGGGTTCGCAAGTTAAATGGCAAACTCCTGTCGGTGTCTCTACGGCGAAAGGAAAAAATCTTCTCTTAAACCAGAGGGCCACGTTCACCAAGCTAATTAAAACCGGCACTTCCAGCAAGGGCCCGATGACCGCTGCAAAAGCCTGGCCAGAATTGATCCCGAATACTGCCACCGCAACCGCAATAGCCAACTCGAAGTTGTTAGAGGCGGCCGTAAAACTCAAAGTCGCGGACTGTTCGTAGGTGGCTCCTGCCTTCATGGATAAATAAAATGAGACGAAAAACATGACCACGAAGTAGATGAACAAGGGAATGGCCACTCTCACCACATCCAGGGGAAGACGGACGATATATTCACCCTTTAAGGAGAACATAACCAGGATGGTAAAGAGGAGAGCGATCAGCGTAATGGGGCTGATCTTGGGAATGTATCTTTGTTCATACCATTCCCTCCCCTTTGTTTTCAGGCCAATCAAGCGGGAGAGGACACCGGCGATGAAGGGAATACCCAAATAAATGAACACGCTCTCAGCGATCTGGCCGATGGTGATCTTTACCGCCATCCCCTTCAGCCCGATCCAAGGGGGTAAAATCCTGATGAAAATGTAAGCATAGATTGAAAAGAATAGTACCTGGAAGATGGAATTAAAGGCGACCAATCCGGCGCAGTACTCCCGGTCCCCCGCGGCCAGGTCATTCCAGACGATGACCATGGCGATGCAGCGGGCCAGACCAATTAGGATTAGACCCACCATATACTCCTGATACCCGGCTAAGAAGGAGATAGCCAGAAGGAACATAAGGATGGGTCCAATGACCCAGTTTTGTATCAGGGAGAGGACCAGCACCCGGTAGTTCCGGAAAACCTGGCCCAACTTTTCATACTTCACCTTCGCCAGAGGGGGGTACATCATCAAGATAAGCCCGATGGCAATAGGTATGTTGGTCGTACCCACTTGAAACTGGTTCCAAAAATTCACTACCCCGGGAAACAGGTACCCCCATCCCACCCCCACAAACATGGCTAAAAATATCCAGAGAGTCAAGAACTGGTCCAGAAAAGATAATTTTTTTACAGCCACAGTTTCTTCCATTCTATTCCTCCGTAAGAGGTCTCGCTTTTGGCTAAAAACCCCACGACCTGATCTCGGATCTGATCCCTCACCTCTCGAAAAGCAGCAAGTTTTTCTTCATAGTTGCCTGCGGCTGCTGCTGGGTCCGGGAAACCCATATGAATCTTCTGAGTCCCGCCGAAAAAAACAGGACAAGCTTCATCGGCTTGACTGCAGAGGGTAACAACATAGTCAAATGCCTGATCTTTAAATTCATCCAGCCCTTTGGAGCGCTGGCTGGAAATATCTATACCTACCTCCTTCATTATGGCAATAGCCAGCGGATGGACCTCCGAAGGCTCAGTTCCGGCTGAGAAGGCCTCGAATCGGCCCATCAAATCATGATTTACCAGAGCCTCAGCCATCTGGCTTCGCGCGCTATTCTTGGTGCAGATAAATAGAGCTCGCTTCACTAGAATTCCCTTTTCCTCCTCGTGCTCTCGTCAGGGGTTTGGCGTTTTTCAGCGGGCCGCCACTCGTGCTTTGTTTGATTCCTTTTTCCGGCGATGAACTTTTTCACTCAATTGTTCCGGACAACGGAGTTTCTTGCATAATTCCCCCCGATCAATACGCAATATTTTCTTTAACCGTCTACCGTCTTCTTGAATTCTTTCAGTTTTTGTGAGTGCCCCACAAATCCAGGCGATGCCCTTTTGTATTTCGACGGGTACATCCGCGCCCATCAAACGATAGTACATCCATCGACCTTCCTTCCGCCCTTCGATCAGACGGGCCTGCCTTAGAATGGACATATGCTTAGACACAGTGGATGGAGCCAGTCCGAGCAATTCAATAATCTGGCAGAGGCATAGTTCTCCGGATTGGAGCGCGTATAGTGCCCGCAGCCGGTTCTCGTCAGCCAAAGCCTTTGTGATACTCAGAATTTCTCGCAATCTATCGCCTTTCCATTTCGTTATTTGGCGAAATATAGCATGGGTTAAAGTTGAACGCAATATCCTTTTTTTAAAAAATAGCATTATCATGTCTTGGGGAGGCGAGATCGAGTTGCTGCCAGCTGTAAGTGTAAGGATTTAGAGGGGGGGGGAAAGGGGCAGGTTTCGACCTGCCCCCGCCATCGGGAGGTTCAAGGCCTGGACTATAGATTGGGAACCGGGTTCCCTTTGGCTTCTTGGGTGGGCTCTTCTTTCTTTTTTCCGGCCCCACAGCACATCTGCATCATCTGGGACATCATCTCAGCGCAGTTGAAGGGGGAGCCGGATTTCTTGGCCTCCATCATCTTGCGCATCATGTCCGCAAAGGGCATCCCTTCGCAACAACTCTGAAATTCCTTTTGAGTATTTTTTTGATCCTCATCCATTTTCGTTTTCCTCCTTTCCTTGGGGGGATCATGCCCCCTGCAAGATTTGCTTCTTTTACTTATAAGACGGAGATGTGAGGGCAAAGGTTACACCTTAGGGCTTGCGGAAAAATTACGACTCCAGGCAGAATTGTTCGAGGTACTTCTGCAACTTGGTTCTGTAAGGATCGCTTAATCCGGGGCAGTCTTCCGGTCCTTTCACCCCATCAGCCACCAACAGGGAAAAGACCATACAGGTGGCCTGAGCACACTGGCGGCAGTTATTCCGGGGCAGGAGCTTGAGAATTTCCAGGACCTGAGGTTTGGAGATTCCTTGTAAGCTTGGTTTGATCTGGGCTCGTTCTTCCCAGGCATCGTTGATCTCTTGCATTAGCCATTTAAGGATCTTATCTGCCTCCTCTTCATCTTTAAGAGCATTGATGGCGATCTCTTGAGAATGAACGGTAATAAGCTTCCCATGAACTTTAAAGGTTACGGAGGGGGGATCTTGAGTATACGTGCTCCCTCCCAAAACCGTGTTCAAATAAGGGAGAACCTCGCTGATATCGGTTTCGAGTTGGGCGATACAATGGACCGACTGGAAGTTAGGATTACATTCCGGACGGAAGATCTTTATATGGTAGGCAGAAATAGCAGGCCTGCCTTCAGCAGTCGGATAGGGTATCATTGTCTACCTGTGAAGCTTTGATCCCAGCCACTTAAGCGGGATAAACATCGATACCTGACGCTGATATACCTTGTACTGGTCTCCAAATTCAAGAACAAGCTTCTGCTCCTCGAGAAACGTTCCGATCACGAGATAGGCTGAGAGGATCATGTTGATTGTCATTTCCGCTAGGCTGAGATCCCTCGCCCATAGGAGGATGAATACCGCCAGGTACCATGGATGGCGGACTACACCCAGAACCCCACTTGAATCAAACTCGCCGCTCTCAGTCATGGCGCCCCCGGACCTCTCCTGAGAAATCTGCCGAATCCCAAGGAATTGGAGCATGTTGTAATGGCGTGAGCAGGTCAGTACCAGAATCGCTGCAAGGGCGATCAAACAGTACTGAATGATGCGCATATAACCTTCCCATGTGAAGAACGGTTCAGTCCCCCAACGGGCCGAATGCGAATAGATAAGCAGCGGTACGAGGGTGCCTAGGGAAAAGGTATTGAAAAACAGCCTGTAAAATCGATATCTGTCCCCCAGAGCGCGCCTAAGAAAATCCGTAACTGTTACGGATATCAGAGCGCTATGAACAATGCAGTAGACAGTCCATAGGAGTGAAAGCAGTATATAATCCTGATACGTCAAAGGAATCGATCTCCACGACTCGCCTGAAGTTCCGGCAGCGCCTCGCTCCCCTGCAGAAACGCTTCGGAAGGTTAAAAGTTAGGTTAACTAAGATAATCCCTTCATTGACTTATATCCCTTTTCTTCTTTTCGTATTCCTCTTTGCTGACCTCGCCGAGGGCATACCGTTTGTCCAGGATCTCTCTGGCTGAATCGACAACGTGACGGCACCTGGACCAACCCGTCATGCATCCCCTAAGCCCGCGCATCACGATAAAACACAAGACCATCATGGCGATGGGAATGATCCACCTACCAGTGAAAACCATTCCAGACTGCTCCGTAAGCATACATAAAGGTTACCTCCCTTCTTTTCCATCAATCGGTTCACAGACCAATACATTCCTCTCGTCAACTTCAAAGGTGCATTTTTCTTTCAGGATAGTTTTCAACTTCTTACGCGCCCGGTGCAGGCGGACTTTCACGTTCTCCACGGTCAAGCCGAGAATGTCGGCGATCTCCTGATGGCTAAAATCCATGACGTCAGCAAAAATGATAGCGCTCCGCTGCGATTCAGGAAGAAGGTTGAGCTGATCCTGAACACATTGGGACATCTCGCTCTGCTCCAATTTTTTCTGAACTGGAGTCTCCTGAAGATCTACCAGTCCGTCATGAATTTCTTCATGGGATGAAGATTTTTTCAAAGTGCGGAAATGATCCTGGCAGAGGTGGTAAGCGATCCGAAAAATCCAGGAGGAGATCTTCGCGGGCTCGCGCACGCTGTCCAGATTCTCCTGAATTCTTATAAACGTTTCCTGGATGAGGTCATCGGCTACTGACTCATCCCTTACCGAGGCCAGGATGAATTTCCTCACTCGGTGGTAGTATTGATCTTGGATTTCTAGTAAGTCCATTTCGAGACCATTCTATATCTAATCGCAGCAGCAGCTCTTGGATGGGCCAAGGCCACAGGTAGCGGGGGGAGTTTCCTGCCCCATAAAATTTCTTATGCTGTTGCGCATGACCAGGTGGGCGCCGCTCTTGACTTTGCTCGCCAGGTCCACGGCTTCCAGGATCTCTTCGGAAGTAAGGCCGGCGGCAGAAGCCTTTTTATGATAATGCTCAAAGCAAGGAATGCAGTTTGCCGCAGTGGATGCGCCAAGACAAATCAAGAGAGACGTTTTTTCATCCATGGGACCTTTCCTCCTTAAATTATCGTTTACCTATAAGACGGAAAAGTCCTCTGAAAGGTTACACCCTTTTCCCACGTTCTTTAAGCCTGGACGGATCGCGCCAGCCTCCCCCGTACCTGCCACCAAACCGCCAGACCCAGCGGGACCACCGCCAGCGCCGCCGCTGCCATTCCCATTACCCCGTAGCCGCCGGCAGCATACACCACCCCGCTCCCCACCTGGCTGGCTCCTGAGGACAGGTTCAAGAGTAGGTCATTGAATCCCTGGGTTTTGGCTCTCTCTCCGGGCGATAGTTGGTCTGCCAGCAGGGTGGAGCCGGCCACATAAGCAAAGTTCCAGCCCAGCCCCAGGAGGAAGAGGGCAAATGCCAGCGGCAGGAGATTGACCGAAGGCGCCGCCATCAGGCAGGAAAGGATCATCACCGTTAAGCCCAGGATGATCACCGGGCCTCGCCCCCGCCGGTCGGCCATTCTCCCGGAAATGATGGAGAAGGCGTACATCCCCAGGGTATGGGCGGAGATCACCAGCGACACAGCGGTCAGAGGGTGCTGGTGGACCTTCATGTGAACCGACGTGATCGACATGGGCACCACCATGACCATCTGGGCAAAGGCCATGGTGACCATGGCCACGATCACTCCCGGCTGTCGCACGATCTCCTCAAGGGGGCGGGTTTCCTGTTGGGGGATCGAGGCCGGATGGATTCGGGCGAGCTCCCGCCCGACATCGCGGGGGTCCGGCCTCAGTCCCCAAAAGATCAACAATGCCGCCACAACCAGGACGGCAGCACCGGCAATATAAGCCCCAGCCAGTTCCGGATACCCGGCCCAGGTCGCCAGCTGCCCCATAGGGCCCACCAGGAGCGGCCCGAAGATGGCCCCCACTGTACTTCCCAGTACCACGTTGGAGATGGCCCGGCCCCGCTCCGCCGGAAGATGGACCTCGGCAGCAGCAAAACGACCCAGGTCCACGGCCGACCTGGCCATACCCACCAGGACGAGTCCAAACAGGAAGAAAGGAAAGGAACGATCGATCACGGCGATCACGGCAATCGCCGATCCGATCACTCCCAAAACCTGTCCGAGGGCAAAGCCTCGTCGGCGGCCGATCCGTTCCATGCTGAAGCCCCAGGCCACGGCGCCGCAAGCCTGTCCCACCACGTAGAGGGCGCCGGGCACCCCGGCCATGGTCTGTTGCCCACTCAGGTCAACGCCGACCAGGGCGTTCACGGTGAAGGCGGCGACGAACCCGGCCGAGCTGAGGCTCTGGGACAGGAACAAAACGATTGTTATCTTCTTGGCGATGCGGGCGTAATCCTTCATAGTTCTCTCCGGGCTAGGATGATCGCGGTACCGGATGCTGCGCAATAGATTGACAGACAAAAGTCAATGGTAAAAACCTCTTCTCTTGCTCTTCAACAAGAGCGGGGC
>Ga0187849_1002714_pt1 | contig 16498 bp, 9 predicted proteins | sample June2016WEW_4_10_2_FD_132412 | JGI IMG/M metagenome (GOLD analysis project Ga0187849, IMG submission 132412) | Peatland microbial communities from SPRUCE experiment site at the Marcell Experimental Forest, Minnesota, USA - June2016WEW_4_100 | ecosystem: Environmental > Terrestrial > Soil >...
GTGAAATCAAGTTTGGTACCTTTAGCCATGGCAAGCCTCCTTTGGGTATGTTTTTGTTCGGGACAAACAAAATATACCATCTAAGGTTGAGACTTGCCTTTTACTTTTTTATCATAAGGTCTCGACTGCGTGACGTGCTAAATGTCCATCATTTTCTCCTTGATTTTCATTAAATTGTCCTCTATCGTTTTTTGCGATAGGATGTTTCTCCCTGCTAAAGTATTCTTTAAATTTCCCGGGGCATCTATAAACATCAAACGATAGTAGTCTCTAACTATCTCGCAGATTATTTTCTTTATTGCTTCACATATAAGCAGGCTTTTTTCAGACATGTAACGGGCCATACCTCTTGAACGAGGATCAACATGAATTGCCCGAAGTGCCAATTTGATAATGCGAAAAGCGCTAAGTTCTGCGTTGAGTGTGGTCATAAACTTACCATCGTCTGCCCATCTTGTAATGTCGTTAACCAGCCAGGAAGTAAATTTTGTGGCGATTGCGGCCAAAACCTAACCCTTCTCTCCGAACCCACCCGCAAAGAACTCTCCTTTGATGAGAAGATTGAAAAAATTCAAAAATACCTTCCTTTCGGCGTCACAGAGAAGATTCTCTCCCAGCGGGACAGGATTGAAGGTGAACACAAGCAGATCACAGTTATGTCTTGCGATATGCAAGGATTTACCACCCTTGCTGATGAGCTCGACCCTGAAGAAGTGTATGGCATGATGGACCAGGTCTACGAGATCCTCATCAAAAAGGTCCATGACTATGAAGGGACTGTCAACGAGATGAGCGGTGATGGGGTCATGGCGTTATTTGGAGCCCCTATCGCACTGGAGGATGCTCCCCAGAGAGCAATAAGATCCGCCATGGCCATCCATCGGGAGATGACAAGGTTCAATGAGAAAGTAAGGCAGGAGAAGGGAGATATTCCGCCCCTCAAGCTGAGAGTAGGTATCCATACCGGCCCTGTGGTTGTAGGCACCCTTGGAAACGACCTGAGAGTTGAGTTTAAGGCAGTCGGGGATACAGTCAATCTGGCCTCCCGCATGGAATCCCTTGCCGAACCCGGAACCACCTATGTCTCTGATGATACCTTCAAGCTTACCGAGGGCCTGTTCCGCTTTGAGTCCCTGGGTGAAAAAGAGATCAAAGGAAAGGAGAAGCCGCTCAAAGTCTACCAGGTCATAGCCCCCAGCAGTAGAAGAACCAGATTCGATGTCAGTGCGGAAAGAGGCCTGACGCCCTTTGTGGGAAGGGAAAGAGAACTGGAACTCCTGTTAGATGGATTTGAACGATCCAAGGAAGGCAGAGGCCAGGCAATCTCCATCATATCCGATGCAGGTATCGGCAAATCCCGACTTCTCTATGAGTTCCGAAAGGCTGTGACCAATGAATATGTAACCTTCCTTGAAGGTAGATGCCTATCGTACAGCCGCAATGTGGCCTACCACCCTATAGTCGATGTCCTCAAGGCCAACTTCGATATTCAGGATAACGATACTGATCAGGACATAAGAGAAAAGGTCACGAGATCATTAAAAGCTATCCGTGTAGATGAAGCGACCACCCTTCCCTATCTCCTGGAACTCCTTTCTGTAAAAGAAAGCGGCATCGATGAGATCTCTCTCAGTCCGGAGGCCAGAAAGGACAGAACATTAGAAGCCCTCAAGAGAATTGTTCTCAAGGAATCAGAGATCCAACCCCTCATCATGGCAGTAGAAGACCTTCACTGGATGGATAGGAGTTCCGAGGATGCCTTCCAGGATCTACTGGAGAGCATCTCAGCAGCGAAGGTCTTTCTCATCTTCACCTACAGGCCCGAGTTCATCCATACCTGGGGGAGCCGCAGTTATCATAGCCAGGTAACACTGAACAAACTCTCCAACCGTGAATCCCTCGCCATGGCAACCCACATGCTCGGCACCCCGAACATTGAGAGAGACTTGGAAGACCTGATCCTGCAAAAGACAGAGGGTATACCCTTCTTCCTTGAGGAATTCATAAAGTCTCTCAAAGACCTCAAGGTCATCGAGAAAAAAGACCACAGCTACCAACTATCAAAGGACATCCAAAGGCTCACTATACCTTCCACGATCCAGGATGTGATCATGGCAAGGGTGGACAACCTTCCCGAGGATGCAAGAGAAGTATTAAGAACAGGCTCTGTAATCGAGAGGGAGTTCAGCCATGATCTGATTAAGAGGGTGACGGGGCTTCCTGAACCGGAGCTGCTTTCCCATCTCTCGACACTAAAAGATTCCGAACTCCTCTTTGAAAGAGGCATCTACCCCGATTCTGCCTACATCTTCAAACATGCCCTCACAAGAGAGGTGGTCTACGATTCCATCCTGACGAAAAAGAAAAAACAGCTCCACGAAAAGATCGCCGGCACCATGGAAGACATTTATAAAGACGACATCTGCTACCATTATGGAGTTCTCTCCGATCATTGCATTGCCAGTGAAAATTATGAGAAGGGGGCTGAGTTTGCGAGGCTGGAGGCAAAGAGATTCCAGAAGGCGGCCTCATTGAGAGATGCCATTGAGTATGCGAAAAAAAGCGTGAACAGCTGGGAAAAGCTGCCCCAGACGGAAGAGAACCAGAAAAAAATCATCGATGCCAGGACAACACTTGCGAATTATTATTTGAATATGAATTTCCATTCTCATGCAAAAGAGGCTGTGGAACCTATTCTTGATCTGGCTTTGACGTTAAATTATCGAAAAAGACTTCCCGCAATATACACAGCAATCGGGCTTTATTATCTCTGGGTTGAAGAGGACAGCCACAAAGGACTTCAATTTATTGACAAGGCAACGACAATTGCAGAAGAGGTTGCGGACTATCTTTCATGGTGGGCTGCACTCTATCAATCAGGTACTTTCCTGCCCTTCATTTCGGAATTCAAGGACGCCCATAGACGTCTTAAACAATGTCTCGATTTTAGCCTATCGGCAAACCATAAAATGGGGATAGCATTTTCGAAAATTTCTATTTCTGTGTGCTATCAGGTTGAGGGAAAGACGAATCCTGCTCATCAATTTGCTCAGGAAACATTGGAACTGGCAAAAGAAACAGGCGATGCCTTTATTAAAGGAATGGCTTACGCTAATTATGGTACATCTTGTTATTTAAAAGGATTATTTGATGAGGCAAAAATCCATTTTTCAGAATTCACTTCTTCATATGAAAAGTCGGCCCCCATTTCCTGGATTGTATGGGCTTATGCAAGCCTGGGATTATTGCATATTGATTTAGAAGAATATGACGATGCCGTGAGCTGTTATAAAAAGATAACTTCAGTCATGGAAGACGTCAGTTTCATGCCTTCCATAATTAAACATTATCAATTATGCCTGGTGAGAGCTAAGGTGTTAAGACATGATCGTGATATCGAATTAAATGAATTATTTGCATTCTATCAAAAAAATAAATTCAAGTTTTGTGAAGGCTGGATGGCCCGTAATATAGGAGTTGTGCTGTTAAATATGGACGATCATCACCTTTCTGATGCCGCGGTCTGGTTTCAGAAGGGCGTCGAAGCAGACACAAGAAACGGGGTGAGGTGGCAGTTAGCGAGGAATCATGCCGCTTATGCCAACTGGTTCAAGAAGAAGGGAGATATCCAAGGGGCGAAGGATCAACTCACCAAGGCCATCGACATCTTCAAAGAATGCGGTGCAGACGGCTGGGTGACAAGAACGGAAAGAACTCTGGCTGAGATTGCATAAAAAGTTGAACCGTCCTTTCCGTAATCTTCAAATTTCAACCATGCGGAGATTTGAGGATAAGTAGGTGGAGACAGCATTTGTATCTTCCTGAAATCTTGTTTTAGAGTCTCCCAAATGAAGTAGATATATAAAGAAATAATGAAGGGTTGTAATTGACAATTATTGACCTCTACCCGCTCTTTGTTGGAATTTAAGGAAGATTGAATGATTACCGTAAATGACCTTCTATCCATTAATATCTTCCGTGGCTTTGCACCTGGAAAACTTGCCGCTATCATTTCCAAGCTCGACGAGAAGGTGTTTACAGCCGGTGCGACGATCATCTATAGAGGCGATCCAGGATATTGCATGTTTATGATCCTGGACGGGTCTGTAGCGATAACCCTTAGGAACGACGAGAATGTCGAGTACACCCTCTCGACTATGGGACGAGGGGAAGTCTTCGGCGAAATGGCGTTAATGACGGGAGAACCGCGATCCGCAAATGTAAAGGCAATTTCCGATGTCCGCCTGGCTGAACTAAGCCAGGATGTATTTGTTGACATCATCACAGAGTATCCGAAACTCAATGAGAACCTTTTCCACCTAATCGCCCAACGGCGGGCAAAGGCCACCGCCCGATGGCACTTCATTAATCTTGAGCGGGAAGAGATTATCTCCAACATTTTCGCGCGGCAGCACCTCGACATCGATCGTTTTCTCGGTAAGTCACAATTCGTAAAGGAGATCAACGCGGAGATCGACAGACTCGCCTTTTCAGAGAAGCATATCCTTGTCCTTGGGGAGAGAGGGACGGGAAAGAGACTTGCCGCACGATTGATCCATTTGCGCAATACCGCACGGGCGATGCTCCTCCATCTCAACTGTGCAGATCCTCCTCCCATCGAGCGTGAATTAAGACCGAAAAATGAGGAGGAAAAGGATGCCCTGCATTTGGAAGTGGCGCAAGAATCAGCGCTCTTCGGTCACGGTGTCGATGCGGCTATCTATGCCAAAAGCATTCGTCGGGGTTATATAGAACTTGCAGATGGCGGAACCATCGTTCTGGAGAATATCGAGGTTCTTTCACCGCTCGTGCAGCGCCTCCTTGTAGAGTTCCTTCGGGAGGGCACGTTTACACGAAAGGGAGAAAGTCAGTCTATTTCCAGCAGGGTTCGTCTGATATCAACTTCTTCAGAATCAATCCAGGAATTGAAAGAGCAGAAGAAGATCAATCCCGACCTGCTGGAGCTCATCGGCCAGGAAATCCTCCATATGAAACCGTTGCGAGAAATAAAGGAAGATATACCTGCCATTGCAGACCATGTTCTTGGGGAATACAATAAAAAATTTGCAAAGAACATCAAGGGATTTTCGGGGGAAGCAATCAATGACCTGATGGAGCATGACTGGCCGTTAAATGTCAGTGAGTTGCGTCAGGTGATCGAACGGGCGGTTGCCATCGCCGATGCTGTTACGATCACAAGCAATCACGTTTTTCTGAACCCCTATGCCTTTTCCACCAAGGGGAGATTCAATCTGCTGAGAATACCCCTCCTGCGGAATCTGGTTCTGCATCCACTCTTCCCCAAGGGGCTCCAGATGCTTGCCGTTCCCTTTATTCTGGCGATGATAGTCTTCACCCTCATCGGCCCCAATGAAAAAAACCCGGCAAACTTACTGGTCTGGACTGTCTGGTGGCCGGTCCTGATACTGTCTATCATCGTCGGTGCAAGGAGTTGGTGCGGATACTGCCCGCTGCCCGCAATAAGCGATGGAATTAATTTCAACCGGCAAAAATTCTTTACTGCGCCAAATTTTCTCCAGAAGAACGGAGTATGGATTGGCATTGTTGGATTTGTGTTGATCTTCCTGACAGAGCATGCAACTCACATGTTTTCTATGGCGCACGCTACCGGCCTACTACTTCTCACAATTCTTTCCGGTGCGACGATCACCAATTTTTTTCTCGGTAAGCGTTCCTGGTGTAAGCATATCTGCCCACTGGGGAAGATGATTGCCCACTGCTCGGCCCTCTCGTTGGTTGAAATGGGGAGCAACACGAACGTCTGTTCTAGCCAATGTGATACCCATGACTGTATTAAGGGAAGATACTGTCCTATGGGACTTCATCCCGCCGTCGCCGCGGCAAGCAAAGATTGTATTTTATGTCTTTCGTGCGCCAAGAAGTGCATACACCAATCGGTACGTATCGATCTACGGACTCCCTGGCAAGGTTTACGCATCCCCCGAAAATGGGACTTTGCCGGAGCTGTTTTCGCAGTCCTTCTTACTGCCTTAGTCCTGGCGGTAAGCCTTCCGTCATGGAGCCCCCTAAAACCGTTCCTGTCGGAACACCTGCCAGGCAATCCAATCATAATAAATGTCGTAGTGCCTGTATTGATCACTTTCCTCTTTACTGTTCTCGCTTTCCTGTCTTCAGGGTTCCCTGCCAGTCCATCGTGGAAAAATAATTTTTCCGTTTCCGGTTACGCTTACCTGTTTCTGGCGTTTGCAGGTTTTTTTAACATCTATTTCCATGAACTTGTCTATAGTGGGTATAATCTTCTCCCCTGGACGGTTGAACTAATCGGCCTCAGTGCCGTAATTCCCGTCGATTGGATTACACCAAACCTTGGCATGATGAAGATTCTTATCCCCCTGACAACACTGATCGGCTCTATCACTGCCCTTTTCATCATAACGCGTTTAGGTGAAAAATATTCAGTCCCCTTATCTGTCAGAAGAATGCAAAAGGCTATTATTCTGATGACATCATTGCTTTATCTATTCATTCTTTAACGATTCATCATGGCAATAATTTACTTAAGGAGGTATTATATAGTGGTATCCGAATCGACAAAAAGTTTTTTGCAGGAAATACGTTCTTTCCCGCGGAATGTTCAGCATCTCTTTGTGTTTATTTTACTTGTAGGGCTGCATAGTATGTTCCTGGGGATTTTCATCTTCTTTTTTACGGAATTATTTTACAGGTTGTTTTTCCATGCAGAAATCCAGAACTTCTTTTTTGTTCGACAGGCGGGTCTGTTTCTCTTTTGTCTCGGTCTCTTTAATCTTGCTATACTGAAGGAAATGCGGAGATACCATTACTTTGTGAAAGTTATAATCGTCACAAAGATGTTTGCAACTTTGTTTCTTATGTCCAATGCACACCTCGCCACTTTTCCAACAATTATTTATCTGGCGGGCGTTGGTGACGGATTAATAGCCGTTTTATTATCTTTTATTTATGAACGAGCCCGTTTATCCAGATAATACATCGGAAGGAGTACAGGGGACGGTTCTATATGGTGAATAACATGAAAGAGAGCTTCTTCATTACCAAATCGTGGGATAAAGTAAGAATGACAATGAAAAGAGATAAGTGATTTAAAGAAGCAAACCCACTTAGAAACCGTTAAGTAGAATGTCATTTCTAAATATACAATAAGGAGAACCATCATGGCTCTGACAAAAATCGACCTTGTTGACATGATCTATAGTGAATTGGATATTCCTAGGAAAGAATGCATCAATCTGGTGGAAAGCTTCTTTGATATTATTAAGGATGAACTTGCCAAGGGTAACGACTTCATGATCTCAGGATTCGGCAAGTGGTCAGTGAAACAGAAGAGATCCAGGACAGGCAGGAACCCGCAGACAGGAGAGAAGATGATCATCGATGCAAGAAAGGTCGTTACGTTTAAACCATCTGACGTGTTGAGGGATGCTGTGAATCCTGGAGGGTAATGGGAATAGCTCATTAACTTTTCAGGATAATCAAGGAGGCACAATTATGTTTCCGACAGATCAATACATTAATGTAAAAGGGGTTAAAACCCGTTACTGGACCGCTGGTGATAAGGGACTGGTAATTCTCCTGATACACGGTTTCGGGGCCTCCGTAGAGATATGGCAGCATAACATCGAATCTCTTGCAAAATTTTATAGAGTATACGCCATTGATATTGTCGGCTTTGGACGCTCGGACAAACCTGAAGGTCCTTACACTGTTTCCATAATGACGGAGTTTGTCGATGCCTTCATGAAGGCCGCCGGAATTGACAAGGCAAGCTTTGTTGGCTTGTCTTTCGGGGGCGGTATATGTTTACAGTATGCACTAAAGTATCCCCAAAGGGTAGAAAAGTTAGTTCTGGTTGACAGTGCGGGTCTCGGCAAAGAATTGATATTATCATTGCGACTCATGTCACTTCCGATTATTGGTGAGCTCATGACAAAACCGAGCAGGAAGATGGCTTACCTGTTTTTTAAACCTGCTGTACTGAACTCAAAGATATTGAATGGAGAATTCACGGAAACCTATTACAAGCTCTTTTCTCTCCCGGGAGCCCAAAAGGCAATGCTTAAGGTATTGCGTTCATTATGCACTATCTTCGGGCCAAGAGAAGACGCCCTGCACAATACCATGTCCAACCTTCATAAAATTACTGCGTCAACATTGATCGTCTGGGGTAAGCAGGACGCTGTCTTGCCGTTAGAGCAGGCCTACTTTGCCAGGGAAAGGATACCCAATTCTCAGCTTTATGTATTTGATCAATGCGGACATATGCCGAATTTTGAGAAACCGGAAGAATTTAACAGTACCGTACTAGCCTTTCTCTCTGGATAGTATTGGAGTGAAATATGGCCAAGCAGCTTGATAAAAAGCAGACCGTTGACCTGAAGAAACTACTCATGTCAAAAGTAATTCAATCAGAGGCTCTTAATGTGTGAATATCAGTGTGAATGGATCGTGAACACTTCTGACGTGTGGAACTTAATTTTCAGTTTTTAAATAAATTATTGACAACAAGGAGTTTGCCATGAAAGCTAAACTTGGGGTATTAATAATACATGGGGTGGGATCGCAAGACGACCAATTTGCAGAGCCAATGAAAAAGATATTAAAAGCAAAAATATCTGATAACGATGGAGTATGTTGGAAGTCGGTATGGTGGGCTCCCGTACTCTTAAAGAGAGAATCTGACTTATTGGATACGCTCTTTCCGGAGGAGAAGCGCCCTCACTGCGGGTTAAGATTGAGATATTGGATTTTCGAATTAAGAAAATTTGTGGTTAATTACGTTGGAGACGCTACAGCGTATCGGTATGTGCCAAATAGCGACAGTCAAACAAATGAAATAATAAAAACAAATGAAACTTATAATCAAATTCACGCAAAAGTACATGATGCCATCGCCAACCTAAGAGCGGAATTAGGTGATGCAGACAAACCCGTCATAGTGATTGCCCATTCATTGGGTTCTGTCATAATGTCCGACTACATCTGGGACAGACAACACTGGGGCAACCAAAGAAAACAAAAGCAGGGCCGAGAAAAAAAACAGGTCCCAGACCCATATGGGGAGAATCCATTTGAACGTATGGAAACACTGGCAGGCTTTATAACCTTTGGCAGCCCCATTCCCCTTTTTACACTCGCCTGTGATCCGGTCGAAAGCATCACATTTCCTCCAGGGCAATTACCAGCAAATTTGAGGGAAAAGGCAAAGTGGTTGAACTTCTATAATCCTGATGATGTTTTTGGATGGCCATTAAAAAATTTAAGCGATATTTATAAAGCCTGCCCAATCGAGGATACGCCAATCAATGTTGGCAGCATAATGACTTTTTGGAACCCCCTGTGTCATAGCAAATACTGGACGGATAATAATTTTACTGAGCCCGTCGCCCAATATATTTCCGAATTTTTAAAAGTGTGCCCATAAGCATGAGCATCAAACTGCACAGGGAACGAGGGCGGATCATGTCATTCGTTAAGAGATAAGCTTTTTCCCCTAAAGCAACGAGCATTTTGTACCACTAATTTTTCAGCAAGGAAAGTGTAAGCGAATATTCAGGCCACAGTTATTGTCCGGAACGGAGCGAATTATAATGAACGAGGATTTATCTCCGCAGCTTCGTGTTGCTATTGTTGTGCCCGCCAAGAAGTTTCGTTGCCTTGCAGGTGTGCTCTGGACACAGCGGTATGGACCGTTGCAGGTGGCATCCGTAACGCGGCAGGCGGGATATTTTGTCAGGCTATTTAATGAAGAATTGGGACTTCGAGTATCACCACCTGAGTTGGCGCAAGAGTTCGATGTGGTCGGCTTTTCCTCTAAATCTGCGGCAATTACCAGAGCCGAAGAGATTGCAGGTGCCGTTAAGAAGGAAGCTGAGAAGCTGGGTCGCCAAGTGGTGACAGTGCTGGGAGGTGAGCATATCTCGTTGGGCGGTGAATCACGCTTTTCCCCGTTCTTTGACTACACACTACGGGGTGAATCAGAGGAAGCCTTCCTGCAGCTCTTGAAATACTTGGAGGCGGGAGGGCGTGAGGCAGCAGACACCTTCAATACCTCTCTCAACAAGAATCATATCTGTGAATGTTTCGATAATATGCCTGATCTTTCTCTCGTTGTCGGCTATGACGAGACCGCACGGGGATTCATTTTCAAGTATTTTCCACTTATGTGGATGTTGAAAAAAAGGATGTTTCCCATCCTTACGTTTCAAGGGAGCAGGGGATGTCCTTACAACTGCTCCTTTTGCCCCACAGCGCGTCTTTCGCAAGGCAATGGCTATCGGCGCCGGAGCATCGAAAGTTCCATGGAATATCTCAAGGAACACCTCGCACGGTCAGGTATGCACAGGGTGATGTTCGAGGATCCCACGGCAGCCCTTCCTTTCGATAAGAGAGCACATGTTTTTTTTAAAGCCATCGCTGGAAACGGAGCCCGGATGAAGGCTACACTGCTGGTGCGCGCTGATCTCTCCGAAGATCGAGAGCTGCTCAAAGTCATGAGGGCGGCGGGGGTGATCAACGTGAGTATCGGGATAGAATCCCTGACTGAACAGACTCTGAGTGATTTCAAAAAGAAAACGTCTTATGATGCTATCAGAAAGGCCATGGATATATTTCATGAACATGGATTTGGCATAACGGGTCTCTTCATCGTAGGGTATGATACGGACGATCCGGACACTTTCGGTAGAATCCATAACTTTATTAACGAGACTGGGATCGAAAAATGGAGGGTATCTCCCTTAAGCCAGATGCCCGAATCAGCGGAACAGTTCATGCCTGCGCACCGCTATTTTCTCTGGGATGAATTCTCCCATTTTGGTCGGGCAGTCGTCGATTACTGTAATGGCGAATTTGTCATTTTCTACCCGAAACACATGAAGCCATCCACCCTGCAAAAGAAGATCATGGAGTTTAATCTCTCGGCCACCTCTTTAACGGATATTGTCAAGATTGTGGGTAAACGCAGAAAACTCATGCCTATGTTTCAGCGACTTGGTAATAATATCGTCCAAAGAATTATTGTAAAGGAGGTCGTCGCTTCTAAATATCTCGCGATGATAGAGGATGTGGAAGGAGAATTCTACGTTGAACGCGACGGCAAGGAACAATTACGGGAAGATCTCTTGCTGAAACGCTACGAGGAACGGGTAACTGCACGGGAGGGGACAAATGATCGAATCAAGTAGCTTTGTCAGGCAAGTTCCGCCAGGGACCTTTGAGTTCGTACAACCCAACCATCGGCGCCGCATTCCTTGAAGATGTCAATCGCATTATGGAGGTTTTCCTTTGCCTTAAATACATCGCCTTTCTTCTTGAACCATTCGGCATAGATGGCATGGTCATTTGCCAATTCCCAGCGGGTACCGTTTCTTGTGTCGGCATCGAAGGCTTTTTTAATCCAGTCTTCCGCATCCGAAAAGTGATCATCATCAATATTTAACATGATATCTCCGATAGTCCTTGCCATGAAGCCTTCATAGACAGTTACTTTATTATTCTTATAGTGCTCGAATAATTCAGCAAAGTTGATGTCTCTGTCATTTAATCGCACGCGTGCTCTTGCTAAGCAGTTTTTTTGGACGTTTGCCCATGAGGGGTGCAGTCTGGCTCCTTCCAGGATTTTTATTGCCTGATTATGATAGTCTTCAGCCTTCCCGTACAATCCCTTATCAAAATACATAAAGCCGAGTCGGGCATTTGCAATAGACTCCCAGCCAACTTGAGCAGTTTTTTTGCAGAATGTTAATCCTTCTAAAAAGTACTTCTCTGCCTCTTCGAATGCGCCCTTGTAATACTGGGCTGCCCCATAATGTGAGTAGACCGTCCCTTTGATATATATATCACCATACTCTTCAACTACATTTAAAGTTTCTTCGCAATGCTTACATGCGAGATCAATATTTCCCCGAAGTGTACACATATAAGTCATATAAGCTTTTGAAAGTGCTTTCCCCATAGGGTTATTTGCAAGCTCACTCAACTCCATGCATTTCTCGGAATACGTTAATGCCTTTTCAAATTCGCAGATATGAGGCAGGAAGATGCCCAATTGAGAACATGCCATCCATAATGAAAGAAAGTCGTTGACTGCCTCTGAAAAGTGGATTGCTTTGTTCATATATAGAATTCCTTTTGAGAAATCCTCTTCCACCCCAAAGGAATACGTTCCCATTGTGATATAGATTCCAGCAAGACTCTTCTTATAGTTCATCTTCATTACTAAATCTATAATGGGGTGAACTGCATCTTTTGCTTCAATAAGATAATTCAGGCTCAAATTATAAATCGCAAGTGTTGTTCTGGCATCGATGCGTTTTCTCTGATTGGCTTCTGTTTGCGGGAGCTTTTCCAGGCTGCTTATGCTCATTTTGGCATACTCGATAGCATCCTTGAAAAGGGCGGCCTTCTGGTATCTCTTTGCTTCGAGTTTTGCATACTCCGATCCCTTTTCATAATCCTCACTGGCAATGCAGTGATTTGCCAGAATGCCATAATGGTAACAGAGGTCATGCTTATAGATGTCCTCTATGGTATTGGCTATTTTTTGATGGAGCTGTTTTTTCTTTTTTGTCAGGATAGAGTCATAAACCACCTCTCTCGTGAGAGAATGTTTGAAGATATAGGTAGATTGCGGATAAATACCCCTCTCATACAGAAGCTCTGCATCTTTTAATGCAGACAGATAAGACAGAATATCATGTTCAGAAAACTCTGTTATCTTCTTGATCAGGTCATAACTGAACTCCCTTTCGATGATGGAGCCTGCTCGAATTACCTCCTTTGCTCCCTCAGAAAGATTATCCACCCTTGTCATAATTACATCCTGTATCGTGGAAGGGATGGTGAGCTTCTTTATGTTTTTTGATAACTGGCATGTATTGTTTTGCATCTCGATGATCTTCAGATCCTTGAGCGATTTAATGAACTCTTCAATAAAGAAAGGAATCCCCTCAGTCTTTTGCAGAATCAATTCCTCAAGGTGTCTATCGATATTTGGGGTTCCAAGAATGTGGGTCAACATACTCAGGCTCTCTCGGTTCGAAAGCCTGTTTAAAGTCACCTGACTGTGGTAGGACCTGCTCCCCCAGGTATGGACAAACTCCGGTCTATAGGTAAAGATCAAGAGTACCCTTGCCCCTGGAATAATCTCGAGCAATTCCTTCATGACATCCTCGGAACTTTTGTCCATCCAGTAGAGGTCTTCTATAGCCATGATCAGGGGTCTGATTTCTGAACCTCTCAGGACGATTCTCTTCACTGCTTCCAGTGTTCTATCTTTCTTGGCTTCCGGACTCAGAGAGATCTTATCGATACCGCTCTCTTTGACGGAAAGAAGCTCCAGGAGGTAGGGAAGGATAGATGCTTCATCGATTTTTAGTATTTTGAGGCCATTAACAACCTTTTCTCTAATCTCCTCTTCGATGTCAGTATCCCGGATATCAAAGTTGGACTTCAGGATATCCACTATGGGATGATAAGCGACATTCCTGCTGTAAGAAAGGCATCGTCCCTCAATAAAGGTGACGCCTTCATTGGTGACAGCTTTCCTAAACTCGTAAAGGAGACGCGATTTGCCGTTGCCTGCTTCACCAATTATGGAGATGGCCTGACCTCTTCCTTCTTTGACTCTTTCAAATCCATCCAAAAGGAGTTCCAGTTCACGCTCTCTTCCCGCGAAGGGAGTTAATCCGCTCTCAGCGCTGACATCAAATCTTGTTCGTCTAGTACTGGGGGCGATGACCTGATAAACGCGGATCGGCTTCTCTTTTCCTTTAATCCCTTTTTCCCCCAAACTCTCAAAGCGGAAAAGCCCTTCCGTGAGTTTGAAGGTGTCATCGGAGACATAGGTGGTTCCCGGCTCTGCTAGACTTTCCATTCTGGCAGCAAGATTGACCGTATTGCCCACGGCTTTGAATTCAACACGCAAATCATTGCCCAATGTTCCCACCACGACCGGGCCGGTATGAATACCGACACGCATCTTTATGGGAAAGAAATCCCCCTTTTCCAGTTTTATCCTGTCATTGAAGCGGGTTATCTCCCTATGAATAGACATTGCAGATCGTATGGCTCTCTGGGGGGCATCTTCCAGGGCGATGGGAGCGCCGAATAAGGCCATGATCCCGTCACCGGTCATCTCGTTGACTGTTCCTTCGTAATCATGCACTTTCTTAATGAGAATCTCATAGACCTGATCCATCATGGCATAGACCTCTTCGGGGCCGAGTTTCTCTGAAAGGCTGGTAAACCCTTTCATATCACAGAAGAGTACCGTAACCTGCTTCCGTTCACCTTCAATCTTATCTTTTTGAGAAAGGATTTTTTCTGCGATACCCTTGGGAAGGTACTTCTGAATCTTTACAAGCTTCTCATCGAACGAAAGATCTTGAGGTGATGACTCAGAAGGGATAATTAACGCGATGCCACAATCGCTACAAAACTTGTGGCTTGGATAATTGCGGGTGCTACAATTCTGGCAGACGATTTCAAGCTTGCCGCCACATTCAACGCAGAATTTGGCTGAAGTAGAATTCTCAAATTCGCATTTTGAGCACTTCACTATCCACCTCCATTATGGGAAGGGGATTCATAGAGCACCTATTCATTTACAGGCTGGCTCCGATGCCGGAAAGTCATTTTGAGTTCGAGTTTTCCCAAGTAGCTGAATAATAAAAGATTCTTAGACGCGTTGTCAAGGGATTTATTGACATACAAAGAACTACGCTCACTGATAATTGCTAATTGACGGAATTTGATTGATATGTAAAATATTAGACAGCAGTAGCCGGGATAACATTACAATTTTATGAGGCAGCACATGCAGCTTACGGCTACCTTCCTGATAAAGCATCCAGCAATTTCGGGGGGCATACTTCCTTGTATATTGAAAGATAAGGGATGAGATTATTAAAGGTCTTTTTCTTTTAGTAAATCCTGTTGTATCTTGTCGGAAGAGAAGGCAGCTTCCTCGGTCTTCGAGACCGTTTGAAAGTATCTTCCTTCCGCCAGGTTTAAGTCGAGGAATAACTTGGTGCACAGACACCGCATTCAACAAGGCTGATGATTCCTGGCACTTTTAAAAAATATCTTATCAGAAAGGAACCCGCATGCAGAACTATTATTTAGGTGCCGATGTCAGCAAAGGGTATGCAGATTTTGTCATCCTCGATGCCCATAAACAAACCGTGGAGCCAAATTTTCAGTTGGATGATACCTTTGATGGTCATTGCAAACTTTATGAGATCCTATCGCGATTCCTCCAGGAACATCCGGATGGGATGCTCTTTGCGGCCGTGGAAAGTACCGGCGGGTACGAGAATAACTGGTTACATACCCTTATGAGATTCCAGGCAACCCTGAACATGAAGTCAGCACGCCTGAATCCCTTTGGTGTCAATGCCAACAGCAAGGCTTCCCTCAGGAGGGTGATTACAGACAAAATCAGTGCCCGGGATGTTGCCGAATACATGATCTCTCACCCCGAAAAAGTATCTTACCAACAGGAAGATTATTGGGGGAGTCTAAGAAAGCTTTGGGGCTTCTTTAACATGCTTACCAAGCAAAAGACCCAGTTGTTTAATCAATTGGAGTCCTTGTTGTACTCTGCAAATCCGGAGATCATGGCATATTGTAAAAAGAAGTCCCCTTTATGGCTGTTGGAAGTTTTGAGACGTTACCCCACGGCCCAAAAGCTCTCAGAGGCCATACCGGAATCTTTGGCCCTTATCCCCCATGTCTCCGCCGTTCGTGCACAAGAACTGATTGACAAGGCAAAACGTTCTGTAGCCTCAAGATCAGATGGTATTACCGAAGAGCTTATTGTGGAGACGGTCGAGCAGATCATTCATCTCAAAACGGTCATTCAGGTGCAAGAGAAGAAGATGGGTGACCTGTGTTCTCTTCCGGAAATCGCCCTTTTAATGACTTTTAAAGGTATAGGGATCACCTCTGCCATCGGATTAATGATCGAAATTCAAGCCCTGGAAAGATTCGCCTCCGTGAAGAAACTGGCGTCCTTTTTCGGGCTTCATCCGGTGTTCAAAATCAGCGGTGACAACATTGGCGGGTACCATATGAGCAAACAGGGAAGAAAAAACCCTCGACGCATCCTCTTTATGGTCACCATGGCCTCCCTTTCTAATAATCCCCATATCCGTGGCATCTATGAAGAGCATACCCAGAAAGGTATGAAAGGGATGGCAGCTGTCGGGCTCTGCATGCACAAAATCCTGCGCATCATTTATGGCATGCTGAAACACAACCAGCCCTATGATCCGGAAATCGATGTAAACAATAGAGAGAAAATGGTCCAGAAACAAATTGCAATCGTCAAAGATAAAAACCGCCGCTATCAGAGTTTTGATGATAAAGCACCTGTTTCAAGGAGACAATACAAAAAAAGGACGGAGCGGAAGGTGTCCCATAGTGATAACTTCACTAATTGCGGGATCATCGTCTCTGCTCCATCCCGCAATTAGGA
>Ga0187849_1002715_pt1 | contig 16495 bp, 9 predicted proteins | sample June2016WEW_4_10_2_FD_132412 | JGI IMG/M metagenome (GOLD analysis project Ga0187849, IMG submission 132412) | Peatland microbial communities from SPRUCE experiment site at the Marcell Experimental Forest, Minnesota, USA - June2016WEW_4_100 | ecosystem: Environmental > Terrestrial > Soil >...
CGCGTGGGCGTAAGGCGAGCGATAGATTTTGCCGATCAGGAGCCCGGGCGGGTTCATGTCGTAAGTGTATTTGGCGTGGCCGCTCGTTTTGGCGGGCCCATCAATGCGCTTGATGCGCTTGCCGATGAGGCTGCGCTCACCGGCCGCCGGCCAATCATATTTGCACTTATCCATTGGCGCGCCCTCCCTTCAGGGTTTTGGCTGCTTCCAGAACGGCTTCTCGAATTCCCGCGTAGGTGCCGCACCGGCAGAGGTTGCCGCCCAGGCCACGTTCCACATCTTCCCTGCTCGGATCGGGATGCTTGTCCAGGAAAGCTTTGCAGGCTACGACAAAGCCGGGCGTACAGAATCCGCACTGTTGCGCGTCGTGCTCGACGAACGCGGCCATCACCGGGTGGAGATCACCTGGCGTCCCCAATCCCTCGATGGTCTCGAGGCGGTGGCCCTCCGCCTCGATGGCGAGCACATTGCACGCGTACACTGGGCGTCCATCCAGGATCACCGTGCAAGCGCCACAGACGCCGCGATCGCACACTTTCTTGGCGCCGGTCAGGTCCAGTTGATTGCGCAGAGCGTCCAGCAAAGTCACCCGTGGCTCAACTTTCAAGTGGTGCGATTTGCCATTGATCTGGAGAGTAATCGGCACTGCACCCGGCCCCACTACGCCGGGTGAATGTCCCGGCGCCGCCGCCCCGGCTTCCGGCGCGGCCAGCAGACCGGTGGAAACAGCCATGCTGGCGCCCTTCAAGAAATCGCGTCGCGAAAAACCTTCCGGGGGGAGTTCCCGCAAGTTCCTCTTCTTCCTTCGCATGTTGGGCTCCTCGAATAATTAAGCAAAGTGTGAGTAATAGAGATTGCTGAACCGGCACCGCTTGGCGCCCTCGCGTTTCTATTCTCCTGAATGTATCCTGAACCCGAAGCCATTTATTATATCATCGGAGAGTGGCTTTGTGGGAAAGGGCGAATGCGCCTTTTGGAAGACGATTTTACGGTTGGGGAAGGAGAGGGAACTGCCCGAAGTGTTTACTTTGGACGTTTCTTGGTCCAGCCCCGGCAGTAGCCACCTGTGGGTAGCCGCAGGTTTTAACCTGCGGATAGCCGACCCCCTGTCAAGCCCGATTAGAAATGTCCCCATGCTTAACCAGCGAAGAGACCCCTCACCCACCGCCTTGCGGTCCCCCCTCTCCCCAAGGGAGAGGGATAGAAATCAAAATACCAGCCCTCTCCCAGGGGAGACGGGGGACCGCAAGGCGGTGGGTGAGGGGTCTTTATTGGACTTTGACTGAATCCTGTGGCGGCAGGGGACTGCCCTGTACTCGGTTCCAGGGCGGGCACGGGTTCCGCTCTGGTATCCCGAGGCCTTCGGGTCACTTGAAGCGCCGGCGAAAACGGAATTCGATGCCGAAAATTCCGTTCTGGTCGCGGACCCCGAGCACCGAAACGTTGTCGCTGACATTCCATTCGAACTGGATGATCCGGTACTGCGAGTAGGAAGTGTCGGTGACATAGGTGAGGGTGAGATTGGCCGTGACCTGCTGCTCCACCGTGACGCGAGCGCCGGAGCCGAAGCCGGGCACTCCCACGTTGGGATCGATCTTGATTCGGCTCACCCCGAACAGATGCTGAATGCGGCCCGTCACCTGAGTGGCGAGAGCTCCGGAGAGAATGGCGGAGGCGCCGATGGTGGCGGTGGGGCTCCCCCCAACGGGCGAGAAGGCTTCCTCCTGTCGCACGTAACCGAGCGCCAGGAGGGAAAGGATATCGGTGGTGGGCAAGGGCGGGTCGGAACGATACGCGAACTTCAGCCGGTCGAAGGGGCCGGAGATATCGAGCGTCAGGTCATAACTCTGCACGCGGGTCTGGGCCTCCAGGTCCAGGTAGGCTTGCGTTCGGAAGGGGTTCGTCAGGCTCATGTCGCCGCGCACCAGCTTGTAGCGGTTGCCCCGGAAGACCGATTCGCCGCTGAGCAAATGGATGCTTCCCACCTGCACGGGATTGGCCACCGTGCCTTGCAGCCGGATGTCGATATCGCCCACCAGCCGCAAGTTGGGGGTCTGCAAGTGCACGGGGGGCGCCGAAGTGACACGAACATTCAAGCGAATCTTGGAGGCGGCGGGTGAGGTGACGGTGGTTGGCTGATCGGCCAGGGGATTAGAAGACTCAATAATCTTCGATATGAAATTAATGTTTTCATTGACGACCATCTGGCGAACAATCAGCTCACCTTGCAATTGCCCCTGCTCGACGCCTCCTGCCAGGCGCAGATTGCCATCGAGCACGGAGGTGAAGCTGGGCGGATAGCGCACGCGGACTTGGCTAAGGTCGGCGTGCACGTCGAAGCGGGGACTTTCCACCAGGGTCACGAAGCCGCTGACGCTGACCGTTCCTCCGCCGCTCGAGCCGCGCAGGGAGCGGATGACGGCGCGCTCGCCCTCGAGATTGATGGACCCTTGCAGGTTATTGAAGCGAAAGGGCAGGCCGCTGTAGTCCAAGCTCACATCTTGAATATCGATGGCGCCGTTCAGCAGGGGGCGTGCCGGCGTGCCGGTCAGGCGCAAGCGCAGGGCCGAGCGGCCGGTGGCCTGGAGGTTGGAATCGAACACGGTCAGCAAGGTAGCGTCCGCAGCGCCCTCGGCGCGGAGGGCCAGCGTGACACCCTCGGTGAAACGCACTGCCCCCTCGATTTCAAGTTCCGTGGAAGGCCCCCGCATGACGAACCGGCTGAGCGCCAGCTTGCCGTCCGCATACTGCACATCGACGGGCTGGGCGTTATGCCACTGGATGCTGGGAAAGTCTACCGCCACGTCACGCGCTCGGGATTGGAGATTGATTTTCGCGGGGGTGCGCAAAGGCCCCGCGGCCCGGAAGGATCCGCCCAGGGTAACCGCGGCCGCGAATTGGCGATTGAAGAAAGCGCGAATCCACGGATCGGCGCGCAGGCGGGAGTATTCGCCCTCCGCTTCCATGGGCCAATCACCCTCTGCCGTCGCCCTCGCGCTGAGGTGCAAATTTCCCCCCGGGCTTTGGTCCTCGCCCTCGAGCCTTAGCTGCTTTCCTTCGCCCGTCACTGTGCCGTGGAACTCGCCCAACGGAGTGCCCGCGACACTCAAGTTCCGGAGGCGCCAAGAACTTTGCAGGTGAAAATCCTCCGGGGTTCCCTGGCCGCGCGCCTCAAAGTTCAGGTCGCCGTCCAGTCCCCCTTTGGGAAGCGCGACGGATGCGGTCCTCGGCAATCGGCGGATGTCGGCCAAGCGAAAATCCGTTCCCTCCAGTTGCCCGGAGGCGAAACGGCGCTCGGGTTCCAGAATCAGGTTGCCGCTCAGTCGCCCGTGGTTCTTCGTCAACTGGATGTTTTGCAGTTTCCAAATGGACTGCGAAACCCGCAATTGGGTGGAAAAGGAATCAAACGGTTCATCCGCAATGGCGCCGGCTTCGATCCGAAGCAAGCCGGAGCCCGCCAGGGTCGCGGTGGTTCCCTCAACATCCACACGGCCGGTGACGGAGCCGCGGATGGGGAGGTCCGAGTTGATGGCTGCTTTTAGCCCCTCGACGGGTGTGCTCTGCGCTTGGGCAGAGAACCGCACCACGCAACTGGGCGTCAATCGCCAATGATCGAGTTGTGCAGAAGCGTTCAGCTCGAAAGAACTCTTCTCGCGCTCGATGCGCCCATCCGAGATCTGGACGAAACCGGAATTGAGTGCGACGGCTGCCGTTAGCCGGTCCCAAGTCCAACCGTGATACCGGAACTGGCCCATGCTCACGCGCCCTTCGAGGGAGGGTTCCTCGTAGCTGCCGCGGAGTTGGCCGGAAAACTCCGCACGCGACTTCAGTTCCAAAGGGATGCCGGAAGGGGCGGCAACCAGCGCCCGGAAGAAAGGCCGCCATTCTTCGAAGTCGTCGGTGGTGACGGTGAGCGCGAGCGGTTCGGCCGCGGCGGTGGACGCAATACGCGGCGTAAGTGTCCCGCGCGCGGTGATGGTGGAATGCGGCGTCCGGAATTCAGAATCGGCGAGGTGGAGGGTCAAGCCGCGGTCGACTTCGAGGGTGCCGCGCGCCGCGCCGCTCACGGGAAGCACATTGGGGGGCACTCCCGGCGGTCCTTGCAGGGCGAGATCAAAATCTGCTTTCAGCCCTTCCCCCCGTCCGGACCATGTTGCCCTGAAGTCGCCGTCGGCCATCGAGACCGGATGCAATTGGGTCGTGAGGAGGGGCGGCGTGCCCGGAGTCCGCAGCAGGTTATCCAGCCGCACCTGATGGAGCCGCGAGTTCAAGCGGAACTTCGCTGGCGAACCCTGGAAATTTGCTTGTAACGTTCCCTGGGCCGTGCCTCCCCAAACCGAGGTGAGGAGGTTGGTGAGATTAAGTTGGCTTTTTTCCAGTGCGTAGCTTGTGGTGGCGTCCAGAAGCAAGGGGGGAAAGGAGGGCAGGAAGATCGCCACATTGCGGCCTTGGGCGCGGCCTTGCGCCGAGATGCTTCCGTCTTGATAGGTGGCAATTCCCTCGATTTGCACGGTGCCAGCCCGCCATTCCGGCGCGTGGAGAATCGTGGCCAGGGCGGGGAGCTCCACCGAGGCGTGGAACGAACCGGAAGCTTGCAGGGCAGGGTGGGGGATGATCGTGAAAGAAGCGTCGCCGGTTGTCCCTTGCGCTTGCCATGCAAACGAGGAGAAAACCAAGCTGGCGGCGGAGAGCTCAAAGCGGCTGTTGAATTTGATGGGTGGGGACGACCAACTTGACGAGCGAATTGTGGTGGCGGAAGAAGAAAGCGTGCCGGTGTAGCGGCCCCGCTTCATGCTGACCAGAACCGCCAACTCCCTCGTGTCCAGCTCCACCGGTTGTCTTTGGTCGTTCCAGAAAAACACGGAGTGGGAGATCGTAAGGCGCCCGATCGAGAGATTCATCAAGCCCGCCAGACCCTCTTGCGCGGAGGTTTGCTCCTGCGGGCGGGGAAGGTTGGTGACGCCTTGGGGATTGGTGCGGAGGTGCACCTGGAGTTCGTCCATGTCCACGTGGCGCAGGCGAAGCCGCCGGCGCAAGAATTGCGCGGGGCTCAGACCCACTTCCACCTCACGCACTGAAATCAGGGTTGCTTCGCCGGCGCCTTCCGAGCCGTGGATCACCAGTTTTTGCATAGTGATTTGAAAGAGCCAGGGCCTAAAGCGGAAGTGGGCGATTTCCACGCGACCGCCGGTGAGGTTCTCCAGGCTGGCGATGACCCGGCGCTCCAACACATGCTGGAACCACGCGCTGCTCATGACGATTAGGGCGGCGAGCGCCAGCACCAGCAGGCTTTCCACCAGGTAGAGCGTGAGGCGAACCGGTTTGGATACTTTCCAGCGCGTATGCAACCTACCTTACTTAAGACGAAACTCGAAAGTCGAAATTCGAAACTCGCCGCTTGCCCAACCGTGCATCCCTACGAAAGCGCAAATCCATGGACCCCCGCTTTCGCGGGCGTGACAAACCCCTTGTCCAATTTCGAGTTTCCAGTTTCCAGTTTCGAGTTTCGAATTTCGAGTTTCGACTCTGGCACCTGACACCTCGCACTTAGAACGTGTGAAACCGCACATTGGTCGTCGGCTTCAGTTCCTCGATCCACTGGTCGAGCAATTCGTTGATGCGTTTCTGAATAAGGACTTCCCGGATCTGGCCGTCCACCTCGGAAAGGGGCGGCGCCGCCGCACCACCGTTCTTCTTTTGGAATTCCGGGACGAAGGTCGAACGATAATAACCCGCGACCTCATCATCACTGGGGGAGGCGGCAGGGCGCAGGCGTTGATCGATCAGGCGCAACATGAGTTCCTGTTGCGCGATGCGTACAAGCACTTCCGTCTCGGTCATGCCCAGGTCCTTGAGCGCGCGCAGAAAATCTTCCGGGTGGGCAAATTCCTTGCGAAGTGCGGCCAGACGCTCCGCCGCAGCCTTTTCGCTCTCCGCTTTGTCGGCGGGCGCGGGATTCTCTTCGCGGGTCAAGATCTCCTGGTAGGTAAGATGCTCGCGGGCGCTGGCGAGTGTGGCGGAATTGGGCGGAGGCGCAGGCCATTGGGCATCGAGGAAACGCTCGAACCGATATTCCTGCTCCACGTCGCTCGCGGTGATCGCCACGTGGCCGATGGAGGCGACCACGCGGTCCAGGGTTTGCGCGGCGGGACAGACCGTGCCGCTGGCTGCGATGCCGGCCGCCCAGGCCACCAGGATCAGAAGCTTTGGCCGATACTCAAGAAAAACTGAAAGTTCGATAATCGTTGCACCTCGATGTTTTCCACGCCGTTCTGAGTGGTGATCACGTTGTACCGTGGAGGATTGAGATTGTAACCTACGTCGAAACGGATAGGTCCCACCGGGGTTTTGTAGCGCAGACCTAACCCTACGGCGTGGGAGGTGTAATCAAAATCCGCCGGTGAGTTCTGTTTGATCTGAAGCAACCGCATCCTGCGAATGCTGGAGTAAACATTGCCGGCGTCTTCGAAAAACACCATGCCCAGGCGCCTTTGTGCAAAAGATGCTCGTAATTCGAGAGAGTTGAGGAAAAGCGCGTTGCCGCCGATGGGATAGCCGGTATTGGGGTCGCGGGGGCCCGCCTGATTGATGGAAAACCCGCGCATGGATTCACTACCACCCATAAACAAGCGTTCCGGTAAAGGGATGGAATTCGTAAAGATGACCTCGGAGGGTTGGCCGTTGCCGGCAGGGACGGTAATGCTGTACAGGCTTCCATAAGGAGACACCACGCCGAACTGCGTTTTGCGCGCAAAAACTAAATAGGAGCCCAACGTATGGTAAGTGGAGTTCTGCCCTGTGAACCGTAAGAAGTTTGCCTGGGATCCAAAGTCCTGCCAGGAGACTCCCGCATTCACGAGGGTATAAGTGCCGCGGGTGGCGTCCGCCGGGTCGTCGCGGTGATCCTCAACAAAGCTTTCTCCGACCATCCCCACCAGCGCCGGCTGGCTGAGCAGGGGAATTTCCTGCGCGGATATTTTGCTGGAAATATCGAGAGCTTCTACGCGGCGGAAGCTGTACTGCCCGATCAGGAGGGTGGAAGCGCTGAAGCGCTTCTCGACGCTCACGGAAGCTTCCTTGCGGTCTGCCGTGAAGGTCAGGACGTCGCGCGAGCGATCCACCAAACCGTTGATGCGCAAGCTGAGATCGTCGCGATTGAGCAGGCGGGGAATCAAATAACCCATGTTCGCGCCCGTGTCGATGTTGGAAAGCCGCCCGCTCATGCTGAAAGTTTGGCCACGCCCGCCGACATCCAACCTTGTGAGGTTGAGCGACAATCGCGGGCTCTCCTTGTACTGCCCTCGCGGCTGATTGCTGCCCAGTTTTTGGACTTCGAACCCGCCGCCATAACCCAGGATCCAGCGGCGGGATTCATCCAAGCCTACCAGCAAGGTCTTTTCCGTGTCGGAAGCCGCTTCCTCCTGCGGCGTGATCTGGACTTGGTTGAAGATTCCCAGGTCGTAGAGGCGCCGTTGGGATTCGAGCACCGCACTCTGACCGATCGGTTCGCCGTCGTGAAAAAGTAGTTCACGATTCACCAAGCCCGGGCGTGCGTGTTCGTTTCCCAAAACCACGATGCGCTGAATGCGATCTTGTGCTCCGGGCACAATCTGGAATTCCAAATCCACTTGATGCGCGGATTTCGCCGGCGTGGTGCGCCAGTTGGCAGCGGCATGTATATATCCGTGGTCAGCCAGATAATCGAGGATGCGGTCGCGGTCCGCGCGCGCTCGTTCCCGCGAATAGGGCTGTGCGGGCTTGCTGAGGAGCGAGGGCCAGAGCTTGCTTACGGTGGCGGCATCAATTCCCACCATGGTGAGTGTGTGCACCGTCGTGCGGTCGCCTTCTTGGATGACCAGGGTGACGTATCGGCGGCCGGGGACGCTTCCGAAGTTGTCGTTAATCGCCGGAGTGATGCGGGCGTCAAGATAACCCCGCGACTGGTAAAGCGCCAGGAGCGCCGCGATTTTTTGTTCCACAAGGTCTTGGCTGTAGGTGGGCGATGGCGGAAGCAATCCCTGGACTGGCGGGCTAATGGCCGCTACCAGTTCCGCCGTCGGGAGCGCAATATTGCCTTTTACACCGTAGCCGGCGAAATCACCGCGCTGCCCAAGGTTCACTTGGAAGAGAATTTCAACGTGGGGTTGCGGCTCCTGACTCGGCGCACGGCTGGCCTTGACGGAGGCAAAGAAATGACCCTGTCGCTGAAAATGATCTTCCAGCAATTTCTCGCTGCGGGCCAGGGCCTGGTCGTCCGTAACGCCTTCACGATACAGGGGCAGCAGGTTTTGAAGTTGGGAAGAGGAAATCGATGCGCCCCGCACTCGCACCCGGACCAGCGGCCCGCCGTCCGCTTTTACCATCAATTTCTCCGTGTTGGTTTTGGCGTCGTAGATCCTTTGCTGGATGCTGATGTTGACCTCGAGGCGTCCATGGGCCACGTAGAATTGGTGCAGGCGGTACAGGCCGCGCTCCAGACGCGCCGCCGTCAGATGCATGTGCGGATGCCAGCCCGAAACTCTCATCAGGCGCTCGGGGGGAAAACCGGAGTCGTCCTGGAATTGCACCGCGCTCACCCGCGCGGGAGAGCCGGCTTTGATGGCGAAACCTACGTTGGCTTCCAGGGTGTCGGGGTTACGTTCAATCGCGTGCGTAATGTGAAACTGGTAGTAGCCATTGGTAACCAGCAGGTCGCTCAGGCGTTTGTGCGCGGCGTGGAGATCTTCGTCGGTAAGGGGTTGGCCCAGGCGCAATCGCGAGGCGGTGACGAGCGCTCGAGCTTCAATGGAGCCAGGATTGCCTTCCGCAGTTACGATCCCAACGAAATACTGGGCGCGGGCGACAAAAGTGAGTGAGACCCCATCGCCTTCCTGAGCGCCCTCCGCGCGCAGTTCCGAGAAGCGCCCCGTCGCGTAAAGGCGCTTGAGACTTTCAGAGACCTTCGCGGGGTCAAGAGGTTCACCGATTTGCTGGGTCACGGCGCCGGGGAAGTTCTGGAGCTTAAGGTTGCAGTCGCATTCGAGATGACGTTGGGTAACCCTCTGGCCCCAAAGGGAGGGGGCGCTCTGAGCAAAGCTCCACCCATAGCAACATCCAAGGAGTATCGCGAAAAGGATAAGCGTGTGGGCTGTTCTGCCGCCCAAGGGTGCGGGGCCGCAGCGCCTCGCCAAAGGGCGAGGAGGATATGCGGATGGCATTCTAGAATTTCGGTTGTAGCAACGCACCCCGTCGTTTACCCGTCAACCCGACATCAAAGTCCTTACCGACCTCATCTGGCATTATACTTCCGCCCGACACCTTCTATCGGCAAAGAAACACCCTTTCACGCCAAAACCCGGTCGGGACCAGGCGGTGGGCCAATTGATGGCTAGGCGACTTCCCAGGCCGAATCCCTAACAGCACCGAAACTGTCTGAGCGGCAGCAACTCGCAGTGGGACCAGCGAGTAATTCTTCGGTTCCGCCCGCAGCCGCCTGATAGCACACCGGGGAGTAACTTCCGCGTGGGTGACGAGAACTAAGCCGCTGGTGCGGCGGACGCTACCGCGTGCCCTGTCCCTCGGCCTCAGCGCGGGTGTAGCGTATGGGTCACAAGGAGATTCCCGTGATGCTGTTCAGCATCCAGCGCGGCGAGCACCTCCGCCCGGCGCGCGATGGCTACCGGTCCCGTGTCCTGATCACTTACGGGTCGTACTGGTTTCCCTGGTTAATGCGTCGGCTCGCCGAGCGCCTGGCGAATCTCTGGTTCGTCGCTCGCAATCTCTTCTCTCACTGGGACTGCGGAATTGATTGACGTCACCCCCGTCCCCTCTTCCCAAGACGGCAAGGGGGAAACAAGTTGAATTCATGCCCTCGCCCTTTGAGGGAGAGGGCGGCGCGGAGTGCCGGGTAAGGGTTGCCACTCTTCATGCACAGGGCCTGTGTAGAAGGATTCTCTTGGCACGCAAGTATCTACATCGCCATCGAGGGCAATCCCTCGTTTGCCGCCAAGCCTGACGATGGTGCGATGACTTTTGGTATTGCTGAAAAATCGATGCAGGCCGGGGCTTCCTCGACCGGGTCACGAACGGTGACGAAGGAACTGTGGGGGAGCGACTCGATAAGGCGGCGCGTGTAGGCATGTCCGGGTGAGCGAAAAATCTGCTCGGTCTTTCCGCATTCCAGGATTTCGCCCTCTCTAAGGATAGCCACGCGGTGGCATAGCGACGCGACCGACATCAGATCGTGGGAGATATAGAGGATCGCCATATTGAGTTCTCGATTAAGGCGAGCGAATAATCGGAGGATCTCTGACTGCGTGACCATGTCGAGGGCGCTTGTGGGCTCATCGGCGATGAGGACTGATGGCCGATGGAGGATGGCCATGCAGATCAATACTCGTTGTGCTTGGCCTACACTGATCTGGGAGGGGTAGCGGCGCAAGAAGGCTTCATCTGCCGGCAGGTCCACGCTCTCCATTACCTCACGGATCGCCGCTTGGCAATGGTTGCGTGAATGCGAGGCATGAGTTGTCCATGCCTCGGACAACTGTGTGCCAATCCTCAGCACAGGGTTTAGGGAGGAAGTGGGGCTCTGCAACACGAGGCTAATCTCTCGGCCGCGAACCCGCTGCATTTCCCGCTCGGTCAGGCGCATCAGGTCACGGCCGCTGAACATGATCTGACCGCATGCACGACCTCCGCGGAGTTGCAGAAGTCTTAATGTGGCCAGCGCCAGCGTGCTTTTCCCCGACCCACTCTCACCAACCAGCCCGAGGATTTCACCCCGCTCCATTTCCAGCGCCACGGTGCGAAGCACGCCGGGCTTGCCGGGGTAATCGACCGAGAGCCTGATCGAGAGCAGAGAACCAGATGAATTCATTTCTCACCCCCGGCCCCATCGGAAGTGAGACGCAGCCTCTCCGCGTTCCAAAAAGCCTGCGGCCACAGTACGCCCGGGTCGGCGTTTTGCACCGACGGAGATATCGCCGTCAGAGCGTTTCTCGTAACGAGATAAAGAAAGGGGGCCTGTAGCCAGACGATTTCTTGCACCCTATCGAAGTAGGCTTTCCGTGCGTTGGGATCGATGGTCGTGGCTTGGCCTTGCATCAAGCGATCCATTTCAGCTTCCCAGGCTGTTTCCGGCGACTTTTGATGGGGATTCCAAATATGCTGGTCGGCAGAGCTGAGCCAGACATTCATCTGGGCGTCGGGATCCAAATCGACATTCACCAAGCCGAGCAAGCACGCTTCGTAGTCGAAGGTCTGGCTAATGCGCTCGATCAACGATGCAAAATCTAATGTCACCACGTTGAGGCGGATACCCAACTGCGCCAAATCCTGTTGAACCATCGCGGCGATCCGCTCGCGCGTTTTGTTCCCGGCATTCGTGATCAGAGAAAACTCAACCGGATGGCCTTCACGATCCTTCAAGGAATCCCCCTCCCTCCGAAAACCGTCCTGATTTAACCGTCGAAGAGCTGCCTGGGGATCGAACGGATGGGGCTTCAGCGACTGATTGAACCAGAAACGGTTAGCTGGTGAAAAGGGACCCACAGCGGGGCTCCCGTGCCCGTGGTACACGACGCGAACGATGTCGTTACGGTTGATTGCCTCAGAAATGGCCCGCCGAAAATTCTGGGAGCGGAACCAAATCTTCTTGTAGCCGGGGAGGGGCGACGTCGGCACTTGGTTGAACCACATCATCTCCGACTCCAGTGACGGCCCTGCGTCCCGAGCCGATGAAGATGAAACGGCAGCCAAACGGTCGAACATCTCCGGGTCAATATTGTTGATGAGGTGGATCTCTCCGCGCCGGAAGCGAAGCATTTCAGTCTCACGGCTTTGTTGGGTGTCCAACCGAATATATTCCAGGTAGGGCAACTGGCGTCCGGCGTCGTCTCGCTTCCAGTAATAGGGGTTGCGGCGCAAAAGTACATAGGACCCCGGCTTATAGTCAGCCACGTAGAAGGGCCCCAAGACAGCTTTCTCTTTCTGGGGCGACTTCGAAGATTCGATGGCCAGTTGATCGAAGAGCCTCTCCAGGCCGGCGACCGGGGCCGGAAAGGAGATCGTAATGCGGTGAGTCCCGGAGACGGTGGTGCTGACTGAGCCGCTTGCTGGCCGAAACGAGTCGCCCACGGGCGAATGCAGACCCGGATCCATTAGTGCCCGCATGGTGAATGCTACGTCTTCGGTCGAGAACGGCGTCCCATCGGAAAACGAGACGCCTTGCCGCAGTTCGAAGGAGATTGTTCGGCCGGCGTCCAAAATGCTCCAGGAGACAGCGAGGCCGGGCTCAAATGCCTGCGTTTTGCGATTTACTCGAATAAGTACTCCGCCGGTCAGGTAGCGGACTGTCTCTGAAGCTTCGTCCGCCGCTTGAAGAGGATTGAACGTCTTGGGTTCGGCGTGCAGAGAAAAGGAGAGTTCCCCACTCGACTGGGCAAACGCGTTGCCTAGTACGGCCCAGGTCAAGAAGAGGTAAAAAAGCAGGCGTCGCCTCATACAGAATTCTCCTTCCGGGAAAGAGCAATCTGAAAACAGCTCATGACGAGGAGCAAAAGACCGGCAGGCGCCAACGACCAGGGATTGGACATAATCACAGTGTAGTCTCCAAGCTCCCGAAGGAGGTTGCCCCAGGAAGGTAGAGGCTCCGCAACGCCAAGTCCCAGAATTCCGAGGTTTGCTTCACCAATAATGAAAACGGGGATCAGAATCCAGAACTGAGCGAAGAGAGTCGGCGCCAGGTTCGGCACTACATGGACCATGACGAGACGAAGGCCGTGGCAACCAGACGCTCTTGCCTGGAGAATGACATCGGACTCGCGCAGGGACTTGGCGCCAGCGCAAGCTACTCGTGCCGTCGCCGGCCAGCCCAGCAGGCCCAGAAGCGCGAAAGTGATGATCACCGAAGACCACGTACCCGCATTTAGGGGCAACATGGCCCGCGCCATCAAGAGTAGAAAGAACCAAGGGAGGGAAAGAAACAGGTCTGTCGCACTCATAGCAAGCTGTTCTGCGCTTCCGCCGATATAACCCGCCGCTCCGCCAATCACGGCAGCTATCAGGGTGGAAAGCAACGCCGCCGCAGGCCCCAAGAGAAGTGAGACCCGCGTGCCGTAGATAAGCCGGGAGAAACGATCCCGGCCCAACTCGTCGGTGCCCAGGGGAAACTTCCAGGACGAGCCGACGCTCGGAGAATCGCGAAACTGGGTCGCGTATGAAGCTGGCGCGATGAAATCCGCCAAAAGGGAAGTCACGAACACCGCGAGTAGCACACCGAGAGCGAGTTGGCGCAGTCGTTTCATTGTTGATTTCTGACCAGAGTCACAGCCGTAAAGTCCGAGGCGAAGTTCGCTAACAGGGTCACTACTGTCACTAAGACGGTCAGATTAACCAACAGAGGCAAATCGCGACTCAGCGCCGACAGCCACGCAAGCTGACCTATTCCGGGAGAACCGCAAATCACTTCCACCGGGATGGAAGCTCCAAAACCGAGGGTTACGGAGACCCCAGCCAACGCCAAGATCTCCGGACCAGCGACCGGGAGTACATGCCAGAGCAGGATCCGAGTCCGCCCCAAACCCTTGGCGCGGGCTGTCACAATATGCGGGAGCGCGGACGTCTTTACCACCAGGTTTCGAACGTAACGAAATACCTTGGGAAAGACAACGAGCCCGATCACCAGGGGAACCGATCCCCTCAGAAAGAAAAGCAGCATGGCCAGCACGGTGGAAGGCAGACAAAGGGAGACCCCACTGGCGACCGTGGAAAGCAGATCGTACGCGCTACTCCGGTACATTGCTGCCGGAAGAGCTAGCGCCAAGCCGAAAAGCCAGCCCACTGCTAGCCCCAACGCAACTGACCGGAAAGTCACAGGTAAGCGTTGTGCAAGAAGCTCACTCACAGGCCGCCCCAGGGATCGCGAAACGCCTAGGTCGCCCCTGAGGATCCTGGCCCAGTAATGCTCATAGAAGCGGAAGATGTCACCGTCTTGGACGCGGGCTTGTCGAAGAACTTGGACGCTTTCTTTGGCCAACCGAGGATCTAGTTCGCCCTCATCTACTGTGAACCCCGGAGCAAGGCGCACCAAGGTCGCTCCTAAGAAACCTCCCAGGACCACAGTGACTATAATCATGAGCAGTTGTCGTGTTACGCGCCTTATCCACATTCGTCAGCGCCTTCCCTAACCGCACACTAGTTGATTCCCGCTGGCCGCAAATTGACCTGAAGTGGCCCGAAGGATGTGACCATTTGCGCGTGATGACATTGCTTGTTGACGTACATCCGGTGATCTGCTTCGGCAAGCAATTGCTCTGCATCGAGACCGTCGTCCGGGTACACTGCTATCCCAGCACTTAAGGACAGCAGGGGTTCTTTGCACACTTGAATTCCGACCTCCATGGCAATGCTCTGAAATAACAGCGACTTTTCCTTTATCGCTAGGGGATCGAAACCGGGCATGATTACGACGAATTCGTCACCACCCATTCGCCCCACGTAGTCATACTCGCGGCACGTCTGCTTCATTCCAGAGGCCACACAACGGAGGACCGTATTCCCTACGAGGTGTCCGAAGCGGTCGTTGACCCGCTTGAAACCGTCCAGGTCACAAACCACAACCGCGAGAGGAGTCTTCAGCCGTTTGCAGCGAGCCAGTTCGCTGTCAAGATGCAGGAATAGCGAGCGTGCATTCGGCAGCCCCGTCAAGTAGTCGGTGGTAGCTGAGTTCTCTATGATTTCGTACTTCAAGGCGTTCTCTATGGAAAACCCCAGCTTGGCGCTGATCGCCAGGAGAATGCGGAGGTGATCTCCGGTGAAGGCATCTCTCTCCCGTCGGTAAAGCCCAAGCACGCCGACGGTCCGGTCAACCCCTTCGAGAGGCACGGCAAGCGCGGAAAGCAGGAGAGGCGATCGATCCACACCTTTCAGGAAGCCGGGCTCAACCAACGGGTTTCCGTTCACAATAGGCTTGCGGTTTTCCGCCACCCAACCACACAGGCCCTCTCCCATCCGAATTCGCAAGGATGCGAACTCGCGGAAGTTCTCCCCAAACACGTATTCGGGGACCAGGTAGTCATCTTTGCAAATGAAGACCGCAATGGAATCGTGGGGGATGAGTCGCTTGAGACGGACAGCTAGAACGGACAGGGTCTCGTCCAGGCTGAGAGAGTTCCCTAATTCCTGGCTCAGCTCGAAGAGCATCTGACCTTCTCCGCGGGCGGAGGCGATGGCATGGAGGAAGTCTGCCGGCTCGCCGGTCGAAATCGCTGCCTTGGTTTTCTGGAAACCTGCACCCGGGGCTTCCCCTCGATCAACCTTTGCTTTTTTCCAAAGCTTTTTTTCTGGCTGTTCTGCGGGTGAGTTCACCACTTGACCGCTATTCAGGTGAAGCCTGCGTACGACTTCAATTACACGCGGATCAAACGCCTTGCCGTCCTCTCCCTGGAGCACGGCCATAGCTTCTGGAAAGGGTAGGGCCCGTCGGTACTGCCGGTCAGAAGTCAGTGCGTCAAGGCAATCCACGGCCGCCAGAATCCGCGCACCGATGGGAATCTCTTCTTCCTTCAGCCCATCCGGATAACCGCTTCCATCCCATTTCTCATGGTGCGAACGGACAATAGGCACGACCTCGTAAGGAAATTGCACGCGCTCCAGGATTTCCGCACCGACCAGTGGATGGATCTTCATCCTTTCAAACTCCTCGGGCGTCAACCTGCCGGGCTTATTGAGAATGTGCTCTGGCACGGCCAGCTTGCCGATGTCGTGAAGCAGGGCAGCGGCACGGAGAGCATCCATTTCCTGTTCGCTCAGCCCCAGTTGCTTTGCCACTGCCAGGGCGAAGAGCGGCATCCGCTGGAGGTGGTCGTGTGTTGTCTCATCCTTGGCTTCGATGGCCAGGGCCAATGCCTCGATGGTGCGAAGATGCAGAGCGGCTACCTCCTCGGCGTATTTCTTCTCATCCTCCAGGCGGGCTAGGTAAAGGGAGTATGATCGGTAGATCCAGTACACCACGGGAAAAACCAGGAACGTCGTATACCACTGGATATAACGATTCATGATACTGAACAGTCCGGCGAAGGCTCCGCCGACCAAATAGCACGGGAAGCACCAGAAATAGCAATCATGCCAGGTTTTCCATATAGCCTTTTTTTCGGTCAGAGAAACAATGGTGGTGACCTGCCATGTGTTCAAGACAAAAAAGACGGCAGCCGGCGCCACTAGAACCAAGGGCAGTTTGTAAATGTGCACTAGCTTGTGGCCCCACTGGTAAACTACAAAAGCGGCAAACATGGCGGTTGTCATACTTGCTATGTTGAACAGGACCTGCACCAGCTTGGGACGCTTCGCCGTCTTCCAGACACTTTGTAACAAGGCGCCACTGGAGCCAATCACGAGGGCTTCGGCAAGACTCAAATCCGCAATGGCGAGCAGGTAGAAGAAGAAGGCCACCGAGATAGTCCCAGTGATGCCAGGCAGGCGTACCTTCATTCGCGAGGCCGCTAACGCGAGTAGC
>Ga0187849_1002737_pt1 | contig 16425 bp, 18 predicted proteins | sample June2016WEW_4_10_2_FD_132412 | JGI IMG/M metagenome (GOLD analysis project Ga0187849, IMG submission 132412) | Peatland microbial communities from SPRUCE experiment site at the Marcell Experimental Forest, Minnesota, USA - June2016WEW_4_100 | ecosystem: Environmental > Terrestrial > Soil >...
AAAACGAATGTAATGTACATGGCGACCATCATCAATTGGCCGTGGGCCAGGTTGATGATGCGCATAACGCCCATTATCAGGGTCATGCCAAGCCCGATCAGGGCATAGACGCCGCCGATCAGAATCCCCGCAACGAGCGTCTGAATGAACATTTCCATTGAAGCAGTCCTTTTTGCCTGCAAAAAAATCAGGGGGCATCTTCCAAACTAATGCCCCCTCCGGTCCTGCTTACCTCCAAACTTTTTCCCAATCTACGGGATATACATAAGGTCTTGTCGCCGTGGCCTTAGGCCATACCAGCTCGAGCTTTCCATCTATCCATTGCACCAGATAGGTCGGGAGCTTGTTCTGATTGGTCATCTTGTCATATGCGACGAATTTGACCGGTCCGAAAACTGTCATCATATCGGTCTTGGTAAGCGATTCCCGGACGTCGTCCGGGGTTGGAGACTTTGCCCTTTTGAGCGCGTCTGCGATAACATACGCCGAAGAGTATGCCTCGGCGCCGTGGTATTCGGTGGGCATTTTGTTGCGGGCTACGAATTTGTCATAGTATTCTTTGGCCCCCGGGTAGGGCAGCGTCTGATACCACAGGGTCGCCGAATAGACCATGTTTGCCGCTTTGCCCGCATTTTCGACGAATTCGGGCAGTGTAAAGCCTGCGCCCCCCCCAACGAAAATCTTAGGCGAGAGTTTCAATTCCATGGATTGCTTCATCAAAAGCGAAGCATCCATGAGGTAAGAAATCATGTAGACGACATCGGGGTTCGCCTGCTTAACCTGGACCAGCAGGGGCTTGAAATCTACTCCGCCGCTCTGGTAGCCTTCATTCATTACCACCTTGAGTTTGAGCTTTTCGCAGCTCTGCTGGAATTCCTTCGAACCCGAGGAGCCGAAGTTCGTATTCTCATAGAGAATTGCCATCGACTGCGGTTTTAGCACATCTGTCATAAAAGACTCGAGCGCCATTGGATAGTCGCTTACCGGCTGGTTGAGACGAAATACATAGTCCCATTTCATCTCGGTGATCTTGTTGTCCGAACCTGTGTTAACCAGAAAGGGAATCCGGTTCTGCTGAGCAACACCGGCGATGGCGAATGTCTCAGAGCTGCCGTAACCTCCGCCGAGCATTACGACCTTATCCCTGGTGATCAGCTTTTCTGCCGCACTCCTGGCCACATCGGGCCTGCCCGTATCGTCTTCGTAGAGGAACTCGAGTTTCTTGCCGTTCACTCCTCCGGCCGCGTTGATCTCTTCGAGCGCCATCTCGAAGGATTTTTTCTCGATCTCCCCGAATTTTGCTTTCTCACCCGTTGCCGGTAGAATAATTCCCACTTTTATAGGGCCCTGGCATAAAGCCGCTGATGGCAGCAGCACAAAAAGCGCCAAGGTCAAAAGAAGAACACATCCGAAGTATCTTTTCATTGTCTTCCTCCTCGATCAAACATTTCAATCACCATGGGTCTTTTCCCAGACAAAGGCAAACAGATTACGCTTAAGGGAGAAATAGAGAACAAAGCAGCTATTTTGCCGAAAATCAGCAAATTCAGGATACTATCGAACACCGGCAAGTCAAGAGCCGAATCCATCATCGGGGCTAAAAAGAGGGGGTTTTTACGCAATCTGCACCGCTTCTATATACAGTCTAAAAACGGCAGAACCTCTGTCCCAATTTATAAAGGGGTCAGACGCCGGAAAACGCCACCTGCTCGATCAGAGAGTCCACAGCCTGCCTCGCTTTGGCCCTGTCCCGCACTTCATTGAGCATGACCACCGCCGCGTAGGTCTTGCCGGACGGCCCCGACACATAGCCGGCAAAACCGATCACATCGTTAAGGGTCCCCGTTTTGCCCCTCACCGTGAGGTCCGGCTGACGCATCCTTCTCCTGAGGGTCCCCTGCTCCCCGTTGGCCGCCAGGGAGGATATAAATTCTTCTCTTATTCCATTATCATTCCAGGCGGCGGCAAGAAGCCGGCAGAACGTTTCGGGGCTTATCCTGCAAAATCTGCTAAGTCCCGACCCGCAGTCGAGAGTTCCGATTTGCTCCGGAATACCGGCTTCGCTGAGGGTGGTCCTGACAACGGCAATTCCCCTTTCGGAGTCGCCGGGGACGCCTGCCACATACCCCCCAAGCGACTTCAAAAGCATCTCGGCCATGAAATTGTTACTGTATCTGTTGAGCCCGGATATCAATTCCGCAAGCTGAGGCGAGTCGTAAGAAACGATCACTTCGGCCCCAGGAGGCGTCGTTCCTTCTTTAGCCCCGGTCCCCAGCACCCTTACGCCCGAGCGCTCCAGGGCCGCCCGCATGGAGTGGGCGAAAAGCCCGGCAGGATCAGCCGCGTTGAACCGAAACTCTCGAACGCGTCCTCCGCGACCCGATGCCCGCCCGGAAAGCTGGAATTGTTCCCGGCCGTTTCCAGTCGCGCCAAGAGAACGGAGCCCCAGTGAGTTTCCCCCCTTTTTCCCCGGACCCGCCTGGCCGCTCACCCGGACATAGCCTTCCGCCAGGCCCGAATCGGCGATGAAAGCCTTTCGTGACTTTGCCGGGATGGTGATCTTCACAGTCAGTGTGTTAAAGTTGATTGCCGTTGCCGAGACCACCGGATTATATGTGCCCTTGCAGTCACTGTCCAGGCAGATGCGTTCCGACAAAGGCTGAAAAAAGCTGTTGTCCACAAAAATACTGCCCCTGATTTGCCTGATCCCCTTTTCTTTAACCGCTTCCGCCAACTGAAGGGCATTTTCTGAAGCGAAAAAAGGATCGCCGCTTCCTTTTATCCAGATATCTCCTGAAATGACCCCGTCCACCGGCCCCTCAGCCGCCAACACTTTGGTTGTAAAGCGAAAGGAAGGACCCAGCTTCTTCAGGGCTGCATAGCTGGTCAGCAGCTTCATGAGTGAAGCGGGAACAAGCACATCTTTTGGCCGGTACTCGCAGACAACCTTCCCGGATGAAAGAGAGACCACCAGGACCCCTGCGGTTCCGGCGGCTTTGCCGATGCGCTCCAGGGCCTGTTGAAACGCGGCGGTGCTCTGAGCTTCAGACGCCACGGAGGGGAACTGGTTTTGAGCGGAAGTTTGAATTTGAGACTCGGCCGCGAATACGACCGTGTGCATAAACAAAACGGACATACAACACATCAGGGGAAGCATTCCCATAATTTCCGACTCACTCTAAGGTTCTTTTCGGATTCAATCCTTCCCCAAGCTTTCGAAGATGTCCCAAAATCCCGGAAAAGATTTATTGACGGATTCCGCGCCCTCGATAACAACTCCATGGAGACGCAGACCTGCAAGTGCAAAGGCCATCGCAATCCGATGATCGTCGAATGACGAGATCGGGCCTGAGGGCGGTCCGTGGGGGGCGCCTCCATGGACTATCAACCCATCGGGCAGCTCTTCGGCCTCAACTCCGAGCACCTTCAAGCCGGCCGCAACCGCATAGAGCCGATCGGATTCCTTTATTCTCAAGTGGGCCACGTTGCGGATGCGGGAAGTTCCGCTTGCGAATGCGCTCAGGACGCCCAGTGTGGGCGCCATGTCCGGCATTTCATTCATGTCGATATCAATGGGCAGGAGCCGCTCGGGTCCTTTTACGCGGACCCCTTGATCTTTCCACACGATGCGGCAGCCCATTTTATCCAGAACGTCCAGAAAACGGCAGTCCCCCTGAAGACTGTAAGGCGAAACGGGTGAGGTTAGCACCTCTCCGCCTGTCAGGGCGGCGGCGGCCCAGAAATATGAAGCTGAGGAGCAGTCGCCTTCGACCGTGAAACTGCGGGGCGCATAGACCTGTGGCGCCGGGATCGCTATCATGTTGGAAGCTACCCGCTCAAAGCGGATTCCCGCTTGCTGCATCATTCCCAGAGTGATGTCCACGTAAGGCCGGGATGCAACAGGTTCGGACCATTCCACCCCGACTTTTCCGCGCGCCATTGGCGCCGCAATGAGGATTCCGGATAAAAACTGGCTGCTTTCCGAAGCATCTACAAAAACATCCCCGCCGTTAAGTCCCCTGCAGGTGATCTGCACTGGAAGAAACCCGGTTTTCCCGATCCAGCGCTTTATCGTCCCGAGCTTTTCGAGAGCTTCTGCGGCCGGACCGACCGGGCGCTGCCGAAGACGCGGAGTTCCGTCGAGCACAAATGTTCCGGTCCCCGCCGAGAAGACTGCGAGAAGAAGGCGGGCGCTCGTCCCGCTGTTTCCGAGAAAAATCGGTCCATCGGGCTGCCGCCAGCGATATGCCGGTGGCGCCACCCGTACAGAATCGGCGCTCCATTCGATTATTGCGCCCGAGGCCTCCAACGCCTTGGCGGTAAAAAAGGTATCCTCTGCTTTGAGCGGGTTGCCTATCTGTGCAGGTCCTTCGGAAAGAGCGGCCATAATGAGCGCACGGTGGGTTATCGACTTGGAACCCGGGAGCCGAATTTGCGCATCTATTTTCGAAACGGGGTTTATCGTTTTAAGAAGCTTTTTCATTTATGGCTTCTTCCAGGGCCTGTCGCATCGCCTCGATGGCGGGAGTTTCGAATACGGCGCGTCCCAGCCACCATTCGAGTTGAGCGGCCCCCTGGTACAGCAGCATGTCCAGACCGGAGACAACCATGCACCCGGCGTCCCTGGCAGCTCTGGAAAAGGCGGTCCATCGGGGGTTGTAAATTATGTCCATTACGGTCATTTCGGGTTTGAAAAAGGAGTCGAAAACGATGGGAGAGGCTTCACTGTCCTCCAACCCTACCGAGGTGCACTGAACTACTATGTCGAAGTCTGTTACAACTTTTGCCAGAGTGTTGAGCGGAATGAAATTGCTCTTAATCTGCCTGGACAAAACCTTGCCCCGCTCGACGCACCGGTTTGAGATCGTAACTTTAGCCCCGGCCTTTATGAGGCCGTAGGCCACCGATCGAGCGGCCCCCCCGGCGCCCAGGATAAGAGCGTTTCGGGCCGAGACTTCAACGACTGCCGAAAGGGCCCGCAAAGCGCCGATCCAGTCGGTATTGAGGCCTTCCCAGCCCAGGCTCGTCCTGCGCAGGGTGTTTGCGGCCCCGATCTTTTGGGCTGTCTTGTCGATTTGTTCGGCCAGCCGGCATGCCATCTCCTTGTAGGGAATGGTCACGCTCAACCCGCTGAAGCCCGTTTTGTGCAAGAGCTTGAGATCGCTGTCAAGCTCATCGACATAGAAAGCCGCGTAAAGCGCGGGAACATCGAGCGCCTTGAAGCACGCGTTCATCATGACGGGACTGAGACTGTGGCGCACAGGATTCCCGATAACGGCGAAAAGCTTTTTCTGTTCAGGTCTGATCATTTCATCGTCACCTTGAAGATCAACCTATTGCAATCATCGCGGCAGTATCCCGTCGAGCTGAAACTTCAGCTTCTTTCTGAGAACCTCAAGGTAATGCAGTAACTCCGGTTCACGGTAGTCGGGATATGTCCAGGGCAGGGGATGGTACGCTCCTTTCTGATAAACGAGGGTGAGATCGGCATAGATTCCGTCACGAAGATAAACCCTGTGCGTAAAATTCTTCCCGGTTGCCAGGACGAAGCGCTCCTGGCTGAGAAGTCCCGGATCGATATTAACCTGCCGTTTTCCATCGCCTAAAAGGTTGGCTTCAATTTCATTGGTTCGAAGCTTGATATCGGGCAAAGACTCCGGGGCCACGAGATTCAGAAAGCCTGCCGTCTGTCTGCGGATTCCCCGCCCCATTTCATCATCGTAATAAGCAGTATAGGTAAATGCGCCGGAAATGGACAGAAAATCCATCGGTCCGAAATCCGATACAAGGGCATTTAGAGCTTGTCGCTGAGCTCCGGAATCGCTAAACAAAAACCGGATTATGAGCTTGGCTGGGTAGGGTTCTCTGGGCTCACTCATATTATTGGTGAATCGTGAGTAGTGAATAGTGAATAGCTGGTTTTTTCAAGTAACTATTCACCCATCACTGTTTCAAAGCGGTTTTGCTTCCTCGATCAACATGATCGGGATATCTTCCCGGATATCATACATAAGCCTGCACTGCTCGCAAATGAGTCCGGTTTCATCCGGGTTTGGATGTATCGGCCCTTTGCATTTAGGGCACCTGAGGATTTCAAGAAGCTCTTTTTTGACAGCCATCCAGCAGACTCCTTTTTTTAGATTTGCTCCGGTGTCTGTTTTTCTTCGAATTTACGCGGAGCATCTTTCCCGTCCTCATCGAGCATCTGGCGGAATGCGTCAAGGAGCGAGCGCATCCTAGCCCCGAACTGGATTCGATTCCGCCTCATCTCCGATATTTCCTGCTCCATTCTGGTAAGGCGATTGCCGGCTTCATTGAGGATTTGTTCGGCTTTGACTTCGGCCTGCGAGATAACCAGCTTGGCCTCGCGCTCGGCGTTCGCCTTAATCTGCTCTGCATTAACTTGAGCGCTGATAAGCACGGCTCGAATGGTTTTCTCCCGGTCCCTGTGCTCCTTTATTTCCGACTCCAGAGTTTGTAGGTCCTTTTTGAGGTTTGCGTTTTCCTCCTTGAACCGGCGAAGCTCCTCAGTCACATCCAGCAGGAAAGCTTCCACATCGACCGGGTTCAGCCCCATCAAGCGCTTGCGAAATTTTTTCTCCTCGAGGCCATCTATGTCCATCAAACTCACTCCTGCCCGAAGCGGCGGAATTTGAAAAAGCTTTAAAGACCCAGGGCGTAAGCTATTCTGGTCAAGGTCGGCACGGCGAACTGATCTAAAAAGATGAGCAGCAGGATCAGTATAATGGGGGTAACGTCGATCCCGCCCATGTCGAACGGGAGTAACCTGCGGATGCGATACAGGGCAGGTTCGGTTATATTGTAAAGCAAACGCACGATGGGGTTATAGGGATCCGGGCTTACCCACGAAAGGATCGCGCGGGCTATTACGATCAACATGTATGTATAGAGGACATAGTGCAAAACCGTAGCAAGCGCCAGCAGAAAATATGAAATAACGAACATGTCTGACTCCAGGCCCAAGGGTTGCGAATCAACTATCGGCAAAACAACTAAAACTACTTTTTTTCACGTGGCCTGTCAACCCGGCACTCAGGTGTGTATCAGCTTTTTGGATAGATTTTTAGCTTGCGGCTGGACATAGAGCCCTTCATGCGGAACCCGAAACACCGAGTTTGCTTTGAAGCAACTTGAGGTTGACATTGGCCCCAAAAACAGGGATGAAGGGGCGACCTGAAGATTTCCATTTCCCCAGGGGGGCCGGGTGGATGAGTAAATTCCAGTTGAGTGAGTGGGTTCTACTGACTTCTCAAAAAGGGAAGAAATGGCTCGTTCAAGTAGCGGATGCGCCGTTTTCGTCCCATCTTGGCGGCATTCATCTGGGGGATATAGCGGGCATGGAGGAAGGCGACTGGCTGATTACCAGCAAAGGAGCAAAGCTGATGCTCTTCAGGCCCACCCTGCAGGACTACATCTTCAGCATGAAAAGGCGCACCCAGATCATTTACCCTAAAGACCTCAGCGCGATGATTTTCTATAGTGATATCTATCCCGGGTGCGTTATCCTGGAGACCGGGATCGGCTCGGGCGCGCTTGCCCTTGCTCTGCTGCGGGCTATGTGCGGCCGGGGAAAACTTATTTCAGTCGAGAAGAGGGCTGAATTCGCTGTGGATGCCCGCGAAAATATCAGGCGGTTTTTCGGCACGGCGCCTGAAAACCACGAGATCATCGTTGCCGATATAGAAGGGGTCTGCCTTGCGTGCGAGGTGGACCGAATTTTCCTGGACCTTCCTGAACCATGGCGCGCTGTGAGCAACATGTCCGGAATGCTCCGAATGGGAGGGCTTCTGGTTAGCCTTAGTCCCAATGTGGGTCAGGTTCAGCTTACCCACCGGCAGCTTCAGACAAATGGATTTGGGGACATAGTCCATTTCGAGCTTCTGAGGCGGGATTGGAAGGTTGACCAGCTTCGCGCCCGCCCCTTCGACAGGATGGTGGCACACACAGGGTTTATCACGGTTGCAAAAAGAGTTTCGGCCCTACGGGGAGAGCCGCTGGAGAGCGGACCTGGAAACGAGGAATTTATCCAAACCGGGAAAGCCTCCGAAGGAGGCGAACTCATTTAGCGCGTATGCTGAGACGATGTGCAATTGCATGGCATTATCGATGAAAGGAGAAAAAATCGACATCTCTATAGTTATTCCGGTCAGAAACGAAGCGGAGAATATCCTTCCTCTGGCCAGGGAATTAGAATCCATAATGGATCGGGAATTTGCAGAATGGGAATGCATCTGGGTCGATGACGGCTCGAGCGACGGGAGCCTGGCTCTGCTTGGTGAACTTGCGCGCGCAGATCACCGCCACAGGTATATCTCCTTCGAACGAAACGCGGGACAATCGGCCGCTTTCTGGGCTGGGTTCACTGAAGCCAAGGCTGCAATAATCGCTACAATCGACGGTGACGGCCAGAATGATCCTGCGGACATCCCTGCGCTCTTTCGAACAGTCGAATCGGGCGCCGCCGATATGGCCAACGGCTATCGCGTTCGCAGGCAGGATAACCTAAAGAGGAAAATCTCCTCCATTCTAGGCAACGGATTCAGGACCTGGCTGACGGGCAAAACAGTGAGAGACGCCGGGTGCTCAACCAGGGTCTTCCGTAGAGAATGCGTTGAGTCGATCCCCCGCTTTGCCGGAATGCACCGGTTTTTGCCCACACTGGCAGCTCTGCAAGGTTTTAAACTGACCGAGGCGCCTGTAAATCACCGGCCCAGGCTCCAAGGGCGTTCCAAGTACGCGATAGGCAACCGGTTGTGGGTCTCAATGCTGGACATTTTCGGGATATTCTGGCTGAAAAAGAGGGCCATCCACTACAGGATCAAAACGAAATCGGATTTCGAGAGTGACCGCCAGCCTTAATGGTTTTGGTATTTCACCACTCGTGTTAAAGGGCCGATCTCACATCTATGACTCGCCAGATGAGACTCGCAATGAAGCCGGGGCAGGCTGTCATGTTGTCCTTAGCCACTATTGCAGCCTGCATCATAAGTTATGAAGTGTTCGATGCGCCGGCCGCGCGTTTTTGCGCAACTGTTGACTACAGGATCAGAGACATCTTCGATCTGATAACGCGGCTGGGGTTATCCACGCCCTATCTGGCAGCCGCACTCGCCGGATTTATCTACTTACGATTCGTCAAAAAGAACAAAATCCTGGCAACAGCGGCCGCTTTCCTGTTCGCGGCCGTCGCTATCTCAGGACTTGCCAACGATCTGGTCAAGGTGCTGGCTGGAAGAAGCAGGCCCGGGCTGTTGTTTTCCCATGGCGTATACGGTTTCAAGCCCTTTACGAATCAATATAATTATGCCTCGTTTCCATCAGGCCACGCCAATACTATAGCCGCCCTGTGTTACGGATTGGGCGTGGTAACGGGCCGCTTCAAGTATATCCGGTTGAGTATAGCTTTGGCTGTAATGGCCAGCCGTGTTATAGTAGGAGCTCATTTCCCGAGCGACGTATTGTTCGGGGCTTACCTGGGAGTAGTTGTTACTGAACTCATAGCTGTGAGCTTTGAGAAAAAAGGACTTGTGATAACGCTACAGCCCGAAAAAGCGCAGCCGCAGCCCGTGGAGAAAACCGATGCCGTTTAGCAAAATTGGGGATATCGATCTCTATTATGAAATTCATGGCGAGGGGTTTCCCCTCCTTTTCATAAGCGGGCTTTCCGGAAGCACCTACTCGTGGGAAGGACAAATCCCTTTTTTCGAGCAACATTACAGATGCATAGTTTTCGACAACAGGGGGGGCGGGCAGTCCGCGATGCCCCCGGGGCCATATACCATGTCGAAAATGGCCGAGGACGCGCTCCGTCTGCTTGACCGCCTCATGGTCGAAAAGACCCTCGTATTTTCCCTTTCAATGGGTGGAATGATTGCTCTTGAGCTGGCAAGGATTGCGTCCGGGAGGCTTGGGGCCATGCTTTTGGGATGCACCCACGCAGGTGGAACCTCCCGTATTTCGCCCTCGGCGGAAGCGGTCTCGCTGCTGGTGAACAATGCGGGGCTCAGCCGCGAGGAAATCCTCTGGAAACAAACGCCCCTGTTTTTCAGCAAGAGATTTCAGACCGAAAACTCCAAAGTGATAGAAGAACACTACCGCGTGCAGCTTCTGGCGCCTCTTCAGCCAGAGCACGCATTTCAGGCTCAACTAACGGCAATTTACCTGTTTGACTGCACCGAGGCCCTGGCAAAAATCAGCAACCCGACGCTCGTCGTAACCGGCACGGAAGATGTTCTGATTCCGCCGGCAAATTCAATTTATCTTGCCGAGCACCTTCCAAAGGCTGAGTTGATCCAAATACCAGGGGCGGGGCATGCTTTGCATGTCGAATGCCGAGATATTGTCAACCGGGCTGCCCACCGTTTTTATCAGAAACACCTTGGGGAAACTCAAACTCCCTGAGAAGGCCTCCCGCTCATCGCGTATGATAGACCTATCCTGCGGTCGGCCTCCGCGCTACGCACTCACACGTCGCAAGGGAGGCCGGCAAGCATGCTTCACTTTGTGAAGCAATGCGAAGCTCGCGAAGCGTGATCTATACACCGGAGGCGCTTCACTTTTTGGAAGGGCCTCACATTTGGCTTGCCTCCAACCGCACCACAGTCAGTGTCTGCGCTGTCTGCATGGCTGCGCGGAAAGAGCCGATTCTTTTTTTGAGCAGGGTGTTATATAAGTCTATCATACGAGGCCTCCCGCTTCCGCTCATCGCGTATGATAGACCTATCCTGCGGTCGGCCATATGTCGCTAAGGGAGGCCGGGCAAGCCCACTTCACAAAGTGAAGCAGGGCGAAGCCCCGCGAAGCGAGACCTTGAAACCATTGTCACTTTACTTTCTGATGCGCTTAACATTTGGCTTGCCTCCAACCGCACCACATTCAGTGTCTGCGCTGTCTGCATGGCTTGCGCGGAAAGAGCCGATTCTTTAATTGAGCAGGGTATTATATAAGTCTATCATACGAAGTTGAGCCTGAGGAAAGCTTCTATTTTTGCTGAAAGCTCCCGCTCGGACCCCCAATAGAAATGATCCAGGCGGGGAAATACTTCCAGCTTGGCATCCGGTTGGTTGGAGAGCCAATTTTTCAGAGATTCGACGGAACAGAACTGATCTTGATTTCCGAGTGTGACGAGTGTGGGCGCATCAGGCAGTCTGAGTCCCTCAAAAGAAATAAGATCCAACGGAGGCGATATAAGTATGAGCGAATCCGGACCAAGGCCCATTCGGATTGCTTCCATTGTGACCCATGCTCCATAGGAGTAGGCGGCAAAATCAATTGGCCCGGGGGATCGAGCGCGGAGGAATTCTGAGACGGCAATCAGGTCTGAAGCATCTTTTTGTCCCTGCGCCGGATACTCGCCGCTTGCGCCCGTTGCCCTGAAATTGAATCGCAGAGTTCCCCACTCGAGGCCGGCGAACGTCTGCCGCGCGGCCTGGACCACATTATTGTGCATGTCGCCTCCGTAGAGCGGATGGGGATGGCAAAGGATTACATTTCGGCCGATCCGGCCCTGCTCGAAGAGTCCTTCGATACTTGTTCTGCCGCTCTCAACTGGTATCCCGACCGGATCTTCAGCCATAATCCACTCCTTTTCGGCCGCCATTTGATTGATTATATCTGAAAAGGATGTTGAATGTCCCGCTTCAAATCGGCTCTCGTGCTTAGCGGAGGCTCCGCACGAGCACTGTCCCACCTGGGGGTCATCCAGGAAATCGAGCGCAGGAACCTGAAGTTCGACTTGATAGTCGGTACGAGCATGGGGGCCGTAATAGGCGGTATGTACGCCTACTTTGGTGACTCGGCAAGGGTTATAGAGAGGCTGAAAAACCTTTTCGAGAGCGAACTTTTCCTCAAGACCACCTCCATCGCGGTCGATGAGGATTTCGTTTTTACCGGTTCCGACAGTTTTATTCACCGGTTTATGTGGCTGTTCAGACAGGGGGTCTTCTACACCCGCACGATGCTCAAGATGGAACTGGTGGCCTATGATCTCTATGACGGGTTGCTGTCCATGCTAATGCCGGAGGTGCTTATAGAAGATCTGCCGGTCCCGTTTGCAGCAGTTGCAATGGACCTGCGGACGGGAGAAGAGATCGTGCTGACGAAGGGGTCCTTGAGACGCGCCATCGCCGCAAGTTCCTCGATTCCCGGAATGTTCCCGGCAATCCGGATAAACGGACGGATGCTGGTTGACGGGGGCTGGGCAGATAATGTCCCCGCCGTCCCTGCGATAGTCCTGGGGGCTCATTTCGTCCTTGCCGTGGATGCAACTCTCGATATTGCGGGAATTTCGACATACCCAAAGTCCGCAATGGGTATGCTGCTGCGTTGCGATGAAGTCTCGCGCATTCTACTGAACAGACACCGGAAATCAGCCGCTGACGTTTTGATAGTCCCCGAAATGGGCGACATATTCTGGGCGGACTTCAAATCGCTTGACCACTGTCTGGCCACAGGGAGAAAAGTCTTCGAGGACAACGCATCGACTGTCTACAAGCAAATTCTCCTGCGCCGGTTTCGCACTCTCAAAGGGGCCATTCATCCCGGCAGGACCCGAGAGTGGAAGCATCCGTTGGTCATAGTGTGATTCTGTGCCAGCCTGTTGAAGGTCCCAAGGCGTCCCCGCGAAATTAATTGACAGCATCGGGGCCGGCGTTTTCGCGGAGCCGAACTTGCGTGTTGACACCGAAAACAGCGAGACCCTGTCCGCTTTTTTCCTTTGACAAGACACTGCTTAGTTATGCAATAGTAATGCATCTTTTTAGACCACAGCGATCAAGAACAAATTGCAGAATGAAAGGGGATATCCAATGGCTCAAAGGAGCGCCTTAGCCGTTTTCGTCATGGTCTTGAGTCTGTGCCTCCTTCCGCCCGTGTTATCAAGAGCTGGAGTCAGCGAGGAAGCCAAGGTCCAGGCATCGACCGCCATTATAAGAGAGGTCATGGATATTCCTGAGTGTGCAATTCCCCCCAGTCTTTTGCGCAGCGCGCAGGGGATCGCGATTTTTCCCGATGTGCTCAAGGGGGCATTTGTTTTTGGGGCTCGTTATGGAGTCGGGGTAATGCTCGTGCGCAATGAGGACCGATCATGGGGCAACCCCGTCTTTTTCCGCCTGATAGGAGGCAGCTTCGGGTGGCAGATCGGTGTTCAATCCACCGATGTGATACTTGTGCTCAACAGCATTCGCAGTCTGGATAAAATATGCGGCGGCAAATTCACCCTCGGGGCTGACGCTTCTATAGCGGCGGGGCCTGTCGGCAGGCAAGCAGAAGCGGGAACTGACGTTTTGCTCAGGGCGGAGATACTCTCCTACTCGAGAAACAGGGGCCTTTTTCTGGGACTTTCGCTCGAAGGGGCCGCAATTCAGGTTGACTACGGTGCGACTTCGGCCTTCTATAACGTTCCAGGGTTGCTGCCGATGCAGATTTTGAGAAACTCCAATATGATGGCCCCTGCCCCTGCGTCTGCGGCAGAGCTTAGACGGGTGCTCGATTGGTACTCAACGCATTAAAGACGGGTTCGGCAGTCCTGCCGGGGGTAAGTAAGCGTTCACCGCGACCCGCTCAAATCCACAACAGAGGCACAGAGGACACAGAGAAAACCACAATCCAACAAGAGTAAGGAGCAAAAGCTTCCCGCTCCTCGCTTCACTCTGTGTCTCTGTGGTGAGTTCACCCCGGTACTCAGCAACCGGAGTGCTCAGGCTCAGGCAACCAGCCAAACCGCAAGACCTTCCGCGAGTTGGACTAACTTGCCCGTCACGCGCCCCATGTCGAACTCATCCACGCTGGAAAGCCCTTTTCTTCCCACCACTACTGTGCCGTAGCCTCCCCGAAGGGCCTCGTCAAAAATCGCCCCGGCGCGGCTTGCGACACCGGAAATGAATTTGGTCGAGATTTTCTCCAGCCCGATTCCCGATGAGACAAGGATATGGGTTGCAGCATCAAAGGTCGGTTTGATCTGGTTTTCCGCCTCTTCAATCAGCCGCTGCCGGTATTCTTCCGGAAAGATCTTTTCATGGCCGGTCCCGGAGACCGTTATTCCACGAATCACGTGAAGGAGTCTGACGGAGTTGTTTGAGGCATTGATCATCTTCGATACGTGATAAACTGCCCTCATGGCCGACTCAGAGGAGTCCATCGCAATAATCACTCCCCCGCTCCCGGCGTTTTTCCCGACCAGCCACAGGTTCGCGGAGTGCAATTTTGCCGCCATTTTTACCGCCACACTTCCGAGCACCTGTGCGCCGGCGCCCTTAAACCCGCCACGGCCCATCAGTATTGCGTCATACCCTCGCTGTGCCTCTTGCAACAGGTCTCTGGCAATGCCTTCTTTGACTTTCCGGATGCTGATCAGAATGGAATATTCTGGTATTCCTATCCCCATGAGCCGGCGCCGAATATCGCGCATAAGATCGCGAACCTGTTTTTCCCGCTCGACTTCCCATATCTTGAGATGCTCAACATTTGGTAAGTTAGACGGCTCTTTTTCCAAGTCCCAGAACGATTCGGGCGCCTTGGGCATTACGTGGAAAAGAACCAACTCGGCATGCCGGGCGGAAATTATTCCGCTAAGGTAATCGACGAGCCCCCGGGTCTGTTCCGAGCCGTCTATGGCGATAAGCACCTTATTGATTTGGCCTTCCATATTCTTCCTCCGGGACGAAACGCTCCCGGAAAGTTTCCGTTCGAAAGGAGTTCTTTTCCGCCCTTATCCAGCCGAACGATCAATCTTATTCTTTTTCGATCGGGAAGGTGAGTTTTGCCCCGTACCACCCAATCAGTAAAACCATAGGGCAAAGGGAAGAGATGAGCAATAAATAAATGAAGTCAGCGCCCCTTAACCTTGTCAGAACGTCGGGAGTCGTTTCACGCCAGACCAGGGCGACAAGAGACACGAGCAGCATGAGCGGGGAAACAGCCATCTTCACATTGACCGACCGCATTGGTCGCGCCAGGTAATTGACCGTCCAGGATATAAAGCCGGTCAGCATCACGATCGGGGTAAAGATTACACCGCCTGCGAGGCAGTGGAGGGCGGTGGTATCGTATGAAGTGTCGCCTGTAATGAGATACAGGAAAGTAAAGAAAACCGCCGAGAGCATGAATACGATAGGAAAATGCACTGTCATCGGATGCGGGTGTCTGCGAAGAAAGGGCAATTTCTTGAACAGTGGTTCAAGAAAGGTCTTTTGCTCGATTTCGGCAACGGACTTGTGCCTGATAATCCCGACCTGTGGATATCTCTGGAGCACTTCCGGTCCGTGAGGAGCGCCGCCCATATCAGCAGTGAGGTCCTTTCCGGAAGAATGGCGCCTCATGTGGAGCCCTGTTTTCCATAGGCTGCTCTGGCTTACGTCATAGATTTTGCCTTCATAGGCGATATAAACGGGTCTTTCTTCCTTGCCGTCTTTTTGTGCAAGTTCCTCGATGCTGAGTTGCGTGTCCGGCATATCGAATCTCCCTTGAGTCGGATCGGGTTTTCTGTTCAACTCTAAATTATAAGAATCGAACGGCTTAATACAATCATTACCGGACCATGGATTCTAGGGCGTCCCTCGATTGCATTTCTTATGCGGATTACTTATGGTGATTGCCACATCTGCATGACTAAAAGTAGTGGTGGGCGGGGGCGGTTTTATCGCAGCTTACTGCCCGGTCCGCGGCCAAGAGCAGAAAGAAGCCCGGATAAATTCTTCCTGCATAAGCGCTGTTAAGGCGCGGGAGGTCGGTTACTTTGAAAGTAGCGCGCTCTTTTGTGCTGTGGGTTATGTTTTTGCTGTTTCCCGCCCTTTGCTCGGCACAGATGTTCAAGGACGCCTCAGAAGCCCGGCTTTCGAACGGTCTTAAGGTCATAATGCTCGAAAATCACAAATCTCCGATTATATCGTTCCAGGTCTGGTACCGGGTTGGAGCGCGGAACGAAAAAACGGGCAAAACCGGGCTCGCGCACATGCTCGAGCACATGATGTTCAAAGGTACGAGCAAGGTAAGCGGGGAGGAGTTTATCAGGAGAATCTATGAGCTGGGAGGCGAGCAAAACGCATCAACGTCGCACGACTCTACGGGCTATTTCGAGACGCTTGCCGCGGGCCGGATAGGGGTGCCAATCGATTTTGAATCGGACCGTATGAGCAATCTGGTCCTTAGAGAAAGCGACTTCCGAACGGAGAGGATGGTCGTCCTTGAAGAGCGGCGGATGCGCGTTGATGATAATCCGCAGTCGTTTTTGCAGGAACAGTTGGAGGCCGCCGCGTTCCAGTCTCAGCCGTATCACTGGCCTGTCATTGGATGGCACCAGGACATCGAGAGGCTTACCATCGAAGACGTAAAGGCTTTCTACTCAACCTACTACAACCCGGCCAACACTTTTGTCGTCGTAACCGGCGACTTCAAAAAGCAAGCCCT
>Ga0187849_1002739_pt1 | contig 16415 bp, 17 predicted proteins | sample June2016WEW_4_10_2_FD_132412 | JGI IMG/M metagenome (GOLD analysis project Ga0187849, IMG submission 132412) | Peatland microbial communities from SPRUCE experiment site at the Marcell Experimental Forest, Minnesota, USA - June2016WEW_4_100 | ecosystem: Environmental > Terrestrial > Soil >...
AGAACCCTGATCTTGCCCAGCAGTTTGAACCTCTCCCGGACTACATGGGCAATGTTCTCGATAATCTCGGAGAGGTTTCCACCCGATTCGCGCTGGATGACAACTGCGACCACGAAGAAGCTGACATCGGGGCAATCGACCCTTGTGGCAAGGTTTTGCAAGGCCTCCGGGACCGCCACGCCAAAATTTATCTCATCCAGCGTTCTTTCGAATTCCGTTCCGACAGGGTCGTCAAATTCCTCGGAAACTATGTTCAGCCCTCCGGAAAAAGCCTGTCCGGCGCGAAGCGTCCGGGCAACCAGTTCAAGGGCCTCCGGGAGCTGGCTTTCAAATTTTCTCATCCTCTGTTTTTTCTTGAGGAGTACATAGGCAAATGGAACATATCCCAGAACAACCGCGGACAAAAGCGGCAAAATCTCCCCGCCATTCAACGCCGCCCGGCTGGCGAAGTATCCTGCCAGGGCAAGAAGGGGGGAAAGCTGCAGGAAAAAGCCGATACTGTATTCGATATTGGCCTGGAGGATGAGATTGTCCAGCTTCCTTATGCCGGGCATATGTGCAAGGATGCGGCTAAACCATGCTATATCGCTGTACCCCCTCCTGCGAAGGATATCGATGGACCCTGGTTCGTAGGCGGTGGAAGGAAGTTTCTTGAGGCGTTTCCGGACAGTCTTGAGTTCGGGTCTCCTCATGTTGATGTAAGCATGGCGGAATGTCTCCATCAGGAAAAGACAGACAATAAATATTGCGATTACTACGATGACATCCATTTCGGCCTCTCAAAATTTTTTCACGCGAAGCCGCAAAGCCGCGAAGAAAGAAAAAACAGACGGAGTTAGGGAAATCGTCTTGCAAGACCTGCCCCGGAGCTGATCCGGGGTGTGGACTCCAGATACAAGGCGCCGGATTGGCAACAAGCATCCGGCCTTCGAGTCTTCGCGTGCACCAGGCTCCCAATTCATGAGACCCACGTTTTCCCGTGAACCATTTATTTATTTCCCCCTTTCCTAAAGGGGGGCAGGGGCGAAAGGCCTCACTAACCTAACGGTAACGATAATGACAAAACAGTTATGCTACACTTCAAAATGCATGCCGGGATCGAACATCCCTGCCTGGAATGGAATATTCATGATGTGGAATTTTTCGACAAATCTTGGCCTGATCCCTGTGGCCCGGAACCTCCCTTTCACCCTCCCGTCAGTGTCGACCCCGGTCTGCTCGAAAACAAATATTTCCTGCAGCGAGGTTACGCTGCCCTCCATGCCGGTGATTTCCTGGAGGCTGACGATTTTCCTCGTTCCGTCAGCCATCCGGGCGGTCTGGATGACGACATTGATTGCTGAACTGATATATTTTCGCAGGAACTCGGTCGGTATTTCGAAACCTGCCATGGCGACCATCGTTTCCACACGCATGAGAGCGTCCCTGGGCGAGTTGGCGTGAATGGATGTCAGCGAACCGTCGTGCCCCGTATTCATCGCCTGGAGCATGTCGAAGGCTTCCTGCCCCCTGACTTCCCCAACGATTATCCGGTCCGGACGCATTCGCAGGGAGTTTCTGACAAGGTCTCTCTGGTTGATTTCACCTTTGCCCTCTATATTGGCAGGCCGGGTCTCCAGGCGCACCACGTGCTCCTGTTTCAACTGGAGTTCTGCGGCATCCTCGATGGTTATAATCCGCTCATCCTCCGGGATGAACCGCGAGAGGGTATTGAGCAGGGTCGTCTTGCCGCTCCCGGTGCCGCCCGAGATCAAAACGTTCAGCCTGGCCCGGACTATTCCCTGCAAGAGGTTCGCGATCTCCGGGGTCAAAGTCTTCAGGGTTACCAGGTCGTTCATCTCGAGCACGTCTCTGCTGAACCGGCGGATCGAGACCACAGGCCCGTCCGGCGAAAGCGGCGGGATAATCGCATTGACCCTGGAACCGTCCGCCAGCCTGGCATCGACCATGGGTGAAGACTCATCGATCCTTCGGCCAACGGCTGAGACAATCTTATCTATGATCTTTCTGAGGTGGTTGTCGTCTTTAAATCTGGCTTCCGTGGCTTCGAGCTTGCCGAAACGCTCGATATATATCTGTCGATAATTATTGACCAGAATATCGGAGATGGTAGGGTCCTGCAAAAACGGTTCGAGAGGCCCCAGGCCGAACACCTCGTCCTGGATTTCGGTGAAAAGCAGCTCCCTTTCATTCTGATTTAGAGGCACGTGCCCTTTGACATCGAGGAGCATCTGCTCTACGAGCCGTCTTATCTGAGGCTTGAGCACATCCGGATCGAGTGTGTCCAGCAGGGACAGGTCCATAAGGTCCAACAAGCGGTCGTGTATCCTGGTCTTGAGTTCGTAATACTCATTAGGGACCCTGGACCGCATGCCCCTTCCCCTGGGCAGGGACCGTTGAGCAGGAGCGAGCGGTTCCGCCTGGGCTGTACGGTTCTCTGAACTCTTAGACGATCGGCTAAAAAAATTCACCATTTTCTTGCTCCGTACAACGACAGTGAACAGTGAGCGGAAAAAATCCGTTGCCAGTGAGCAGGCGCAGCGTCATTCCGGCGAAAGCCGGAATCCAGTCAAACAATCGCGTGATACAAATCTTCCCAATTGGGATTTGTACTCTCAATTAATTCCAATTTCCACTTTCGCTTCCACTCTTTCAACCGCTTTTCCCGCCCGATAGCCGACTCCATGTTCACGTGCAGTTCATACCAAACCAGGTGATGAAAGCCATAACGTTCAGTAAATCCTTCTACCAGATTGTTTCTATGCTCCCAAATCCTCTTGACAAGGTTTGAAGTCACACCAGTATAAAAGGTTCCGTTTCTCTTGCTCGCCAAAATGTATACCGCAGGTTGCTTGCTCATTGTGCCCTTCTGGATTCCGGCTTTCGCCGGAATGACGAATGACAGCGCCCGCTCACCGTTCCCTGTTCACTCTTCACTATTCACTGTTGAATCAACTTCTTTTAAACAGGTTGCCGAAAAATGAGCCCTTCTTTTCTTCGCGGATCTCTTTGTCCGACAAATCCACCGCAATCTGCCGAATGCTGTGGGCGACGGGCGACCTCATGCTTACTTCAGAAAGACTCTTCCCCTGGTTGATCGCAGACATCGTTGTTCTAAAATCGTTGGGGACCGTCCAGGACACTTTCATCCGGACGCTTTCCTCCGCATCTTTCAACGAAATCGAGGTATCTTTCAGATATCGGTTGACGATAAGCCTGAGGTTTGCGCCCGGAGCGAACCCGAGATCGTAGAGCACCCGCGTGAGCCTGTTAACGTTGGTCAGGCATGGAACGCTCAATATGCAAGTAACGAGCACTGTATCGGACAACTCGAGGGCCCTGAAGGCGATATCGTCGGTGGCGCGCCCCGAGTCTATTACCGTGTAGTCAAAGATCGACTTCATTAGCGCCAGCAGCTTTTCGATTATGTCCGGGGTGAGCTGATGGGTCCCGTTCAATTCGGCCGGGGCAGGCAGCACATAGACTCCGGAGCCGTGCCGGTGAAGAACGCTCATCAGGAACATGGCGTCCAGGCGTGTTATATTCTTTGCAACCTCTCCCCAGTGAAAAGAGGGCTTTATGTCCAGGAAAAGAGGGACTTCCCCGAACAGCAGGTTCATATCGACCAGCGCTACTGACTGTCTCCTGTTCGGGTCAGCCAGGCTGACGGCGAGGTTTACCGCAATGGTAGTATTGCCGACACCTCCCTTGCTCGCCACCACGTTAATGATTTTTCCGGTCCTCTCCGCTTTTATATTGTCCTTTCCCGAGTCCCGGCGCTGTTTGAAGTTCTCGAGGGCCTGCCGCACTTCCTGTTGGTTGACAGGCTGAGGGAAAAACTCCCTTATGCCCGCCCTCAAGGCTAGGACGAGCACCTTGGGGTCCTGCTGCGGCGCTGTAAGGAAGATTTCTCTTACCGTCCCCAGGTTGGAAAAGGACTGCACTATCTGGAATTCGCGCTCAACGTCCTTCCCCAGTTCCAGTATGAGAAGCTCGAAGGGGCCGGGATCGCCGGGGTCACGAAGGCGGAATCCTTCCGTGGAATTTACGATGCGTGCGAGTGCCTCCCTCAGCTCCGCCGATTTTACCTCCAGTCTTACAGGGATGACGTCATCGGCCATAATCGCTCCTCATTCCTCGCAACAACTCACCTCATTCAAGTAAAATCCCCCTTCCCCCATTTAGGAGAGAGAATCAAGGGCAGGCCTTCCGCTAAATCCCACACTTTCCTGTCGTGGCTCCAAAGTCCCCCCTTCCGTAAAGGGGGGCATGGGGGATTTTAAGTTGCTCCTTTGACCAAAATCTCGCCCTCTTGAAGTAAGAAGCCGCAAGACGATCTCCACAGCTCGCCACGGACATGATCCGGGGCTCCTCGAGGCCCACTGATATCGTTCATGAGTTCCACCAATGCGTAACCCCCTGAACGGTTACGTCAGTTCACGAGAACAGCGTGCTTGGCCAAAATACCGAAATTTTGCCCGCCCGTCTCACCAATCGGCGCGTGAGACGTGCAGTCAGGCAAAAAATATACTGAAATTAGTCCCCTGAGTTAATACGGATAAATTTACTGCACTAACTTGGGGGGGCGTAGACATTATAAACTGTGTCGCCGAAGGGGCCGGGAGGACCCGCACTGATAATAGGAGTACCCACCGAGAAATAACCTTGTATTTTCCACATATTGCACCGATACTGATCGTGTCAGGGTTTCCATTCGCTGTCAGATTCCTGACGGTGGGCACATCGTTCGCGTCCAACCTAAAAGACGTCCACTGGCCTGCCTCCGTAGGGGGGTAGTGATAGTCACAACCGATATTGATGGTACTCGTGGGGCTATTATACGTACCCTACGCTCAAAGGACAGCAACTTGCTTAGCAGGCTAGAATTGTTTGCCACTTTCTTCACCCCCTTGATCATGAGTGAGTTTGCCCGCCTCTCACCGCCTCGCCGTTTTTGCTGGTCCATGTGACAGTGGACTCATGCTATGATAACGGATTCTCGTCCCGCATTACAGTAGTGTGTGTAAGCGTAAGTGGGTTTGTAATGGACCCGTTTATGAGAGTTACTAAACTACCGAAAACCAGGAATATATAAGGATACGAAACCGTCACCGATTGCATTAATCCGACCCCCGCATCATTTTGCTCCAGGGAACATGATATCGTCGGGGAAGCAGGCGGACTTGTGAAGCCGATGAAGTTAGTCGTCACATAAGTTGTCACATAATTTTGAACGTCGGAACACGCATGTTGCTGCGGCTGTCCTGGGGGGTTGATAGAATACATGGCGGCGTAACGGGCGCCTTCACGGCTCGCGTTTGTGATAACGCCTTGATTGTAAAGGAGGAGGCCAAACGCCATGATTGCGAAAAGCAGCACAAAAAGAAGTGGCGCCACTAAGGCAAACTCGGCCATCGAAGCGCCTCGCTCACTTCTTAATCTTGACCGTGCCTGCCCGGTTTCCTTCTGCCTGGTATACATCTCAATCTCCTCCTGCATCCGGAACCGGGCCAAACTGATGCTAATGGGTAGACCCGCCCGGATTCTGGGTGACCGCAAACGACGTGAGGCCTCCGGACGACGACGGCGGTTGGGGCTTGGTAAAACTTTCCACGTACTTTTGCATTATATATGCGGCTGCACGTCCGTCGATCCCCTCGACCGGCTCCAGGTTCGTCTCGGCGTCCGGATTTAAAATCTGGCCGGCCATGGCCAGCGTGTATGCCTTGCCGAAATCGTTCCTCGGCTCGCACGTATAAGGAGAGCAATCAGGATTGCAGCAACCGGCAAGCGCCGAAGAGTTACAGGCGACGAACAGGAATATAACCATTATTGCCGTTTTGCATTTCATCTTAGTCCCCCATTTTCAAGACTCAATCTCCATGCCGGCGTTGTACCACTTGATTGCTCGATATCTAATTACATACACTAGGTATCGAAGCATGAACGGTCAAGGGTCTTTGCCACCTCCCTGTTACAAACTGACAGTGTCTCATCCGGTGCTCCCTGCATAATTTTATACTCGACGCAGGACACGAAGAGCACGAAGGATACACGAAGCGCGAAGAAATCACATGACGAAGCGTTTGATCCCTTCTCTTAAGCGTTTGACGTTAAAATTAATGAGCAGCCCCGTCTGTACGCCTGCAAATTTCATGTATGTGAGCAGTTGAGCCTCGTGGACGCTTTGGATCTGTTCCACGCTCTTCAATTCCAGGATTAGAGCCTCATCTACGAAGAAATCCGCCCTGTAACCGCAGTCCAGGCGGACTTCTTTATACTCGACAGGCAAGGGGCATTGAAGTTTGAAGGGGATCCCGTTCAGCGTCAGTTCATGGGCCAGGGGAGCACAGCGAGGTTGCTCGTAAGTTGATTCCAACAGCCCAGGACCCAAAGCACGGTGAACCTCTATTGCACATCCAATCACGCGATTCGAAAGGTCATCAAATTCCATCTATTTTTTCCCGTTGCATGTCCTTTGCACCACTATCCGGCATTTTGCTGTTCTTTGAACGAGATTTTATACTTAACTTATTGATAATGAATCCCATTCTTCGCGCCCTTCGTGTATCCTTCGTGTTCTTCGTGATAGGGCAAATCCTGGCTGCGGCTATACTCAAACTCCAGGTTCTTCGTGGTGAACGCTTAGACCTCTTGACGGAAACCGGCTACTTAGGCAAAGCATGCCCGAAATCTCCTTCAAGTCCTGCCTTACTGTCCTGGCAGACCGGAGGAGGAGAAGCCTTTTGACAACCCTGCAACAGGCCCCTTAAAAAGAAATCCGTATCGCTGGGCTCGACATATCTGTCCGTCGGAAGAGGCTGGTTCTTTAAATCTATCGGCTTCACCAGGTGCGGTGTAACAATGACCACCAGCTCCGTTTCGTTCCTCTGGAACTGGCTGCTCCGGAAAAGAGCTCCTAATACCGGGGCATCTCCCAGGTAAGGGTACTTGCCGATCGTCTCCGTGATATTATCCTGCAAAAGCCCCGCGATGGCAAAGCTCTGCCCGTCGCCAAGCTCTATGACGGTCGAAACACCACGCGTCGTCAGCGCAGGGACTGTAGTACCCGAGATGGTCACCGCATTGGTATAGTCAAGCTCGGACACCTCGGGTGCGACTTTCATGCTGATCCTGTTGTCGTCGAGCACTGTTGGAGTAAACTGAAGGGTCACCCCGTAATCCTTATACTCGATGCCCACCGTGCCGAGGCCCTGGGGAACGGGTACGGGAAATGAGCCTCCGGCCAGGAACTTTGCGGTCTGCCCGCTAAGCGCCATGAGCGTTGGTTCGGCAAGCACCTTCACCAGGCCGTCCTGCTTCAGCGCATCCAGAAAGGCGGTCACTGACGGATTGCTTCCGATGTGAAAAAGGGCATTGGTGGCCGGAGCGAGGTTGAGACTGAGTGGTGAGGTGGCGGTCCCCAATGGGCTAACAACGTTCAAAGGGTTCACCACTGACCCCAGGTTTCCTAGCAGGCCGGCCCCGAAACTACTCCCCGCCAGCGTCGTAAAGTTGATAGACAAGTGCTTCGTCAAGGTCTTCTGCATCTCGGCTACGCGCACCTCGAGCATAACCTGGTGGACCCCGGAGACCCGGACCGTATTTATGACCTTTTTTTCCCCCCCGTAGGCTTGGGCCAGCGCCAGGACCTGAGAAAGGACCGCCGTGCTCGAAACGGTCCCCGCCATGGTCAGTGAATCGTTGCTGGTGCTGATTCGCAGGCCTTTTTCCTCCGGAAAGAGACGCTGAATCTTTTCTTTTATGCTCGAAACGTCCGGCGCGACCTCTACGTCATAGACGGCGGCAACTTTGTCTTCAGCCTGCCACAGGGTTATGTTGGTTACGCCGGGAGCTACTCCGCTGACATAAACCTGCTTGAACGGTTGGCCCTCTGGTGAAAGCTTCGTCACCCTGGCCACCTCGACTTTGGCCGAGGAAACCCCTGAAAGGGGTACCTCGCTCGTGATAATGACGGATTTTCCCACCTCCAGGTTGACCTTCCTGCCTTTCCCGGAGATTACCTCGACACCGGCGCCCCGGCATCCGGCGTAAAAGACCAGCACCAGGGCAAAAGCCGCCAATAACAACTTTGTCTTACCGATCCTCGGGCAAAAACGGCTGCACATTTGCTCCCTCCTCCTTCGTCCTGGCGGTTTTACTCCCCATCGAAACCGGTATCGCCCCAAGCCCCTTTATGGTTCCCATTTAATGTCTGCCCCATTGATTACGAAAATTTTGGAGACTCTTCTCTGCGTGGCGTCGATCTGTGGCTCCATTTTGGCCGCAGGCTCCGAAACCTTTTGCATGCGCGGCCGATACGCTTCCAACGCGTCGCCTACCGTTGAGCCGAGCGTGTAAACCTTATTTCTGTCCGTAACATTGCGCAGCGCGAAATGAAGCTTTCCCTGGACTGCGGCCAGAGACAGCCGCTCTGCCTCCTCCGGCGTCACCTCTACCGTGAACACATCCACGGGCGCCGGCTTGTCCCCCTTGTTGTCGACCTGGATGCCGGTCGCGAGGACCCGAATATTTTCGAGGACTGTCTTGGTGTAATGCAGTTTGTCGTTTTGCGGGTCCTGAACCGTAACCAGGATGTCCACATAGTTGCCCGGCTGAATGAAGCCTCCAAGCCCTATCACCTTATCGCCGGCAACGGCGATGGCGCGCATGCCCTGGGTCACAACGGCGCTCACCCCGCCGGTGGTCACGTCCCTGGGCGCAAGTTTGGACTCCATTATGGTCTCATTTTGCTTGACCGGCGCGACGAGCACGCGCCCCACCGGTTCGGCCGGGTTCGAAAAGCTCCCGGCAGGAGTGTCATCCTTTGCAATCGGCGCCGTTTTGACCATCTCTGGTGCAATCTTGACGCCCCAGGCAAGATCGGCGCGTGCCAGAACGATCTGGGCCAGCTCTTCGGGGATCACCCTGGATACCACCGGCACGTTAGACTTCTGCTTTATCCAGTTGTAAATCAGGACCGTAACGGTCAAAGCAATGACCAGCGCCAGTACGAAAGGGATGAGTGCTTTTAGTTTTCCCATGTCTCACCTGTCTTTTACATGAAAACATGAAATCCTGTTCCGACATAATCCCCCCCACCTCCCTTTAGAAAAAGGGGAAGGAAATATTGCTTTAGAAAAGGGGGATGGAAATATTGCCCCAATATACCTCAAAAAAGATGTAGGCAAGGGTCCCGATGCAGATAGCCACTCCATAATACAATTTGAAGCCCTGCCCCTGGGCATAGGTACGTGTAAAGCGCGGTTCTTTTATCAAAACCAATGCCCGAAGGGCGGAGTAAAGCTCAGAAGCGAGCTCTTTTCGGCGTCCGGGATGCGAAAGGAGGAGAATCAAAGCATAAATCCCGCCTGCAACCGCAGTGCACAAAAAGGCGTAAAACAAATGCCCCGGGCCAAGCGCCGCCCCGACAGCCCCCATAAGCTTTACGTCGCCTGCGGCCATCCAGCCAAGCATATAGAGCGGCATCAGCAAAACCAGGCCTAATCCAAGCCCCTCGGCGCTGAAAAGCAGCCCCCGTAAACCATCTACGTCGGAATACAGGAGAATTGCAAGAAATATTGTTGGGTAAGTGAGCCAGTTGGGAATTTTATGTGAGCGGATATCTGTTATTAAAGCGAGGATCAGCACCACTATCAAACCGGCGATGGCAAGGGGGTGTATCTTCATCATGGCTAAAACAGTCCCTAAAGAAAAGACGGGTCAGCGGCAATTGCAAGATAGCCATAATGGATCGTCATGGCAAATAAGATTTGTTTTCTGCCGGTATTGTACTCAAAAAAAGAGGTTCATCCGGCTAATGAGTACCTCTGGGTATGGAGGTGGTAGAGACGGAGTTTGAAATACTCCGGATCTCGAAACCCGTAAGCCTGCTTTTTGAGCGTCTTGATTTTGTTTATGAGACCATCGACGGCCCCGCTGGTGATGCGATGCTTGAAGTAGTTGAAAAGTCCAGTCCGGTAGGCCCCGAGGGTCTTGCCCACCCTTTTGAGCGCCTAGAGTCCGGATTGCATGGCGTCTCTGCACCACACGGCAAGGAATTTTTCGGCGTCTTTGTGGTCCTCCTTCTGCCAGAAGAGCCTCAACTGCTCTTTCATTGAATGGATTACAAAAAGCGGACCGTTAACCTGGAGCAGGGCATCTAGCCTGGCTTTGCGCTCAGAGGCCAGAGAGTCGTAATTTTGAAGAAGCAGAAAACGGCTTCCTTTAAGAGTTTGCTGCCCCAGCACATCGAGCTCTCTTTGATAGTCTCGTCTCAACTCATCTATGGCTTGGTTCATGAGGGCCATGATGTGGAAGCGGTCGAAGACTATATCCACCCTGGGGCAGAGTCTCACGGACTGCCGAGAAATCGGCGCTGCTCATGTCCATAGCAACAGCTTCGAGTTTTCCCGTTCTCCTGGCCAGGGTTTTCAGAAAGGGCCGGATGTCCTCTTTGCCCTTTGTTTCGACCGCGTGCAGGACTCTGCCGCTCGGCAGATCGGTCACCACTGTCATATACTGATGGCCATCTTTGAAGCTGAACTCATCGATCCCGGTGGTCATCACGTTAAGAAGGGGGATTTTGCGATACAGAAATTGCAGCCTTTCCTTATGGATGTTTTTGACAAGATCCCACCCAACTCCCAGATATTGGGCGACCGACCGGATCGTGCTGAACCGAAGCATTTCGAGCACTGTCAGAGCAAAGGATCGAACATAGCGGTGAGTCCCTATCATAAAGGGAAGCGTCGGCTACTAGAGCGTCGAGCAGCCCCGGCACTTCAAACGGTGGAGAACCAGCTCCAGCATGCACGTCTTGCGCCCTATGGGACTCATGAAGAACCACCTGCGTTTTTGACCTTTGAAGCGCGTATACCGGCAGCCGCACTGCGGGCACCGGACCCATTGATCGTTCATCGCGGCACTGAAAATGATCCTATCGGCCACAAAATGGGTCGTTGTGTACTGACCTTTGGTTGAAGCGTCATCCGGATGTTCATTTTCACTTTACCCCAACAGGGGCTTCATGGCTAAATCAGGTTGAGGTTTGGTTCAGTATCTTGAGCCGCAATGCCCTTAAGCGAGCAAGTTTCACTTCTCCCCAGCAAGTGCGGGATGCAATTACCCGCTTTGTTGAAGTTCACAACGAAAACGCCGCGCCTTTCGAGTGGCGAAAGACTTCAGTGGGACCTAAAAATCTGAAGAAACGTTACTCTGATTTATGCAAGTAAGTACTAGTGTCCTGAGTCAAAGATCCACTACATAAGTCCCGAGTACTTAGGCCGTCATTCCGGCGAAGGCCGGAATCCAGTATTTTTAATAAATTTCAGTCACTTCTGGACCCCGGCTTTCGCCGGGGTGATGTAGGTGTTTGCTCAATTCCCAAGCTTGAATTAGGTTATGAATTTTAGACTCAGGACACTAGTACATTGTCAACTTAATTAATACTTGTTGGATAATGCCTTTGCAGCTTTTGTCGCGCCTTAGTTTTGGTAAAAATCCACTTAACTGTAGCTTTGGTTCTGTTGCGCTCCTCGACCAATGCGTAGACTTCCTTTTTGAGCTGTTCCTGAGTGGCGATGCGGCGGTCGAGGCATTGTTTCGAGATTACTGATAGTTCGATTTCTGCCATGTTCAGCCAACTGGCCTTCTTGGGAGTGTAGTGAAACTCAAATCGGGAGGCCAATTTGAAAGCTTCCTCGGGGCTGAAAACCTTGTAAAAGGAGCCCGGATTGTGGGTGCTCAAGTTGTCTTGGATGATCACGATCTTTTCGGCATCCGGATAATGTAGTTCGGCAAGCATCTTCAAGAACATGGCGTATTCTTTACCGGTGCGGTATTGGAAGACCGTGCAAACACGGTTCCCGGCAAGAGGTTCAAGGGCAATAAACAAATTACAGACGCCGTTGCGCACATATTCGGAGTCTTCACGTTTGGCCTTGCCTGGTTCCATCGGAATTGGCTGAACAACATCCCCGATCAACTGGCAAGGGCGCTCGTCCAAATCTATTCTTGGACGTCTTGGGTCATAGGGCAACTCATGCTGATGGAGCACATCTTCCATGTGCCAAATGAACTCCGGGGTTATTTGACCAATGCACCACATCTTTTTCAGATGCGGCTTCAATTCGTTTTTTTTAAGAGCTTGCGTAAGCCTTCGTGGGAAATGGTGTCGACCAACTCAAGCTCTACCGCTCTATCGGCCAGCAGGCGCAGCGTCCAGCGTTTTCGGCCTTCAGGCGGGTCTGAACAGGCAAGAGCCGTAATGTGCGCAGCTGTCAGACCAGCCAGCTTGGGAGGTTTTCCGGATCGCGGTTTTTCCTCCAAGCTTTTGATAGATTTCTCCTTGAAAAAACGCTTACGTACCTTGTGCACCGTTTGGATACAGACCTGTAGAGCTTCTGCGATCTCGCGGTCTTTTTTCCCGGTGTCAGCAAGCAATAGGATGCGGGCACGTGTAATTTTCCGGGCTAATCTGCGCCCGCTCTCAACTAGTCGTTTAAGCTCTCTTCGCTCCTCATCTGTAAGCTGGATTTGGAATTGTTTATTCATGGTAGTCGCCCCCCTCAGGAGGGCAACATAACATACTTTAACTAAGTTGACAATGCACTAGAGCCTCTGGTCGGCACCGTTCTTTAGCAAAAAGAAACTTGTGCTATGGTCCGTCTCTTTAAAAATCTAAAGCATAATATAACAACTAAAGCCACTATGAATCCAGCAGGAACATCTATTAAGTAATGGAATCCAAGCATGAAGGTGCTCAATGCTAATATCAAATTCGCCGGCAGAAAAGCCCAGAAGTGAGGTCGCGAAGAAAGAAGAAAAAACTGAAACAAAACGGCCTGAGCCACGTGCAAACTGGGAACAGCCACAAAGTAGCCAAAGCCAGTCAAGTGTGACGCGCCATGGATTAGATTTTGATATTCGGTGCAGACATTGTGCATCATTTTAAACGTAGCAGTATGCTCATATGCCGTAGCGAAACTTTCTGGGAAATAGGTGAATGGCCCTACAGCAGGGTAGATAAAAAAGATCGCCAACCCCAGTAGGTAACAGGAAAAAAACGCACGAAAGAAATGGGAGAGGTTCTCGCCATTATCAAGGATTACGAATATCACGACGAATAACTCTAAAAATAAAACTCTATACGCGTTTTCCAGCACCTGAAAGGCCCAGCCGTTGTGAATCAACGGGTAAATCCCAGTGGAGCCATCGATATTTAACAGCCAACCATAAATGGCCAAATCCAAATTCATTAGTTGCAGGTCGTGCACACGACCACTCGTCATGCTTCCAAGTAGGTAATTCATGCCGCAGACAACAGAGAATCCAATGAAAATAACAACTGCACCGTACAACAGGGTTTGTAGATCGCTGCATTTCCCCTCCCTTCGGTAGTTGATATAAGCAGCTACGTAACCAAAGCTTATTATAAACAAACCCTTTTGAAGTAGGTGAAATAGAAACAGAAGTATGATGCTCGAGCTGGCTGATATAAGAAGAACGCCAAAAGATTTGTTGCGCACCCGGTTTCCAAGAAATGAGATACCTTGATTAAAGATATATGCGAGTGGGATTACAAAGAATAGCATCAAAAGGACGAATGACCATGGAAGGTCGGGCCGTATGCCTGATATTGCAAGGCAAACCTTAACCACCCCAAATACTCCGAGCAGCAATATGATTTCTTTGCACATTGGCACCACTTTTCAGGTGTTAAGCAAAATTACCTTTTAATATACCACCTCATGCCGCAAACGCACAAACGGATTCGAGGGCCAGACAGTGGTTGGTGCCGACAGCAACTGCCATAACCCGGAATAATGCATCAACTTCTGCGCTATGCATCCAAACTGCATGTTGAGGTCGGATTTTTGCTCGAAAAACTTCCACTGCGACCCTGAAACCCGTAAAAACCATACGATTTTCAGATCGGACATGCAAGAGATATCTCAGCGAGATCCGTTTTTGCGATTTCAGGACGCACCTCCATCCCCGGAGTTTTATAGCCCACTTTCCGCCTGTCAGAGTTAAGGGGTTGAGGCGAATAAGGTGCCATAGTAACGGGCGAAGGAAAAAGCCGACACAACGTGAACGTACCACTTTCTGGCATGGTAGACCACTCTGGCGCCAACCTTGACGAGCCGCCTCATGATCGACTCTATGGACGGTTTGACATTCTCGCCCCTGAACGCGGTATCCCGAATCATGTGTAGCAGGTTATACGCAAGACAACCGACGAAAAGCCTTGCCTGATTGGCTGCAAGGCGATGGCAACTCGTCTTATCCCACCGGAGGGTGTTTTTCCCTTCTTTTAAAGGCTGCACCCTCTTGCTTTCCGTGGACAGGGTCTTCACTGGAATCGACATAGATGATGAGTCGCCTTTTGTTTCTGCGCCGAAGGAGGGTGTGGGCAGATCTGCTGAGCATATCTTCGAGGGCTTTCAGACCCTCACCCGTTGCGAGGATGTTGTTCTCAAAGCGACAGAGTGCGGATTGGCCGGCCCCGCTATCATGCTCTTTGCCCAAGGCTAATCGGAGCCCTGGATCTCGACGCTCCGCGAGGCGGATCGGGTAGCCGGGGACTGTTGCCAGCCCCAAGCCCCCTTGGAACCGTACGTGAGACTTTCACCTCACACGGCTCGAGCATCTCAGAAGGCAATCCCTCTGGGATAACCCGGCTGTGTTACTTCCTTATTGGAAGTCACTCGCTTCACAGCCGTTGACTTGGCGTAGAACGAGTGGGTTAATAGATGTTGTAGAACTTTAACCTTATTCCATCTATTGTCCTTCACAGCCTTTGCGATACGCACATGCAGTCTTCTGACTTGTTGCTGGGCTTCCGTCCAGTTGATGGAGTTCCACTTGACAGCATCGTCTTTGAGCGCACCAGCCTGAATGGCCATCATTTGCTTTCTCATCTTCGAAGATTCTGCCGGTTCTCTCGCAATGAGACACCTGTTGGATGTCTGCACGCTCATTTGCCGGGGCTGTAGCTCACCGGTTTTGGCGTTGAGCCATGTTTCATGCTCTATCCTTCGGCTTTCCCGAAGGCATTCGCTTCTTCCAACCTCTCTCACCCATCGCTCCATCAGCATGCCTTGCGGTTTGCCTGCCTGGAATTGCTCCTGGCGGAGGGTGGGGTTATCACGTTTCACATAGTTGATCCAGTGAATGAGTTAGGTGTGCCCTCTACACGGATGGCTGTACGGTTCCGTGCAGGTGCAACGAAGACCTACATCCTGGCCACTTGCTGCAAGCTCTGGGGAGCAGCATCCGACCTGTCACACGGGTTTAATCCTCGTAGGTCGGCCGAAGTTTGACGGCGCTTGGGGGCATTCACATCCGTTCACCATATCACTCGTCCCTAGCCCTTAACGAAGGAGGATTCTCCGAGGGGTTCTCCTGTCACCATTTGAACCCAATTCGGTACATTGTCCGCGGGGCTTCGCACCAACCACACAGCGCGTGGGCAGCACGCCCGCGTAGGGAACCGGCAGGAACATGCCGGGTACTCAAGGTAAGTGCCTGAGTACACTCAACCATGCGACATCGTGTCGCACTCATTGCAATCCTCATAGCCTGCCGCAACCTGATAGACTCTCTGCCGCAGCAGTTCGAGCAAGGAATGATCCGTATGTCGAGGCGATCTCGGGTCATCAATTTGGGGCGCAGCACCACTGAGTATACTTAATAAATCGCTGATCGATCTCCCTCGTGACGAGAAGGCCGGTATCGGTGGTGATCTTTGCGCCATGAAAATCAATGCTGATGGAGCGGTCAAATTCCGGCCTGATGGTCCCTGTCTGTTTGTCACCAACTGCGAGCATGCGGCTTTCCCTCCCTCTTACTAATTTACGCCATAATATCATATAGTTGGGACAAATGCATTATAATTGTCGGTCATACTCACGCATAATCCAGGCTTAAGGCACCATGCTTTTTATTTCCATGGTTTCAGCGTTTCAGCCTGCATACGATCCGGACCGTACGATTAGAGGGCAGAGTTTATGGTAGTGAAATAGCCCTGAATCGTGGTGCCTAACGTTGTAACGACAAGAACACAAACAGCGGCGATCAGGCCTACCAATAGCCCATACTCAACCAACGCCGCGCCTTCCTCATCCCTGAAAAACTTTTTGATTCTTTCCATTGTTTTTCTCCTTTGAAATTTGTCTTTTAGTGCGGACCAACACAGACGCGCGATAAATTGATGGAAAAGCAGGGCGCGCGCGCGCCCTGCTTTTTATATTCATGGTTTCAGCCTTCATACGATCCGGACCCTACGGTTAGAGGGCAGAGTTTATGGTGGTGAAATAGCCCTTAATCGTTGTGCCCAAGGTTGTAACGACAAGAACACAAACTGCGGCGATCAGGCCCACCAATAGCCCATACTCAACCAAAGCCGCGCC
>Ga0187849_1002741_pt1 | contig 16409 bp, 11 predicted proteins | sample June2016WEW_4_10_2_FD_132412 | JGI IMG/M metagenome (GOLD analysis project Ga0187849, IMG submission 132412) | Peatland microbial communities from SPRUCE experiment site at the Marcell Experimental Forest, Minnesota, USA - June2016WEW_4_100 | ecosystem: Environmental > Terrestrial > Soil >...
CTTCGCTAAAAGTCAAAAGATAAATATTATGAACCGGCTGAAGTAACCACACATAGCCGTTAATCCCTACCACTTTAACCTCGTTAATAATAAAGGTGTTAAGTCCTGTCCCAACCCAAAAATTTCCTGAGATAATTTTGCCGGAGACAAACGCAAGTTCAAGCCTTTCGGCAATGTCCTGTCTATAACTTACGTTTTTAGTAAAAAGTGCACTTGAAATAACAGGAAAGGCTAAGCCAAAAACAAAAAGCCCAGAAACCAAATAAATCGCCAGTTTCTTTTTCAAAATTCCCTTCTTAATAAAAACAAACAGGATTCCGCAAAAACAAATTGACAAAAGCCCGGCTAAAGAAAATGTCAGTATAAAAGCTAGTAGAATAATTAAAACACCGGCAATCTTCCAACAATTTTGTTTATCAAAAATAAAGCCGGATAACATCAATACCCCGACTACTAAATAACCGGCCAGTGCATTTGGATGAGGAAAAGTGGAATAAGCACGTAACCAATTAGAACCCCCCAAATGGACGAGGGCGATACCGGGAGTTGAAATACTAAAACTCCGTTCCCCTAAAAAATATAAAATTCCACCCAAAGTTCCGCCTTTGAAAAATTGGGCAATTCCGATTAACGAAAAGAATATTAATGAACAAAAAAGAACCACGGAAAAATCGCGTTGATCCACGATATCTCTCCTTTTATAAACATAATAAGCAAATCCTAAAAGTTCCGTAATTTTTAGCCACTTCAAAAGTGATACATAAAACGAAGTGGAAAATGCAGTATTTACAACTGCTACCAGAATAAAAACGATTATATAAAGTTTGTTTTTGTAAATATCATCAAGAAATATTTTTTTTGACATGACCACCCAGACGGTAAACAGAACCAAAAAAAGAACATCCGTAAAGTAAACACTTGGGGCCAGATAATCAACTCTTATTCCAAAAACGAACGCAAAGTTGGGCCAAAAATGAAGTGCTAATTGTGAAGGGAGTAAAAAAATAAGAAGTAAATTGGCAAACTTTTCTATACGCTTCCAACTTTGAATCACTTTTTAGGCTTAATAATTAAAAACCTTTCCTCACCTTCTCCCTCGGATTCTGTGGTAACGTCTTTGTTTTCAGAAAGAGCCATATGAATGATTCTCCTCTGCCAGGCTTTTAAGTTATAAAGATTTTGGGAATCTCCGGTTTCTACTGCCCGCTCTGCAGTAGAAGTCGCCAAATTCTTAAGATAATCTTCCTCCTTCTCGCGGTAATCCCCTACATTCACAACAACCCTATTCCACTCCCCTGTTTTTTGCTTAAAAAGGATTCCCAGTACTGTTTGTATACTCGATAAGGTTTCCCCCTTCTTGCCGATAAGGAGTCCTGTTTCGTCTCCCGCCTCAACATTAACAACAAAGACCGTGTTTTCTTTATCATAATCAACCGAAACCTTAGCTTTTGTAGCCATTAGTGAAAATAGTTTCTCCGCCAGTTTTTGAAGTGTCTCTGTTTTTTCTTTCATATTTATTTTGAACTTACTTTTTAATTGTGAGCTTAGATTTTACCAGATTTACCGTCGGCGTCAAACTCCCCCATCCAGACATAGAAACTTGCTGCCAAACGTTAACTATAGAAAACACCAGCCAGTATATAGCTAGTCCAGATTGAAATTGCAAACCAAAATAAAGAGTCATCAAAGGCAATGTATATGTCATTGAGCTTTGCATGGCAACCTGTATATCGTCTGCTTCAGATTTTGTTTTTTTGGCTATTTTTTCTTCTTCCGAAAGATACGGAGCCATAATCTTAACGGACAAAAACTGTCCCAAAGTTGCCAAAATTACAAAAATTCCAGGAATAAAACCAGGTATACCTGGAATTAATCTATTAAGTTTATCCGGTTGAGAAATATCCAAATATAAAAATTTTGTATTTAAAATTTGACCTTGTGAAAATTGTAGGGGGGTATAAAGACGTTTATTAAGATCGGCTGTAATAGCTGCAACGTTCACGTTTTTAGGAAAAGTTGTCGTAAATACACCAAAAAGCGCAATTAGGATGACAAATTGCAATATGTACGGGAGGCATCCCGCCATTGGATTAATTTTATTTTGTTTATAAAGTTCAGCCTGAGCCTGAGACATCTTCATTTTGTCCTTGCCGAATTTTTTTCTGAGCTTCGCAAGTTGGGGTTCAAGTTCGCGGATTTTCTTCATCGATTGCATATAGGGTTTCGTGAGGGGTTTCATTAGAAAAACGAGGACCAAACTAAACACTATAATAGCCACACCGAGATTTTCACCTAAAATTTTATAAAACAATATTAAACCATTTAAAAGCAATGGTGTGAGAATAGGAATTATCATTTTAATTATTTATTTATAATGTTTGGTACCGGATCAAAACCCGACCCTCCCCAAGGGTGACATCTGCTAAGTCTTTTTAATCCCATTGCCAAACCCTTGCCTATGCCGTATTTTTCCAAGGCCTCAATTGTATACTCCGAACAGGTTGGAGTAAACCTGCACGCCCCCCCGAGGACTCTTTCGGCTATGGGTGAAATAAAATTTTTGTAGATTTTTAATAGTCCTATCAAGCTTTTTTTCATATTAATAGACCCGCTTGTTTAAGCGACTCTCTCACCTCTTTCATTATTTCGGCAGTTGAAACCCGGGCTATAGAAGTCTTGGCCAGAAAAACAACATCAAATCCCGGAATTAAACTGATGCTATTTAGCCTGACGGATTCACTCATGGCTCTTCTGAAACGGTTTCTGTCAACAGCATCCTTAGCTATTTTTGTGGAAACAATAAAGGCAAACCTGCTGGCATCCTGATCCCCTCTCGGTAGATATGCAATTCCAAAATTTGCAGACTGATAAACTTTGCCATCACTCTGCACTTTGGCAAAATCATTTGCACCGGTAAGTCTAAATTTCTTAGCAAGCATTTTTGAGGTCAACTAGACAGAAAGACTCTTTCTTCCTTTATCTCTTCGTCTTTTCAATACCATTCTCCCTTTTTTAGAACACATTCTTTTCCTGAAACCATGTGTTCTTACTCGTTTTATTTTGCTTGGCTGATATGTACGTTTCGTGCTCATATGAAAGACATTATACAGAAACCTAAGGATAATGGCAATAATTGGCCCTTGACGAATTGTGGATAACTTATTAAAAGTACTAATTATAAACTATTTAGAAGTTTGGTATAACTTCTGCTGTCTGCCCCATCTTTTAGAGATTCTATTATGAATAATGAACAGGTTTGGAAAGACTCGCTTGAAATAATAAAGGTTTCTGTCTCACCGGCTATTTTTTCAACATGGTTTTCACAAACACACTTAGCCAACCTCGAAACACTATCCGATAAAACAAATGCAGAAGTTGGATGTCCGACCTCGTTTGCCAAAAATACAATTGAATCCAGATATTTCGGCCTCATTCAGGATTCACTTAGTAAGGTTGTCGGCAAAAAATGCGATCTGACCTTTATTGTTAAAGCAAACCCGAAAAGCATAAAGGAAATATCGGAAATTTCAGCGCCCCTCTTTTCAACCGAAAAAGAAGATAATCACATACTTGAAATTTTGCAAAGGGCACGTCTAAGGCCAAGTTTCACTTTTGAAAACTTTGCCGTTTCTTCAAGTAATCAAATGGCTCATGCAGCAGCCGAAGCTGTTTCCCAAAGTCTGGGAAGCGCATATAACCCGCTTTTTGTTTGGGGTGGGGTAGGGGTCGGTAAAACCCATCTTATGGCGGCCGTCGGAAATTATATTCTTAAGAAAGATCCTGATAAAAAAGTATTCTTTTGCACGGGGGAAGATTTTACAAACGATATTGTTGAAGGGATCAGGAATAAAACCACACAGGCTTTCAGAAATAAATACAGAAAACTTGATCTTCTCTTAATTGACGATATTCAGTTTATTGCCGGCAAAGATACCGTTCAGGAAGAGTTTTTCCATACTTTTAATGCCGTTACATCGGTCGGCGGTCAAATTATTTTAACTTCAGATAGACCTCCTTCTGAAATATCAAAACTTGAAGAAAGGCTTCGCAGCAGGTTTGAAGCCGGGTTAATTGTTGACATCGCCCCACCCGATTTTGAACTCAGGTCTGCAATTACTCAAATTAAAGCAAAGGAAAAAGGAGTAGATCTGACTTCCGAACAGGCACAAATGATTGCGGCAAATTCCGAGTCTGCCAGAAAAATTGAGGGGATTCTTACTAAAATCCTGACGGAGATCCATGTCAAAAAAGTTGTTGTAACCAACGAGCTTATCGAATCTCTGTTCGCAAAAAACTTTGAAGCAGGGAAAATTACCAGAAGTTCCCCGGAACAAGTTACAGAAGCTGTATCCAAATACTACCAAGTTGGCAAAAGATTGCTTTTGGGTGATAGCCGTGCAAGACCCATTGCCAGACCCAGACAAGTGCTTATGTATCTTCTCCGGACACAACTTGGAGTCCCGCTTGAAGAAATCGGTAGGGTAGTTGGAGGAAGGGATCATACAACGGTTATGCACGCTGTGGAAAAAATTACCCAATTGGCCACAGAGGATGTGCAAATGCGTGAGGATATCTTGAAGATAAAAAGTGTGATTTGAGGATAATTATATTTACTTATGTACTTATCAACACAGAGAGTGACTTTATCCACAAATTTATCAACAATTACTTGTGCGTATTATGAACACGAATATGGCCCGAAGATTATAATCAAAAACGGAAAGTTCTCAACTTATCAACACCACCTACTACTAGAACTACTAGTTAATATATGATAATAAAGAGAGAACGGTAAACAGCAAAAAAGGAAATATTATGAAATTCCAAATACTTCAGGAAAATCTCGAAAACGCAGTAAATATAACAGCACGTTTTGCCAGTGCAAAAGCTCAACTTCCAATTCTTGGAAATATTCTTATTTCTACCCAAAAAAGTAAAATTTATATTTCATCGACAAATTTGGAAATATCAGCATCTGTTCAAGTGGGAGCTAAAATAGAAGAAGAAGGAGAAATAAGTATTCCGGCAAAAGTTATATCCGAACTCGTTGCAAATTTGCCCAAGGAAACAATAACTCTTGTAGCCGAAAAAGAGCAATTGAAAGTTTCAACTTCAGGTTTTTCATCAACAGTCTTGGGAATGGATTCCACCGATTTCCCCAAAATTCCAAGCAGCATAAGTAAGGAAAAGGCTATCACTTTTTCCAAAGACGAACTGGTAAAAGCTTTAAGCCAGGTTGTTTTTGCTACATCAGTAGATGAAACAAGGCCGATTTTAACAGGAGTTCTTTTTATCTTTGCAAAAAATTCTTTATCTTTAATTTCAACCGACGGCTTCCGACTCTCAAGAAAAACTATTCCTGTCAAAGTGGGGGACATATCAGTAAAAAGCGTTATTATTCCAAAAGGAATTCTAGGGGAATTTTCAAGAGGAGTTTTCGGAGGAGAGGAAATACTTTTCGGTTTGCAGGAAAAAGAGAAGCAGGTAATTTTTGGAATAGGGGACACAATTTTGACATCCAGGCTTTTGGAGGGCGAATACCCGGATTTTGAGAAGATAATTCCTAAAAGTTCAAATATAAAAGTTTTACTGGATAAAGAAGAGCTTTTAAGAGCCGTTAAACTTGCCTCTATATTTGCCAGGGAGTCTGCAAATGTCGTAAAAATTAAAATATTAAAAGATTCCATTAAAGTTTCCGCAGAAAGTAGCGCGGCGGGAAGCCAGGATACGAAAGTCGATGCAAAAATTGAAGGGTCGATTCCCGAAGAGGGATTTGAAATAGCCTTCAATTATCGTTTTCTTGAAGATTTTTTACACTCTGTAACGGGAGAAGAAATTAAAATGGAGTTTTCGGGAGTTGCTTCACCGGGAGTCTTTACCGATTCAATAGATCCAAATTATCTTCATCTAATTATGCCGGTAAAGATTTAAGGAGTAGGGGAAGCGGCAATTATAATGTATTTATGTGTTCCCGGATCGATACCATTCGATTCTACCCAAGATTCTACTTGTAAAATTGCATCTTGTGCTTCTGTGGAGCCTTTAAGGGTTATCCCCAGCGTTAAGGGTGCTGTATAGACAACACGAAAATTGGAAGTTTCGTAGGGTGTGAGTGAAGCCAAAGGATAATCTTTGTTTAGCTCGGATTGTAAATTTTGCAGCTGGCGGGGATCGTTTTGTTCGTTTTCTGTTTCGAAAGTTATTGTTCCAACAACATTATCGTTTTGCAAGACTGTTAATTTATATGTGGTAGAAACTTCCAGATAGAGTTGATGGTCTAACTTAATAGTACTTGGTGTGGTTTGTGAAATAGTCCAATTTTCTGACGGGTCGGAGGAAACTGTAAAGGTAGACGAATCAACTTTTTGATTGAAAGTAATGGTGATTGGATCAAAAACACTAACCCCGGAAGCGCCGTCTTTTGGTGTGGAATCTGTTATGGCAATTGGTATTGATGTCGTGGTTTTGTTTTTTTGCAAAGCATAGATAAGAGTAATAGCGAGAATAATAAAAACAACGGCTATTATCCCTACAATTTTAAATTTTGGTTTGATATTTTTCATTTTACTACTTTTATCTTCTCAGATACCCCGTCAGTTGGGATAATGCAAAACACCCATTTGCGACGCGCGTTTCTCCCGGTCCAATCATGTTTGCATCCGCACAACTGATAAGTGCCCCGTCTACCGATATTACTACACCAATATGCCCCGGTGAACTTGCGCTGCACCCATGTGAACCATTTATAAGGAAAAAATCTCCGGATTGAATTCCTGTAGTTCCGGAGACATAACTATATCCGGCCGGCGGATTATTAATATAAGAACAGGCGTTTATTTGGCCAAAGGCTTGGCCATAAGCCCAACCGGCAGTTGCAGCAGCGAATCCAACACATTGAAGATGTCCATCAACAGGCGCCGAAATTTGAAGTGCCTCAAGAGCGGGTGCAGGAAGAGCTTTTACTAGATTTTGCCAAGATGGAGTATCAAGCAAGCCTACTAAGAGTGGGTTAAGACCAAACTCATTGAGGTATGAGACTATACAGACGGCAGCATTAGCCGCGGTGCTTTTGTATGTTTGAGATGTCTGTCCGCTACTTTGGTCTATATTACAAGTAACGTTAGCTATACCTGTTGTTGGAACAACATAGGCTCCGGAGTTAATTATAAAAAGAATTAGGGCAACAACCACAGGAAAGACGAGAAGTGTAACAAGTATTGGAATTCCAATTGCGGCAACCATGGCACTAGCCAGAGCTGTGGTAAAACCCGCAATACCCGATCCTATTGAGGACAGGCTAGGCAATCCGCCGGTAATTCCGGAGGTCAAAAGGCCCGCCCCAACACCCGCAGCTATTCCTACTCCCAACCCGGCAACAATGCCGACACCTAACCCTACAACTGCTCCGACAAGAAATGGACCGACTTTCTGCCAGTCAATTTTGCTTGCCAGCCAACCAACAACAGCTCCAACAATGGTTCCTATAATGGGGATGGGGACAATTGCTGTACCAACTGCAGCTCCTGCGGCTTCTCCTCCGGCAACGGCTGCAACCTCTCCTGTTAAGGTTGCTGCAGTTTCACCTGCAACCAAACTTGCGGCAGCTTCACCTGTCAGACCACTTCCAACAATCTCTCCCCCTATATCTGTTGCAACACTGGCGATGCCAAAATCAATTCCTGTTTTTTCACCCAGCCACCCAATAATTGGCCCAAAGCCGTTATCTACAGCCAGTCTTCCAAAAAAAGTTGTTCCTTCCCATGCAACAGAAGATCCTCCCAAGCCGAAATAGGATAAAGCACCTTGAACTAATTCATTGTTGTAGGTCTGAGCCAGAAAACTGTTGGACGGAAGTTGTCCGATCCACCCCTCGAGTCTAATGGAAGCCTGTTCTAAAAACTGAGATTTTATTTTTCCTACCCCAAAATCCTTTATACTCCCCAGAAAATTTCCCTGATCACCAAGTGATGCGGAAAAATTGTTGGGAATTTGTGATAGATCATAGGAGACAAAACCGGTGTTTGGCTTACTTGAAAATTCAATTCGAAAATCATCAAGTTTTTTTGGACCGAAGACGTTGCTTGCAAAATTTTCTCCAAAAGTAGAAGAAGCAAGATCCCTGCTTACTGTATATTCCAAAATTTGCTGGTTTTTGACATCCGAGGCGGCTTGTTGAAGAGTAGATTGGCCTTCCTTAGTAACTATTTTGGTGACGGCGACATTGCCTTTTGCAACTGCGTTTGAAATTACAGCCTCCTGCGCTAAAGATTGACCTTGAAGATTTTTAACGGTATCGTACGCCGCCTGTTCTGCCAGGAGATGAACCTCCTTTGGATCTGCCTGCGGATTTGAAGAAGCAATTCTCTTTTCAATTTCGCCAGTAATTTGATCGACCAACCTTTTCGGATCCGCCTCAGCAGCTTTTTTGAGAGTGTCGATGGAGTTTTGTTCCTCGTTAATTAACTCTGTGGTCTTTGGAGCCTCGGCTTTTACATAAACTTTTTTGTTTTTCAGTTCCTCGGCAAGTTGTTGTTGCCTTTTAATGGATGCCTCAATGTTTTTCTTGGCACTTTCTGTAGATTCTTTGAGTGCCGCTTCTCTTCTTTGTCTTTCAACTTCCTGCTCTTCCCTTAAACCTTTTTCGGGAACATTTGAAGTAACTTTTTCTTCCGATTCGGTTGTTTCAACCAGATCTTCAACGGCGAGCTGAGCCTTTTTGATGTTTCCGAAATCTTTTTCCGATTTAATTTCGACGCCAGTGAGTCGGTAGACAAAATTTATAAAACCTCTCCGATTGTTCCAGTTAAATTCGCCCGAAACATACGGTTTGTCTGCAGAATAAATTATATCCTCCGGAAAGAAATGCGAAAAAGCATCTCTTATATACTTAATATTTTCTTGGGTAAGGCTGATCTTATTTGCCATGTTATTTTACTTGGTAAGGGTTTGTCGAAACCTTAATTACTTCCTGCGGCTTGGTTGTAATTAATCTATTTTCTTCTTCAGAGGCAACAACCCTAATAGGGGCGTGGTGGGGCCCCGCAAAAAATATTCCTTCTCCGACATTGGCGGCGAGGAGTAGTCGCTTTTCTCCCTGAGAGAGATAAAAGACCTCGCCGATTTTGTCTATTGCGGCCGGAGACTGCTTCAGCAGGACCTGCATAGCGCTGTTTGTGACGATGGCCTTTCCAATGTCCTGACTTAGGAAGTCTTCGACGTCCTGGGTGATCGTAGTGAGTCCCAGATAGTATTTACGGGACCTCTTGACAACACTCCAAAGAAATTGCGCCGTATCCGGATATCTCATCATTGTCCACGCCTCATCCACTATTAGAATTCTTTTCTTCATATCTTTTTTAATCCTTGTCCAAATGTAGTCAAGGATAATAAACATGGCGATGGGGCGAAGCGTGTCCTCCAAATCTTTGACCGAAAAAACCGTAAAGGGGTTTGTAATATTGATGTTTGTTTGCTTATCAAAAATTCCCACAAAACTTCCCCTGACAAATTTTTCAATTCGGGCCGCAAGGTCAAGTGCGTCAGGTACCTCCATTCCGATTAGTGTTTTATAAAGATCTTCCATGAGGGGGGGTTCTTTTCCTTGAGTATCGGGGTCCATGGTTATTCCTTTGGCTCTGTAAGTCATGATAAGGGCTCGATCGAGAAGCGCTTCCTGTGTTGGAGTAATTGCACCCATGATTACTTTCATTAGAGAGTGGAGAGAAAGAATTTTAAGACCCAGTTGGTTTTCTCCCTCCTCCCTGATTTGGGAAAGGTCAAAAGGATTAATTTTGGCGGGAGAATTATAGGAAAAAGAAATAAACTCACCCCCGACCGCAGTTGCGAGGGACTTATATTCGCTTTCGGGGTCAATTACAATTGCTTCCACACCAACCATTAGACTTCTTAGTGCCTCGAGTTTTACGAAGTATGATTTTCCGGCCCCGCTTGTCGCAAAAATAGTCATGTTTGCATTTTCCAAACTGAAGCGGTCAAAAATAATAAACGATTCGTTTTGAGAATTAATGCCGTACAAAACACCGCGGTCGCTTGAAAGCTCGGTTGAAGTCAAAGGAAAAGTTGTAGCGACGGAAGTTGTGTCCATGTTTCTTGTGATATTGAGTCTGTCCATTCCGAAAGGGGCCGTAGACAAAAATCCATCTTCCATATCCAGCATGGCGTGCTTGCTGACAATCAGAAGGGACCCAAGTTGGGATTCCACCTGTTTGGTAATCTGATTCAACTCTTCGAGCGAGTTCGCTGGTATAGTTATGTAAAAGGAGAACTCATAAAATCTTTCAATTCCTTTTACGAGTTGTTCCTGAAGACTTCTTGCATCCTCAAGTTTTGCTTGTGTTGAAGGATCAACTATTTTTCCGCGCTCAATATCCGTTGACATTTCAGCCTCCATTTCGGCAATCTTACGTCTGAGGTCATCGAGTACTGTTTTACCATCAACGGGATAAACATAAAAAGCAATATCAAGGGAAGTATCAATATTAATTACAGGTTCAAGCCAGCCGGGGGCAACAAATCTGGGGTAACCCCCGACAAATATTGTTCTGAAATAAATATCATTAATTTTTATGTAGTCAAAATCTGTTTCGATTGATTGCGGAGCGATTACATCCAAAAGTTTCATACCACGGCTTACCGCCAGAGAAGCGGAAGTAATTCCCGGTTTAACCTCGGGTTGTAAAGGCTGGGGATTTAATGTTTGGTTGGTTGTTGTCTTTGATTTAAAGATTTTCATTTGTGTTCAAGTATAACTTCAGGTTCTTTTTTAACGGCGGGACTTTCGGGATTGTAAACGGAATAATAAAGATCAATTAGCTCATTTGTAGAAAGCTGTCTGAATTTGATTCCGAGCCGTCCCGCCTGACGGATTAAGTGGTCACGTCTCGGGTAAAGCGTGATTTTGGCTTTTTTAATAACGTAGGACTCCGCGTAGGGAAGCGGGCCAGATCTCTTGGCAATGGCGGCAACGGATTTTCCAACACCAAGCTCAAGAGGCGAGAAGTATAAAACAACAAAAAATCTTTTACCTAGAACATTTTTCTTCTTAACAGAATCGGTAATGAAATTTCTATAATCTTGCATAAGCTTGGCAAGAAGAGGTTGGGTAATTTTTTTTGCCTGTTCATCCAAAAAACTTAAATAAGTAGAGATATCTTTTTTCTGGGTGAGAACCACAATCTGTATTGAAAATGTAAGCGAATTAATCATTGCGGCATAAGCGGCAATCACGGCCTCCTGCTCTTTTTCCGAAAGAAGCCCAAAGTTTAGAGAAGTGGATTCCATAACAAGAGCGGCTCCGCCGTCTTTATAAATAACGATATCGTTTGTAATGTCGGCAACGGGAAGGTGTTCCTGACTGGTTGCCATGAGGGGTTTATCGGGAATGCTTAGATATGGAATTTTAGGTAATGGCATAGTTTTAATATTGACTAACAGGTTGTGTTGCAAATTGATTTGGATTTACTATTTGAACCGGAATTCCTTGCACCACCGCAATTCTTCTTCCTTCAACCAAAATCGGCGGAATTATAGCTCCTGTTGCATTAAAACTGACGGGGGTAAATTGATAACCGTCTTTTTCTGTAGCAATATCGTACCTTCCGTTATCAAGCGGGGTAACAATAACAAAATGTCCAAGCTTGTTGCTTCTTAGGGCTCTAATCGGCCGGCCGGCTTCATCCCGTATTTCCATAATAGCCCCCTCGACAATTTTTCTTCCTTCATCAACCACTTGCCCGACCACAATGTTTGGTGATGTCGGGGGATTGGGAGGAGCTGCGTCTATTGAAAAAATAGCTTGCCTTGTTGAAATCATTTTCTCGCCGGCAATAACAGGAGATACTTGTTGGGTGGAAACCTGATAAGAAGGAGTCACAACTTTCGGTTTTTCCTCAACAACCAGATGGGGAGTTTGTGCTGTAACACGAATGGGGGTGCTTTGCGGAATTTCAACAGTTCTTTTAATTCCAGTTGTGTTTTGAGGCAGGGGAGCTGCTGTTTGGCTTGCTGGAGTTGGTGTTTGTGTAAGCCCTGCAAAAATTCCACTTAGGCTTGATAAAAACCCTTGCTCTGCACCTTCAAGTTTGGAAAGGGGAGCTGAGGCCTGTTTGGAGACGGATAGATAGTTTTTAAGCGCCACATCCTGACTTGGGTTAGCCAGAGAAAGAGTGGTTCCGGAAGTTTCATCCTGAAAGAATTTTGGAATAGTAGTTGTTTTTTTCCAGAAAAAAATGGTTGGAGTATAAATTGCTTTGAAAAAAGCGAAAATCCAGCGCTCAAGAGGGCGCTCCTCGAGGGGCATAAAGGCTAAAGCAATGCCGAGAATTGCAGAAAAGATTGCCAAAGGCCACTTTACAATCCCGATAAGAGGGGAAGAATATAAAATTAGACCCACCAAAAGCCCCCCGGCAAGTTGGAAAAACTGCTTGAGGGTCATATCCCCCACCAACTTAAATTGGTAAGAACTAATTTGTTGCGGAATCGGATGTTGTTCCATAACTAAAGTGCTCCTACGAAGTAGGGCAGTTCTATTACAGCCTATATCGTGAAGTATCTAATTCAAGAGGAAACCTTTTTCACAAATAGATTTGCTTTTCTTAATTATCAATCTTGTTATATAATTTAACCATAATGGCCAATCTCACTGAAACATATCCAAGTTTAAGTCCAAACCAATCAGAACCGCAGAAGTCAGGGATGGAGCAGTTTGAAGCACAGTTCGCTACACAAAGAGAAGAAGATTTTGCCAAAAGAGACCGCCTTGTAAATCGTTTAACACATGCTGAAAATTCCAAGGATGTAGCAGCAGTAAAGGAACTTCTTATTGATTATGAAAATCCACATTTTGGTGAATCTATAGACAGGTTTACTTTTTCTGGTTTGAAAAGAACCGCCCTTGAGGGACAGAGGGCTTACGAAAAAGGTTCTGTAGAATTGTCAGGAACTGAGGCACAAGCATTTGCCGATATATTAATGAGTGAGTTTAATGCCGCCGCTACTGCTGCAAAAACCCCTCAAGTAATTGGGGTTACGAAGGAAGGAAAGGTCTCAATTAATGAGAAGGAGGGTGTTGATCTTGATCTAAGTGTAACTTATGGTCTACGTAAAGAAAGCGTCATCTCGGGGGATGGTTTAATTGCTTCTAATGGTGACTTAGTTCAAGGAGAAGTGCGTGTTTCGGGCTATGCATTAAGTATAAGGAAGGAGAAAGGTGGAGAAAAGCCAAGTACTGTTATTGAAAGAGAAGCTGAATTAAATCAACAGACATTAGACAGAATAGGTCCTCTTAGAACTGTGGAAAAAACCGAGATGGTGCCTGTCATAAAAGAGGTTGTTAATTTCGGAACCCAAAAGGAAAGACTTGCATTAGCAAAAGCCCATGAGGCTCTCCATCAACAACTTATAACCGGAGAGGAATTACAAAACCAGACAATAGCCTTTGATAGGAATAGGGCTTCGTTGGAAGTTATGGTTGAACAGTTCTATAAATATCAAATATACTTTACCAATAAACAGATTAAGTGGTTTTTTAATGCAGCAGATATCTCAAAAATAACTCCTGAAAAAGCAGAAAATCATGAGCTTGGGGACAAGAGAGACAAAGCAATGAGACTTTTTTATTTGATTGGTATGAGTGAAACACGAGGGAAGTTGGAAAAACATCTAAACGAAACCCAGAACCTTGAAGAGATACTTGACTATGTTCCGGACAAAGATAGAAATGTTGATGCGACTACAATAAATAGGGTTTTGAAAATTGCCAAAGAGAAACATGACCAATTAAAGGAGGAGCAAATTAAAAGGAATACGAAAGATCCTACAGTAAAAGTTGAAGGCATAAAAATGCCTGAGTTTGATGAAGAACTGACAGAGTTACTAAAAATGGGCGTTTTTGAAAAGTTCAAACTTGCCGTCAAATTTCTTATTGGACCAGATGTGACAATCACCCAGCAAGATGGTGATAAGCAAATACGATATAAACTTGATGGGTGGTTAACAGATGAAGAAAGGGATCCTTATCCTATTATTCAAGGTCACGCGCTGGCTGAATCAAAAGATGATTCTAAAGAGTTTAGATATCAAAAGAAGCTTGCGATGTTTGGTTCGGGTTCAGTTAATCGTAGTGATAATATAGAGTTTGATTTGAAAGGGGAGAAGGGGAAGAGAGGATATTTGACAGAGAAAGGAAATCCATATTCTGAAATGAGCAGAGATAATTTGTATCTTCTTACGGAAAGAATGAATCTGATTGTTGACGATGAAGGAGATGAAGGAGATAAAGGAGCGGTTACTGACGCAGGTAGATTTTTTTGGATTAGAGGAATGCGCGATGAATTAGCTTTAGAGCTTTATACTGCAGAAAAGAATTTTCCTAAAGGAGAAAAACTTCATGACATGGTAAATAATCTTTCTGATGAAGAAAGAGCTTTCTATTTTAAAGATTATCAAAAGCTTTTAGTTTTGGAAGGTGAGCCCGTAGCGAGCGATCTTTCAAAAACAATACACACAGAATGGTGGAGATTTAAGGAGATAATAAGAGATAGGTCTGCAGGCCCACCCCTGACTTACGATAAGCTAGATTATACAATGCTCAGTGAATTAAGGCTTTGCAGAACAGATCTTTCGGAAAATGAAGACGTTCCCAAAGAGATTCGAGGAGAGACAAGAAGTTTGGAGGAACAGTGGCTTGGCTTCAAGTCGCCGGATGGAAGTAGACCAAATGAAAAGGCTAAAGATTTGGGTGATCTAGATTGGGAAAAGGTTAAGGTTCCAGATAAAGTAAAATCTGCAGTAGAATTGTCTGGGGAAGGAATCACGGACAACGCCGATAATTATTATTGGATAATGGGGTTTCTTTCTGCAGAAGATGGATCACCAGCCAGTAAAGATAAGAGGCTTTATCAATATTGGATGAAACCGATTGATGACCCCCATAAACTTCAAAGACCTGAATTTTATACAGATAAAATAAAATTCTGGACGATAACAAGGCATGACGCTGTTGCAATAAATGGCGAATGGAGAAACTTTTATTCTGATAGACAAAAGGAATATTCAGGGGAAGGGAATGATGAAAAAGAAAAGAGAAGGGATCGTATTGCCTATGCGAATTTTAGAGCTAAGAAAAAGGCGGAAGAAGACATTAATAAAGGCAAGAAGAATTGGTATGAAGGTGAAAGGAGTGGTATTGGTTATTCCACATGGTTGTCAACGCTGGTTAAGTTTTATAACTTTCAAAGTCATAAAGAAGAAAACATGAATATCAGACAGGCTGTAGAAGGTACTGCTAAGGGAGATGGGTTTGTTGTTAAGTATGGATTTATGGATGCCTCACAGAAAAGTAAAGAACCTGAGCATTTTGTGGTTTTACCCCGTGGTTAAAAATTACTTACTTAACGTCCACCCCTTGCCGCATTTGACATGACTTGGCCAATACCAGCACCAGTGTTTGGATGTGCTTCTCGCCATTCCCTAATAGCCCTTATTCGGTTCAAAGGCCAAGGCGTCTGCAGGTCTGCTAGAGATCTTCCAGCATAACCAAGCCCAAATGTACCCACTGGTCCAACCGCTTCACCAAGGGATGTTCCGTAAGCAAACGGTTTGCCGGTAATAAATGCTTGAACAATCTCACTTGCCTTTGGAATAAGAGTAAAAATTACAAAACTTACTCCCAAAAAAAGTAGAGCCATAGCCGGGTTATTTCCCCCTCCACCAATGAGTGGGGGCCAACCTGCTCCGGAAGTTCCTGTTAAATTTGTTGCGGTTATGATAGCAACTGAACCAAAAATTAAGGTTGATATTGTTTGCATAAGATCCCCCGCCCCGCTAAATCCAGCGATAGCCCAAGCCTCCCACAGGAAGATGTATGACATAAAAATTAAAATACCCGTAACAATGAAAGTTGAGAGTGCTGCCAAAAAACTTTTTAACCACATGTTAAAACCAAAATTTGGAATAACCACCCCCGCAGCAATTTCCAAAGGTGCAACTATGGTTAATAATAAAACCGAGGCAAACGCTTTAATAAGAGAGAATAATGTTTTGAAAGAGTTCCAAAGTGCAATAATTAGAATTATTACTACAGCTACTATCAAAATGATTCCCAGAACAGCTGATACGCCAGGTATAAATATTACAAGTCCCGCACCGACGACACCCAAATTACATGCGAGAAGTAGCAATAGACTGACGAGAAAAAGAATTATATAGATTATCATAGTTCCGAATATACCAAGACCAAGTTGGCCTACCGTCATCCATTGGAACACATCGGTTGAAGAAAAAGCACCCTTTGCAAACAGAGCAACACTGTTGGCCATCGGTGCAAGCATCAAGCTAACGAAACCGATTACTACATACATAAGATCTATCAAAAACCCCGCTATTGCATA
>Ga0187849_1002742_pt1 | contig 16405 bp, 25 predicted proteins | sample June2016WEW_4_10_2_FD_132412 | JGI IMG/M metagenome (GOLD analysis project Ga0187849, IMG submission 132412) | Peatland microbial communities from SPRUCE experiment site at the Marcell Experimental Forest, Minnesota, USA - June2016WEW_4_100 | ecosystem: Environmental > Terrestrial > Soil >...
CTCGCCTGGCGCTTTTCGTGATCGTAGGTTTGCACCCGGAGATCGTTGGTAGAACCTTGAATGATAATGGTTTGCATCATGCGCCTCCTCGCGCTCAATTCGGTATTGCTACGTTGATAAGCCTACCTGCAGGAACCCTATCGTAAGGAGAGTCCTGTTCGTCGTCGCTCAGGTACAGATCGAATCACTTACGGGTGATTACCACTGCCGCGCTCGACCAGAGCGTGTCCGTGGATGCAATTCTTCCGTTTCCACCAGATAGGTGTACGCGGCTGATGGTGTTGAGGCGATGAAATCACCAAAGATATCACGCAGGGTCGTATAGTCAAACTCGCGTACAACACGGACGCGGGTGAGTTTCAGTTCTTCGATGTGCTTTTCGATTTTTTTCCAGGTCATCATGGTGTTTCTCCTCGGCGGATAGTTTCTTCCCTCTGGCGCTCATGTTCCCGTTCGCAGGCGTACCAACCTGCGGTGAATCCTTTTGCGCAAGGGTTAGGGAGGCGCATAGGGTCTCCTTCTCGCGTCAAATCGTCCCACCACTGGCGAAATGCTGATGTGCAATCCATTGTCACTCCTCTTTATGGCCGGTATACTGGGCCACTCGGTATTGCTACGTTGATAAGCCTACCTACAGAAACCCTATTGTAAGGAGAGTCCTGTTCGTCGTCGCTCAGGTACAGATCGAAGCTCGGATCATGGAACCGCTCGTCATGCATCTCTGTAGCAGGCGTGGACTCCCTCGCAAGAAAGTCATGCAGCAAGTCCGTTCGCGTCACGTAATAGGAGTGATAAAGCCGTTGGACTCCCAGAACGCATCCGACACTACCCTCAAGCAAGCGCAGATGGGTATTAACCACAGCCTCGCCCCGGCAATCAAGAACGATTTGCACTTTTGCACGCTTCATTGTTCACCGTCCGGACGATACAGGTACTCGATTGCAGAGAGTGTCATGAATCCCCTTAAACTGCCGCGTGAATCGGGCAGTTGCGTGTTCCGGTCATGTTTTGGATGCTGTCGCAATAATCGCAAGCTGTAGCCAACTCAAAGACTTGCGCATTGCAGGCATTGGAGCGAAGATCAAGCCCTTCCCGTATGGCGATACGCGCACAGTTCTCAATTGCCTGATTCATTGTCATCTTCGATCCGTCAAGGTTCATCCGTGAAATGTGGAAGAGGAATTGTGGCTTATCGGCAAAACGTATTGCCCAGCCGGACTGCAAGCCTACTAGAGCATCCTCCAGCGGTGCGATTGTGATTGTGTTCCCTTTGCGGATAGCAAACATGGTTGTTTCCTCCCTTGCACGATGTGTGCCGGTTATGCTGCGGACTAGGCTAGTAGTGGATTTCGTCCAGTTTGTGCTGGTTAAATCGGGCGAGTAGCTTTTCGCCCTGCCATACTTCTACCCAGGGAATAATGGCATACTCTCCAGGTTCTTCAACTTCAAGAATGGCAGAGCAATCACGCCCTACGATAAACGTGCGCGGATACCCTCCCTCGTTATCGGTATAGCCAATCATCTTAATTGGCGGACGGTTAATCATCGCCATTTTTGTTTCCCCTTTCATGGTGTTTATCCTCTCAATTGTCGATCGGCGGCCTTAGGCCACAATTTCCCCGTCACATGGACCGCCAATGAATTTAATCACTGCCGATTGAAATTCTGGCGTATCGACAGGTTTATTGCTCGTATTTGTGGGATCATCATCCCACCACTGCACCCCATCGCTGTACCATGTGATGGGATGCGCGATGTAGACTTCTTGGTTCCCGTCCCACTCTGCCGCTATTACGGGACCCGCTCCGATCTGCTCCATGAGTGTCGTCATTTTGCTCTCCTGAGGCTGGTTGCCTCCGATGTTTCTTTACCGTGGAAACGCGCGGCGAAGGTTAAGCGGCGGTTTGCTGGCCTATAAGTGGCCATACGCCGTTGTCGTAGCATTCGCGCTGTGTCCTGCCTGAGTAGCGAATGCGCCACTTGGCGTCAGCCGGAATTGGGCTGGACTTGCGTCCCTCGACATAGACATCATCATCGCCAGTGACCGCATTCAATTCGGCGATGCGATTCTGAGCTGCTGTCATCGCCATGCGGAAAGAACGTCCTGAAACGTAGGCGACCAGGTAGGTGTTGGTACCGTCCGTCAAGATCAGTTCATAGCGCGAGTGGTAATTCTTGATTCTGGTGACCTTGCGCTCCCACTCTGCTTTATCGAGCTGTCTCATTTCTGTCATTTCATTCTCCATGAGGCTGGTTGCTTCTCAATTGCCAACGTTTCAATAGTGACATATACCGGAGTATGTGTCAAGAGAAAAATGAATCAATAAAATCATCTACTTACAGAGATTCCCACATTTATTTTCACATTTTGCGCTTAGCGAGGCGCGCTAAGGCTATAATCAGCAGCATGGGTGCGACGCTTCTTACGGCTGAAATGGAACAGCAAATCGTTCTCCACGTATCACTAGGGGAGAGGTCTTTGCGGGCGATTTGTCGCGAAATAGGGGTTTCGCATACTACATTTCTTGATCATGTCCGCGATAATCAACAACTTGTCGACCAATACACGCGCGCGAAAGAGATTGGCGACGACCTAGCATTTGATCATCTGCGAGAGCTGCAAACGATGGAGCCTGAGCGTACCAGGTTTGGGGTTGATCCTGGCTGGGTTGCGTGGAAAAGGCAGCAAATAGATACACTTAAATGGGAATTGTCCAAGCGCAATCCCAAGAAGTACGGGGAACGCATGGCGGTTGAGCATTCAGGCGAGATCGACCTGGCTGGCCGGCTGGCTGCGGCGGAAAAGCGGATCAGCTCGAAAGAATAGCTGGTACAATGTACCTATGGTTCGGCACGATGTACCAGTTTGCGAGTGTGATCAATGCGGGCACCGATGGTTGCAAGAGGGCGACAAGCTGCCAGACCGTTGCCCTAGCCGTAAATGCAGGTCGCTGCGCTGGAATCTGACTCTTATCCGCCAAGTGGTAGAGAAGGCGCGTAAGGTTGGCGCGGTGGCTGTCCAGATCAACGAGACGGTGATTCCAACCTCTCGATGCGAGAATCCCAAGCACGAGGGCTTCCAGCGCAAAGATGGTTATTGGTGCATGACGTGCGCTAGGCTTTACCGATGAGCACAGCCGAGCGGATACTTGATCGAATCGCCTCGTTTCGGCGCGATCCTATCGGCTTTGTTAAGTTCGCGTATCCCTGGGGCGAGCCGGGACCGCTCGAAAATGAGAGCCTGCGCGACTGGCAGGCCGACATATTCATCACCATCGGCAAGCATCTGCGCTCACCGTTTTGCTTTCAACCGCTCAAAATCGCAGTAGCGTCCGGTCACGGCATCGGCAAGACTGCTGCAATCGCCATGATCTCAGACTGGGCGATGAGCACGTGTGATGACTGCCGGGTGCTCGTGACGGCCAACACGGAGGATCAGCTCGCAACAAAGACTTGGCCTGAGATGATCAAGTGGTTTGGGTTGAGTATCAACCGCAATTGGTGGCAAATCTCGGCGACCAGGATTAGCTCCAAGCAGCCGGGGCATGAGAGTACGTGGCGGGTAGACCGGGAGACGTGGAGCGAGAACAATACTGAGGCGTTCCAGGGCCTCCACAACCGGCGCAAGCGGATTGTGCTGATCTTCGACGAGGGTTCGGCTATCCCCAGGACAGTCTGGGATGTGGCCGAGGGAGCTTTGACTGACGAGGACACAGAGATTATCTTCCTCGTCTTTGGCAATCCAACGCAAAACGATACGCCGTTCGCTGGCTGCTTCGGAGCGCAAAAGCACCGATGGGTGACCAGGCACATTGATTCGCGGACTGTTCCCGGCACCAACAAAGAGCAGATTGATCGCTGGATCATGGACTTCGGCGAGGATTCAGACTTTGTACGTGTCAGGGTTCGCGGCGAGTTCCCGCGCGCTGGAGGATTGCAGTTCATCCCTCAAGACTTGATTGCGGCTGCCCGTAAGCGGCAATGCGAGCCGTCGGGCTACAAGATCATGAGCGTCGATGTGGCGCGGTCCGGATTCAATCAGACGGTTGTCGGCTGGCGTCAGGGTCCGGTTGCGCGGATCACGGACAAGTGGCGCGGGCTGCCTATACCGGATCAATCCGGCAAAATCGCGCTGCGGATCATGGAGGAGGAGCCGCGCTGCATCATCATCGACGGGGATGGGATCGGCGGGGCGGTAGCGGATCACTTGCGCATGATGCTCCCCAAGATCAACCAGCCGCGTCGAGAGTGGCCGGATAACGCTCTGTCGCGCTGGTTCGCATCGCATCCGTGGTTTACAGTGCAGGAGTTCCACGGCGGTCAGCCACCGGGCGACAAGTTCATGTATTTCAACAAGCGAGCGGAGGTCTGGGGCAAAGTCAAGAAGTGGCTGGAGACCGGCTCGATTGACGATGACCCAGAACTGGAGCGTGATCTGACCGGGCCGCGCTTCGACACCGATAACCCCAAGAGCGTGATTCAGTTAGAGCGCAAAGAGGATATGCGGGATCGGGGCGTGGACTCACCTGATTGCGGTGATATGCTGGCCATGACTTTCGCGGCTAACCCGATGGCTGAGACGCGGGAGGAAAAGACGCGGCGCGAACAGGCCCAGATCATAGACCCGATGGAGCTGCACTTCGCTAAACTGAGGGAGACGGAACGGCGGAAAGCGGAGCGCGCGCCACGGCAGTATTGGGACGATTGACAGAATGGTGTATGCTATGAGCATGATTCGCAGGTGGCTACGTGCGCTGATCGGCTGGGATGAGGTCGAGGAGCATGACAGCGCCCAAGATGATACGCTGGCCGTTCTTGCAAGCGAGGCTCTTGAGCAAAAGAATCTGATCAAGTCCGCGTTTGATCGCATCGAAGGCCACGAATCGCGCATCTCCCGACTCCAGCGGCAGCGTGATACCGCGCCGCCCCGTATATCTGAACTTGACTGGGAGGCGCAGCAGATCGCGTTCCTCTGCAACCCTGAGAACTTCAAGGAGCAAAACTGATGAAATATATGCAGGTCGAGAGCACCGATTATCCCGGTCTTGAGCGCCACGAGACTAAAGTGGAGACCTGTCCACGCTGCCTGTCGAACTACAATCCGAAGAACCGAGTTCGCGCTCGGCGTCACGAAACCCAGCAATGCAAACCGGGCAAAGTGGCCCGGTCAAAGGAGCAAAACTGATGGCAAACTTCAGCAAGGGATACTTGGGCGGATCGATGGAAGAGAAGCCCAAAGCGCAGCCGATGGGCGGCGAGCACGAGGAACCGGACGGCGATGAAGGCGTCGACGGCAAGATCGAGAGCCACCTAAAAGCGATGCACGCGGCCACCGGGCACGGTCATTCACACATCCAGCACAAGCCGGAAGGCCATATCGCGCATCACATCGACCATGAGGGCAACGTGTCCGGGCCGGAAGAGCATTCCGACTGCCCAGGCGGAATGTGCGGGGGCGTGTAATGGCGCTCGTTACTAATTCATTCGGTGGCGTTGATTTGTTGGCGACGGCGACAGACCTCGACAAGCGGGTAACCGCGCTCGAAGGCGGCGGAACGGCTATCGCTCCCTCTGACAATGCGCTGGCCACCCGCGTCGAAGCGTTGGAGGCGGAATTGACTGCGTTGCGGAATGCTCTTGAGCCGACAGGACTGCCTGTCAAGGAGTAGATTTTATGGCAGGAACCAAAGAAGTTAACCTGGGACGCAAAGGCTCGTTCTCGATCAAAGAGGGGAGCCTTCATCGGATGCTGCACGTTCCCGAAGGCGAGAAGATCGGTGAGGAGCGCATGAAGGCTGCATCGCACTCGTCCAACCCGACATTGCGGCGCAAGGCAATCAGCGGCCTTGGATTATCCGCGATGCACCACGGGGGATAGATGGACATTGAGCGCCAGAAGCCGGTTACGGATCAGTACCGCGACGGATGGGAGCGCATCTTTCGCCCAAAGACGAGATGCACTGTGCGCGAGGCTTTAGAGTCGATAGGTATTCCCGTAGTGATCGACGATTCAATCCCTCCGGGAGAGATTCATCTTCGCCACCCCAACGGGCGCGTTGACAAGATAGTGGGGATAGGCCCCAATGCCTGAACTCCTAGCACCATCCTCAGCCCGCGTCGATACTGTCCAGTCCGAAGGCGACTCCGAAGGCGCGGCCCCCCATCTCACTCCAATCGACTTTGACGCATACGGTTTCGTCCCTGGCGCGAAAGCCTCCTGGCGCTGCTCGCCGAAGCCCTGCTATGGCCCGGACGAACTTGGGAGTCTACGCGGGGCGATCGAGGACTTGGTTAAAGGTACAGAGCGATCCGATTCTGCGGCGCGCATCTGGGAAGTTCTGCAAGCGTGGGAGCAGAGGCTATTCCGGCGTAACAACCAATTCCTGAATGGCGGCGTGAGGGGTTGGAGCCTGGGTGCCGGATCGGCTGGCACATCTCCCGCCGCCCTGCTACAGCACCAAAACGGAAGCAGGCTATTCTCCTGCAACGTATTCGGATCACGCTGCAAGAAAATCGTAGCGCTGTTGAGCCGGGAGGTTCCACCTTGCGAGGTAGTGGCCGAGGACGATCAGGATACGGACGACAAAGAGGCCGCGCAAGAGGGAGTTCCCTATCTCAAGGCTTTCCGCGAGCAGGCCAAAGTGCGGCGCCGCATGGCCGAGGTGGCCAACTATCTCTATACCGATGGCACCGCAGTATCGCTCACCTACACCGTGGCAGATCGCAGATACGGTCAAGAGGTTGATGAGGATGGAGACCCTGTTCCGGCGCGGCGCGAAGAAGTCGAGATATATGGAAAGCTGGAGCGCAAGGTTCCGCTCATGGCCGACTCGCTGGAGGATATGGGCTGGATTCGCCTGAGCGAAGAGGCGAACCGGAACGAACTGAGAGGACGTTACCCATGGATCAAGGACAAGATCGCAGGCGGTGCCAGCAAGGACGCGATGGGGCAGTTGGATCGGATAGCCCGTGCGAATGTTCGGCTGATCGTTCAGTCATCGAGCACGGACGGCGAGGCGTATCAGCAGGATACTACCGAGAGCGTCTACTTCTTCCGCCCGTATCAGTACGAGGGCATCGGCGACGAGCAGATGCGGGAGATGATGTACGACGAGTTCCCGTCCGGGCTTGAGGTTTGGATTGCCGGTGGCGAGATTGGTTTGGTTCGCGAAGGTTCGATGGATGAGCATATTGCCATCAGTCACGCGACACCTGGAGACGGCCAGAATAGAGAAAGCATCGGGACGAACTATCTTCCCATGCAAAAGCAGCTAAATTCATGCGTATCTCTGCTTTATCGGTATCACGTGGCAGCAGTGGCGCGGCGCTGGGCCGGTGAGCCGGTCATCGATGTGGAAGCTATCAATAGGCAGTCGAACGACCCGGCCAAAGTGAGTCCGTTCGATCTTCAATGGTGCATCGATCACGCGTTGGACCCATCAAAGATTACGTTTGTGGAGAATGTTCCACAAGCCAACGATGCGCTATTCCAATATATTCAATACCTTATGACCACGATGCCGGAAACGCTTGATGGAGGTTCCCCGGCAGTCTTTGGTATCGAAGCCGACGCGGCCAGTAAAGGAACGTTTGGCGAGGCTCGCCTCGACCGTGACCAGGCATTGCAGGTATTCTCTCTCCCGTGGGGCGATATGGCAACACAGGTTGCCGCATTCTCTCATCAGGCAATCAAATCGGCGGCGGCGAATCGTATCTCCGATTTCTCGGTTGGGCTTCCAGGTGAACGTGTGCGAGTTCAAGTCGGCAAGCTCAAGGGCAACGTGCTGGTGTGGAGCACATCGACAGAGATTCCGCCGACGCTTGCCGAGCAGCAGGCAGAGATCGGACAAATGTTGTCCGCTGTCGGAACAGTTCCGTTCTACGCGCAGATTTTGAGCGATCCGCGCAACCTTGAGATTCTGCGCAAGTTGCCATCGTTTACCGGCATGAAGATTCCCGGACTCGATGATGTAGAGCGCCAGATCGAAGACAATCAAAAGTTGCTCGCGGCGACCCCACTCCCGAATCCACAACTTGAGGAGCTTAAAGAGCAGTTGCAGATGCTCGACCAGCAGGCTCAGATGTCCGCACAGCAGAATCCAGCAATGGCGCAGCAGATCGTTCAGCAGGCGCAACAGCAGGCCGCGCAGTTGCAACAGCAGATTCAGGCTATACCGCCTCTGATTCCGAGTATCCAGCCTGCGCAAGACGCCTCTCAGGACCATCTAATCAGAGCCGCAATTGCGCTGTCCGAGATGAAGTCGGCGCGCGGCAAAGCAGCGCAGAATGGAAGCGATGAGCAGAAGCAAGGTTTCCTGAACTTGGCTCTGAACTGGCAGGCTCATGCAACTATCGCGCAAAAGATGCAGCCACCGCCTCCGGTCGAGATGCGGGCCAGCGTGACGATTGATCCGACGAAGTTGCCGCCAGCGGCTCAGGCTATCGCGTTCGAGCGTCTCGGATTCCAGATGCCACCTGTGGCATTGCAGACGCAGGATCAGGACCACGAGATTACGGAAGAGACAGAGGGCGTTAACCCGGAGACAGGGGTTCCTACAAAACGCAAGGTATCGGTGGTCGGAAAGCCGCTATCATGATGCGATTATTTTGGAAGTGGGTTACAAAAAAACTCGACGATGCACGATGCACGGCCAATTACCACGAGGAAAAAGTAACAACTCCAGACGGTTGTCCGTGGTGCGGAATTAAACGGTAAGGAGACAGACATGGAAGCAGTTCTTGAGCAGGGACTTGAGCAGGTAGAGCAATCTTCTGGAGGCGACGGCGGGCAGCTACAGCAACCCGACCCAAAGCAGGCAGACCGCGAGTATTCTCAGTGGCTCAAAACCTTGAAAGAGGATGGGGATTTCGGCAAGCATTATCGCCGTATCAAAGACGACTTTGGGCGGCTGGAAAGCCTCAAGCGTTTGGAGCCGAAGGGTATCGACGGCGTTCGTGAGCGGTACGCGGCGCTTGATGGCGTGGCCTATGGCGACAAAAAGGGTATTGAAGCCATTTCCACGATGCAATCGACGCTGGCTGAATCTCAGGCTGCGCTAGACGCGATTGCGCAAGGGGATTTGCGCTCACTTAGCGAGGACCAGCGCGCCGGAATCATGCAGTCTGCTCCGCAACTGCTTGATATGCTGGCTGAGAGCGATGCGGCCGGCTATGTGAAGGCCGTGCTGCCGCATTTCGTGGATGCGCTGCGGGGGTCACAGCTTTATTCTGCATACGGGCAGCTTGTCGATGCGCTTTCCCAGGAACCTCCGAAGTGGATGAAGCCGGAGCAAAAGGCAGATTGGACGAATGACCGGCTGCAATCTGTCATCGCGCACGCATCGACGATGGGCCAGTGGTTCAAGGCTCAAGAGGACCGCCTGAAAGAGATCGACACCGGCCGGCAGAAACCGAACGAGGAAGAAGTTGCGCAGCCGAAGGCGGAAACGCAAACCGGCACCGCCAATCCGCAATTCTGGAAGGATAACGTCTACCCTGACACGAATGCTATTGCGGAAAAAACATTCAATGAGGAACTGAAGCCCTGGGCTGAAAGACTATCCAAGGCCGGTTTTCGTCTTTCGGACGCGAAGAAGCAGGCGTTGGTTGGCGAACTCGTTCAGGGCGTGATTTCCGAAGCGAACAAAAATGCAGACTACAAGGTGCAGATGGCCCGCTACAACAGACAGCGGACTCCAGATAAGGCTTCTATCGTCTCTCTCTTCCGGTCCGAGTTCACCAAACACGCTCCGAATGTGATGAAGGCGCTTATCTCACGCGATTACGGCCAGATTATTGATAAGCGGACGGCGCCAAAGCCAAACGGGAACGGGAATGGAAGTAAACCCGCTCCGATTGTTCCGCAGAAGGGCGTCAAGATCGTGACCGTGAAGCCGAGCCGGGCCGACATTGACTTTCCACGCACCCCGGCAGAGTGGCTGTATCAGAACAAGTGGAAGATGAAGGACGGCTCGGTGCAACAGTACCGCCCATAGTGGATACGTTCATATCGGCTTCATCAATCCAAATCAGGAGAAACGCACCATGTATCCACAACCGCAACTGGGAATGGAAACCAGCATCTCCAACTACGGAGCCGTAGCAACTCAGGCTCCTCAACCTTCCGGTATCGCCTCTCGCATAACCGATCTTCAAAAGGCGGTGTCGGAACTTCAATCACTCACCTATCAGGTCAAGGCCTCGCTCGGAATCGCGAACCAGGATGTAGAGGCGAAAACTCCTGGGCAACCGACTTCGCTTGCGGACGTCTTGACCGACGCGCGGTGTCGGATCACGCGATCCAGCGCGGATTTGCAGGATGTAATTTCGCACCTAAACTCATAGCAATTTGACAGGTGTGCTATGATTTTGCATAGGATCAACCGGGCGTCAAAGTGGGACGAATGCCATATTGCAGCCCCGCCCGTGTAGGTGACTGATTAAAGGTGGCTGACAGCCGGGAAAGACCGGCAATAGCAAGGGTCTGTAGCCCGGAATTCCGAGACCGGTCTAAATAGCGGATAGCCTGCCGACCCAAACGAGAGGCACACGCGGGGATACGCTGAGACAGAGCGAATCGCCTAGCTCACGTTTGGATGGATTGTCATGGCACTCGGAACCGAACTTGCAGTACAGAATATCGAACTTGAAACCTTCGTAACGAAGATCGCCGATCTTCAGCAGCACTTCAACAAGCTACAAACCCGGCTCGACCGAGACGGCAACAAAAAGAAGGTCTCCAATCAGACCGCTCGCGGTGGCCAGCAGCGCGCACCTTTCTGGGTGCCCACCCGCGTACAGGGCGGCGCTGGAATCCAGCAATTCGCAGCCGACACGTCTACAACCGTGGCCTCCTGGCCGCGCGGCACCGCATCGCAGTTTGTTTCGTTTGCGGCTTCTCCGGTCCGTCTTATCAACGTGTGCGAAATCTCCAACCTTGCCGTCGAGGCGACTTCCGACAAGGAAACCGGCCTGGTGAAATACGACCGCGAGGAGATGGAAAAGACTTTGCTTTCCTTCGAGAATGGCCGCGAATCCCTTCTGAACTCAGATGGCACAGGAACGATTGATGTGATTCCCTCAACAGCTACAATCTCCAGCGGATCGGGGGGAGGGGGAAATGGTTCGGCCACCTACAGTTACATTTCCGGTTTACCCAACGCTGCAAGATTTGTCGATCAGCAAACAATCCAAGTCATTCAGGCTAATGGAACGCCCCGCGTAGGGACGCCCACAATCAGCTATATCGATCCGGTTGCACTCACATTGTGGTTTTCTACCGTGCTTCCTACAAGCACGCAGGCTACCGACCTTCTTGTTGTATTGGGCGCTGCCGGAACTGCTGGCTCTTCGATCTACGGCAAGAACTACTGGATTAACAACTCGGCCACCGGAACCCGCGCCGGCGTGATCATCTCAAACTATCCGGGCCGCTTCCAGACGCCGATCATCAACTTTGGCGGATCGGGAAGCCTGGTTAACTCGACTGCTCAGCGTGTGGAATCCATTCGCATGAGGGCGCTGGGCGACGAATACGACGCCAACGAGAAATCGTTCTGGTACACCAATCCCGTGCAGGGCGTGGCGCTGGCAGACGAGTTCTACAACGCCGGACATACCCGTCTGGACGAGGGCGGCAACAAGGAAGTGCCGGACGTGGCGCGGCGCAATATGCAGCCGACATGGGCAGGCCGCGAGGTGGTCTACTCCTCGACCGCCGACAACAGCCGCATGGACCTATTCGTGCCGGAGGATTGGTGGAAGGGCGAACTCTTCGAGACTCGGCTTCACAACTGGACGCCGGGCGTAACCGTGGCTCCCGTACCAACAAACGACGGAACCGGGACGACCACGTACTTTGACTCGACCATGTTCGCTTATGAGTGCGGAGAGAACTACATTTGTGCTAACAGTAAGAAACAGTTCAGCCTACAGGGTTTGCCTGTACCGGCGAACAGCTAACCTAACCGGGGCGGCGGAGACACCGCCCCATAACCAAAGGAGACAGATATGCAATTTCAGCGCAAGCCATTTCTCGACCGCGTGATCGTGCAGGTTACGCCGATCAAGGAAATCTTTCAGCAGTCCTCCAGCATCGAAATCCCGCTCGACGATGAGCGCGTGAAATATCGCTCTGACCGTGGCATTGTCAAAGCCGTGGGCGACGGTGTGGCCATGGCGGGCGTCTTTATCGAGATGCCGGTCCAAGTTGGCGACGAGGTATTCTTCGATCCTGATACAGCCTATGCTGGGCGTATCTACCTGCTTCCTAGCGATCAGAATCGTTCCGACCTGCCAGAGTATCTGGAGTTGTATGTCGGCGATCTGCTGGGGCGCTCTCTGCGCTCTTATGAAAAAAACCCAGCAATCTCAAATGCGCTGGCAGCAGAAGAACTTCGCACTGAACTGGAGAAAGAGCAGTGAGACGCGCCCCTGCCTGGTTCAACAGCGCCCTTGAGCGCATCGGCGGCATGAACCGCTTCGGCGAGCCGATCTTCAAGCTCGTCTGGTCAACTGAGCCGCGCATGATCGTTGGCGGCAGGTTCTCAGACGGCTTTGTGGGCTACCGCAAGCGTCCGGCAGTACCTGGGCCTCCTTGCTGGGCACTGATGATCTGGGAGTCTCCAGAATCGCATGGTGACCCACTCGAATGGGAGTACCAATACCGTCAACTTGACACAGGTTTGCTCGACGTGGGCAGTTTTCCGCAGCGGGGTCGGTATCGGCTTCTCAAGCCATTTATGTATCAGGAAACGGTCAAAGAAGAACAGATTGAATACTTCTTCAACCACAAGACAAAGGTGATGGTGCCGGTGCGGGTTCTGAAAGCCAAGTATATCACGCACAGGATGGAACCATGCGGACTGATTCTCGATCTTTTAGTCCCGATGCTGAAAGCGTGGCGCTCACTTACAATCTCCGAAAAACTTGAGGCGGTTGCGCAGCGCAAAGAGCGGGAAGAAAAAGAGGAGGCGAGAGTCCGCAAGGATTTGATGCACGATTGCCGAGTCAAGCGTAGTTGGCAGCTCGTACAGAAGCGGGCTGAAATCATCGAAAAACAAATGGAACAGGCTATGAGAATAGCGTCTCAGTATGGGCGCGGCATGGCCTCTATCGCGTAAAGGAGACAGCATGGCAAAGGATAAGACGATTTTCGAGAAAGGCCCATCGGCGGGCGAGATGCGGGCCAAGAACTCAGAGGAGTTTGGGACAAACTTTGGCGGACCAGTGCGTTATCACATCGACGGGAAGATTTTCATCTTCTCCTGCGCGCGCCGCACGAAGATGGTCAACCAGACGCTTTTCCCTTCAACCGAGCTCCTCGGATGTTTGAACGGCGAGAGGTACGTGCTGGCAACGACCGTTCCCGACCCGGTTCCGCAGGCTTCTCCGGACCTGGAGCGTGGGGGCAAGCGAATCGATTATGAGGATGGTTGGCGGGCCGCGATTGGACTTCTCCATCCCGAACATCCGCTCGGCGGCAATGGCGACTGGTTTACAGGGGCAGACCAGGCCACTATGTCGGAAGGTGTGAATCTTCTCGCGCAAGGACTTTGGCCGAGCCGGACGAATCCGCCGACCGAGCAGGATATTCGCCGAGCCGAGTCGCTGAGGGATAAGCGGTATCGCCGGCTGACCGATCTGGCCTTCCGAGCCGCAGCGCGCGGATCGAAGTATCTGGCCGACTTTCTGCGAGAGCATGAAGATGTGGCCGACGCGATGGACGCGCTCGGTCTAACGGCAGACTGGCATCGTGGCAACCGCAAGGTGCTGGCCACCTGCCCGAACTGCGGTGACTCGGTTGCGCAAGGTCTGGCTTTCCACAAGTCGAGCGTGACGGACAAGCTGTGTGTGATTGATGCACTTCGTGCGTATCAGGCAAAGGCTATCACGAAGGAAGAGATGGAAGAACTTTTGACCGCTCCGGTGGTCTAACGGTCTTCATTCGGGGTGGGAGCCGTGCTCTCAGGACTGTCTCCCTTGGCTGTCGCCGCCGCCCATCCCGAATGGAGTTGAAAGGGTGCGATGAGTCAGGCGATTATTGGCGGCAACCAGCGCTATCCTTCGTTGCAGGGAATCTGCGACCTCTTTCGCGCTCAAATCAACGATACCTTCTCAAACAGCATGGGAAGCGGCACTGGACAGGGCGGCGGCGGCGGTCTGGTGATGAACGATACCAATCCAGACATTTTGGTATTGCTCAATGCTGCCTGCCTGGATACCTTTGCTGAACTTCGTAATGTCGGATCGCCAGAGTTGATTCTCGACAACTGGATTGTGAGCGGCCTTCCGGCTCTAACGCAGCCTGATGCTTCCGTACAGGTGGCGCTTGGATATGCCGGATACTTTGACGGGTATCAGTGGCACCCGCAATGGACACTGCCTATCGGCCTCTCGCGGATACTAGCAGTTAATCAGCGCGTGACGAATAGCGGGTTTGCGTTTGGAGAATGTCATCACTACCCGGCCGGAATCCCAGGAGCGTTGCAAGGCTTACTCATGAGCGGCTGGGAGATGCGTCAAGGGGCGCTATGGCTTTCAGGTTGCTTGTCAGAGATTGACTTGCGCATCCGCTGTAGAATCACGTTTCCGCCATATAGCCTCTGCTCCCACGCTTGCAGAGACTTCTCGACGGCCTACGTTCCGATTCTCGACAGTCTGAACGCTATCGCGGACAAGATGCTAGTGCGGTATGCGCGGCGGTTCGCACCGGAATTGTTGCCAGTGGCGAAGGATGCTGAGCAGGAATCGATGGGAAAATTGAGGCTTGAATCCGTGCGCGAACGGCAAAGCGCGGAAAATGAGCGCGGGGAATTTGGAGCGGCTGCCACTACCGATTTTCTGATCCCCTGGGCATGGTTTTAACTGGCGCGAGGAGCGTCCACAACCCGTAATTTGTTGCGCTGAGGAGGCGCACTCAACATGGCAAACCAGGCACAATTCATACTTCAGGTCAGCAACTTCACGCTCGCCGGTATCGACAAAACTAACCGTACACTGCGCGTTAAGGGCAACGCAATTCCCATCATCGCCCCCGGCAGCATCAACACTGGAACGGTCGTAGCAGGCGGTTCTGGATGGGTCGTGGGTGATCTGCTCACCGTCGCCAACGCGCCTGGAGCCATCCTCAATGTTGCAACGGTGTCGTCGGGGGCTATCGCCACCGTTACGGTAGTCAACCCAGGCTCCGGCGGGACAGCGACAACCGCAGCGGTTGCTACGGCCATCGCGCCCTCGGCGGGCATCAGCGCCACGATCACCACGACCGTCAACACTGGTGCGGGTGGTCTACTCATCATCACCGGGTTTTCTATCACTTCCAGCGTGGTCACGTTCAATGTCGTAAACTCGTTGACTACGGGCGGGGGGCAGGCGGTTGTGGTGCAGGGATTCACCGGTGCATATACGTACCTGAACGGCCTTTACACCACTGCGTCCGCGACGGCAAGCACGGTAACGGCCTCGATCACCGCGCCAAACGTTGGCCAGACCAACCTCTATGCCACGATGACTGTCCAGCCTACCTACGTGACGGGCGGTGTGATTATCCGTCCCGGCTTTGTGAATCAGTTGGGCCTTCCTCGTCCCATTGCTGGAATCGGGCCTCTGGCTGGGCCTAATTTACTGGATTTGTATACGCTCAGCGGATCGCTTCTTTCCTACAGCACCAATATCGTGCAAACGAATATCGGGTTGCAGGTGAGGGCGTTTACGATGGGAACGCCGGGCGAAGTGGCGGCAGGAGCTATGCCTGCCGATGTAATTGGTTTCTATGCCGAGTATCCGTTTGGAGCGTTCTAATGCACGGTGTCAGTCCAGGTGAAGCAACAGTTCCGGTAACCTCTCTGGGCGGTTTGGTAACTCTTGCCGTACCAGAGAGTTTGCCGGAAGGCGCATCACCACGCACCTACAACACGGATTACAATGTCGGGCAATCAAAAACCCGCGACGGTCTGACACGTGTTTACAATCCATCAACAGGATCGGCGGGACCGAACAATGGAGCGGTAGCAACAAGTTCCACGTGGAGCAACGTCAATGCTCTGTTATCTTCTGCATCAGGGTTTGCGAGTTTTGCTCCAGTCTCATCCGCAAATAGTGTAGATATTACCGAATTCAGTTTTGCCCTGCCGACTTCCGATTCTATTGCTGGAATTCAGGTGCAGACAGAGGCGTATGCGAATACCCCTGCAACACTCCAGGCACAATTAATTTCTGGCGGAGTAGTGTTGGCCACTAAAACGAGTCCTATTTCTTTGTTGGATGGTTTACATGATTCATTAACCATAACTTTTGGAGATTTAACCGATCTTTGGAATGTATTTTTGAGCGTTCCGGCAATCAACGCTGTCACGTTTGGAGTGCGCTTTACACTTCTAGCAAGTGAAGGGTACACGGGGGCAGC
>Ga0187849_1002744_pt1 | contig 16401 bp, 16 predicted proteins | sample June2016WEW_4_10_2_FD_132412 | JGI IMG/M metagenome (GOLD analysis project Ga0187849, IMG submission 132412) | Peatland microbial communities from SPRUCE experiment site at the Marcell Experimental Forest, Minnesota, USA - June2016WEW_4_100 | ecosystem: Environmental > Terrestrial > Soil >...
AGTACAGCTCGGGCTTTCCACATCCTCCATCCGGGAGAATACAGCATCACGACAGAGTTGTCCAGAACAAGTTATAAATGTTTAAGGCTAATGGCATTTGAAGGCCGGAACAAATTCACCCTGGGTCGCGACCCGCTTCCTTTGCGGGCTGATTCAACTCTGATACAATCTGACATGATGCAAGCCACGCTCAATAAGACCACTTCAACATTAAGCTGCGGAGATTCCAGGGAAATGGACTGGATTCCGTCGGGGTCTGTCCACCTGGTCCTTACGTCCCCGCCCTATTGGACACTTAAAGAGTACCCGCGCCACAAGAGCCAGCTTGGGCTCATCGAAGATTATGACGCTTTTCACGATGAGCTCGACAAAGTGTGGAAACATACTTTTCGAGTTCTAGTCCCGGGAGGCCGCCTCGTCTGTGTCGTGGGAGATGTCTGCCTGTCCCGCCGTCGCCACGGCAAGCACTCCGTCATGCCCCTGCACGCTGACATTGTAGTTAGGGCTCGGAAGATTGGCTTCGACAACCTAAGCCCTATTTTTTGGTACAAAATCTCGAACGCCAGCTACGAGGTTGAGAACGGTTCCAGCTTCCTGGGGAAGCCATACGAGCCGAACGCCATAATCAAAAACGATGTGGAATTTATCCTGATGCTTCGAAAGCCTGGGGGATATCGCCAACCGACTGACGAACAGCGCGAAGCTTCCAAGCTGACGAAGGAAGAATACCAGCAATGGTTTCAACAGGTCTGGAATGGCCTGATGGGTGAGTCTACGAAATACCATCCGGCTCCCTTTCCCGAGGAGCTTGCCTACCGCTTGGTGAGGATGTTTTCGTTTGTCGGCGATACGATTCTTGACCCCTTTATGGGCACAGGAACCACGCTGTTAGCCGCTGCCAAGTGCGGTCGGAGCAGCATTGGAGTCGAGATCGACCCTTCCTACGTGAAAATGGCCAAAGCAAGGCTGGAGAAGGAACTGAGTACGCTTTTCGATCAGGAGCGGCCCTCGATCATCGTCCGCTAAATCGCCGTTCGTAGAGACTTCCAATCCTTCCAACAAAATTCTCGTAATGGATGCTGTCTCCGGGCTGAGGGGCCAGTGATCCCTTTACGAGTTTTGCTGCCGACTCCCCGTCGTAATCAACCACAATGACCGCCAGGGCCTCCGGCTGGTCGCTGGGATCTCCAGGTTCATTTCTCAGTGGGATTCTGGCGAAGATATTGATGGTGTCCTTGACGATCTTTTCCATATCAAATTTTGGCCTCACCAGCCCCTTGGCAAATTCGTCGGGGTTCTCATATTTCGGCGAGACGTTGACCACCACGATTGCGCCGGCAATACACTCGCGTCGATGGTTGTGCATGTGGTTCGAATACGCGATGATGTCGCCCTATCTGTTCTTTCTGGCCTTTCCGTGAGCCGTCATAATCGTTTTGTTTTCCACTGAGATGCATACAGAAATGAGGGGAAGCTTGAGCTTCTCGAAGAGCACGAGATCGACCGTCCGGACGGCGCTGGCCGTATTGACTTCGGAGTTTTTCTTGGGCGTTAGAACCTCAGACTGAATTGCAGCTCGGATCGCCGGACATGGGGCAACCAAGTCGGCGACTACGAACTCCGACAGGGCGTTGGAATTCTGCTGAGCTCTTGGGTTAAAACCGATGTTCTGATTCATCCAGCGGACATAGGATTCAGGGGCTCGCATGGTCCGCCCATGTTATCACGTGGCAGGTCAGCGGGGTAGGGGTTCGGGATTCGGGGCTCGAGACTAAACGTTAGCTGTGGGCTGTGAGCTGTTAGCTGGTTCCTGACAACTGAAAACTGTGAACTGAAGACTTATTTTCAGCGGCGTGCCCCATTCAGATTGACGACGTGCGGGCTCGCGTTTCGCGCATGGGAAGAGTAGTGACGAGTGGCGAGTGACGAGCGAACGGTGCCAAGAGCAGTGACGAGTGCTGAGTGACAAGCGGCGAGTGACCAGTGGCAAGGGCGGGCGATGCTCACCCCGAGGCCGAACGCCGTTCGGCCGTACACGGGCCCCTGAGTCCCGAGCCCCGAATCCCTAACCCCCAGCCCCTAGCCTCGCCCTTCCGGCCGCTTCCTGCCTATCCCGACTCGTCGGGACTCGCAGAAGGCGCTCGCTGCCTAGTGCTCTTCGGGCTGCCCGCAGAGTTCCAGCATTTCCGCGTCGGTCAGCAGGCGGTCCATGTGTTTGGCGCGGGTCAAGATTCTTTCCACCAACTCCGTGTGGGCGGGAATACCCTGTTTTTCCAGCCAATGGATCACGTTTGCCTTGCCGCTCAAAGGGCCGACCTCGATTTTCTGCTCCAGCCCAAACCAATGCGCGGGCACTCCGGAATAAACTTGGTTGGCCAACTCAACGTCCTGCTTTTTGAGGGCCTTGATGACGGCGGCGGCGTGGACGCCGGTGGCGGTGCGAAAGGCATCCGCGCCCATCGCCGGGTAGTTCGGCGGAATCGGCACTCCCACAGCTTCCGCGACGGCCTCACAATATTCCTTCAGCTTCGTCAGGTCGCGATCGATCGCGCCCATCAATCGCAGGTTGACCAGCAACTGGTCCATGGCGGTGTTGCCCACGCGTTCGCCGATGCCCAACGCCGCGCCGTGCGCCTGGTCGGCGCCCGCCGCCAGCGCCGCCAGGGCATTGGCCACCGCCAAGCCACGATCGGAGTGGCCGTGCCAGTCAATGCGAACTTTTTCGCCCGTGGGCTTTACCACCTCCTCGCGCACAAAGCGAATCAGGGCCTGCGCGCCCCGAGGGGTAACGTGCCCCACCGTGTCGCACACCACGATGGCGCGGGCGCCGCACTCAATCGCGGTGGTGTAAAGCTTCTTGATCACTTCGGGGCGGGCGCGCGTGGTGTCTTCGGTCACATACATGGGCGGCACGCCCATGCTCACCGAGTATTTCACCGCATGTTCCGTCGTGCGCAGCAGGAAGTCCAGCGTCCAGTCTTCCGCATACTGACGGATGGGGCTGGAGCCCAGGAACATGGCCGATTCAATCTCCACCCCCGTGGCCTGCGCAATGTCGGCAATGGGATGAATGTCAGCCTCCACCGTGCGCGCCGCACAGTTGGGGCGAATGCGGAGCTTGGCGCTGGAAATCTCGCGCACCAGCCGCAGGACGTCCGCTTTGGCGCGCGGCCCCGCGCCCGGAAGGCCCAGGTCCGCAGAGTCAATTCCCAGCGCTTCCATCAAGTGGAGGATGCGCAACTTCTTATCGATCGGCGGGTCGAGGACCGAGGGCGATTGCAAACCGTCGCGCAGCGTCTCATCGTCGAGCCGAGGCGCGACGGGGGAGGCCCATTCCGGACCGTCCGCCCGATTCCAGTCGTAGATGAGATCGCTGCGATACGTCATTCAAGATTCAGGAGTCGTAGCCGCAGAGTCGCAAAGATGGGAAAAGATGGGAACTGGTAGTGAAGCCGCAAATCCACTGCACTCACTTCTTCTCATGCCTCTCAGACTTCTCAAGTAACTGGCCGAAGAATCCTGTTTTCGTCACTCCCTTTTTACCGTCTTCGTACCCCTGGTCGTACGACGCGTGGGCAGTTCGCTGGTCCCACAGCATACCTCCCGCCTGAACCTCCGCGGAGACATCGGCAGCGCCTCTCCGATGTTGTCTAGCGTCCCAGAGGAAACCAACCACAAACACCACCAAACCGTATGCGGCTAGTAGAAAAAACGAAAAGTATTCCATCATGCTTTTCTATTCCTTTCGAGCACAAGAGAAGCAGCGAGCTGGCAAGCAGCGCCCCTGTTAGCGACGGCCACGTAAGTGTTCGGGTTGGAGACATCACCCAATCAAGCGGGAAAAACACAAGAACAAGCACGGCAGCTTCCCGCAGGAAGTCACCGACCATTGCCGCAACCGCTCTCCGATCATCCATAAGGTTCTCTGCCGGTAAATTATATCCTTCTTCCGCTGCCGCTGCACTCAAAGGTCCAAAAGGGAGTGCCTACTTCTCAAACTCCCCAGCTCTGCCGCGAAGAAAAGCCCCCAGCAGGTTGACGGGCCGCTGTTGATACTTCTGTCCCGCCGTCGAATGATCCGCCGCCACCGGGCGATAGAGCGTGTGGCAGCGTTCGCAGCGGTAGAGCTCGGCATTCTTGCCGAATTCCTTCCGGGCCGCTTCCTGTTCCTCGCTGAAAGCGAGCCGCAGCGGGTGGTAGTAGTACCAGCGCTTCAGGTGCCCGACGCACAATTCGCCCTTGGCATCCTTTTCATCACAGGCGCGCTGGCCGGGCTTCTTGTCTTTGACCTTCAAAGTTGCAGTGCTCACTGCGGCACTCTCCTTTACTACTCATTCCGAAATTCTTCTCGCGCCCCAAAGAAGACGCTCACCACAGAGTGCACAGAGACCACAGAGAGAAGTACTTCTGCTTGCGTGGGTAGGGATCACGGTTCCTTAGTCTGTTGGCCCACAGTCTTGATCCGCATTTGTTCTCCGTGACCTCTGTGAACTCCGTGGTGAAATCTTTCTTGTGTTGCCGTCGGCAGCCGCGCCGTGAACCGCTGGATTTTACCCGCCACGCAACGCATTCCCGAGCAACTTGTCGCCATTCTAACACAGAGGGCACGGAGCTTCGCTATTTTGCGATGGGGTGATTCAGCGATTGAGTGATTTAAAATCGCCAAATCGCTAAATCACTCAATCACTAAATTCGCTTGCTCGTACTCCACATTCATCAGACAAAGCCCTTGTGCAGGCGCAGTGGGGCCGGCTTGGGTGCGATCGCGCGCGGCAAGTATGCTCGGGATATCGCTGGGGGCGAGCTTGCCCCTCCCTACCTCGATCAGAGTCCCCACGATGTTTCGCACCATGTAGCGAAGAAAGCCCCTCCCTGTCACCTCATACACCAGCATCGAGGCTCGTGGGCGCCAGAGGAGGCGCGAGCGAAGAATGACGCGCACGTTGGACTTGGTTTCTTCGTCCTCTTGCGCGTCGGCGGCTGCGAAGGAGGTGAAGTCATGCTCACCTTCAAAGAGCCCCGCCGCCTGCGCCATCCGTGCACGATTCAAAAAATACGGGTGGTGGTAAACAAATCGCCACAGGAGTGGTGAGCATGCCGGGGTCGTCACAATTCGATACCGGTAAGTCTTGCGTCGGACGTCGTAGCGGGCGTGAAAAGTTGCGGCGACATCGTCCGCACCCTTGATGCGCACGGTGGGCGGGAGCAAATTATTCAGCGCCTTGACGAAATTCACACAGGGAATCGTGGACGCGGTGTGGAAATTTGCCACCTGATGCGTGGCATGCACACCGGCGTCGGTTCGCCCCGACCCGCACACTTGCGTGGGAGCGCCGGTCAGCTTATGGAGCGCACCTTCAAGACATGCCTGGATGGTGGGACCATCCGACTGACGCTGCCAGCCGCAAAAGTCGGTTCCATCATAGGCCAGAATTAATCTGATGTTTCGCATGACACCGTTATTCTACCAAGCGGATTGCCCTTGTGCCTAAGTTACACTGCGATTCATGATTGATCCATGGGGGCATCGGTTGATCGGTTCATCGTTTCATCGGGCCATCTAAAACCAACCTCCAAGCCCACCTGCTGCCGCAAACCATGCCACCGCCTTAATCACCACAAGGTTGTCTCTCTGGCAGGCGAGTGATAAACTTTCGTGTCTTGCTTTTGAGCGCACGGGTCGCCAAGCCTGCGCATTCCCCGGTCTTCGGACGCCGGAGCGGCCAAGCGAGCCAGGGATTGCTGGCGGCATGGCCGTGCCGGGTGTTCCCTGTTCCGATGAGCTTGCGTCGAAGCCGACCGACATAACCCTTCCGTCTCAGGGGCGGACCTTGAGTCAGGATCAATGCCAACGGCTGATGACGATCCGTGAAACTTTGCGTCCAATCATTGCGTAATACCCGGTAGTGCTGATGACTGAAAAACAATCGCTTTCTGGAGCAGCGCTCTCGGAGCGCCGAAAGTGCGGCGGTCGGAGACCGCCGCTACAGCTTTCAAGGGAGAAGGATATTCGATGAAGCCTTACCGTCAACGCCTCGTCGCCTTAATGTTCGTTGCAGGTATTCTTGTAACCGGGCCTTGCCTTCATGCGCAACAGGCCCCACCCGCGCCCGCCGCGCCCCTGCAAAACTTTAATATGAATTTCGGGAACACGCGGTGGTTTCCGACCGTCTGGGACCCGTATCAGTCGCCCTATGTTCCCGAAACGAAAATGAGCAATTCGGAACGTTTACACTCCTTGCTCAGCGACGGCAAGCTGCATCTTTCCATTCAGGATACGATTGAATTGGCGCTGGAGAACAATCTCGATATCGCTGTGGCGCGCTATAACATTGCATATTCGCAGACCGACATCCTCCGCACCCAGGGTGGCGGCTCTGCCCGCGGATTCACGGGATCATTCACATCCTCGGCGCTGTTCTCCGGCGCCATCGGCGGCGGCGTCAGCGCCGGCGGTTCCGGAGTCAGTGGTGGAGGGGGCGGGTCAGCCGGCAGTTCCACCGCCACGCAGTTAGGCGGCGGTTCCTTTGACCCCTCGGCCTTTTTCTCCTACGGCTGGAACCGCAATACCACGCCTTTGGGAACCACCGTCCTGACCGGCGTCCCCTCGGAAACCCTCCAGGGAGCGAGTTACTATGCCGGCATGAACCAGGCCTTCCAGACCGGAACCAGCTTTGAAGTCGTGGTGGGGGGCGCGCGCGTAGCAACCAATGCGCTCACCTCCGTTTACAACCCGAGTGTCCAATCCGTCCTGGCGGCGGGATTTACCCAGCCCTTGTTGAATGGATTTGGCCGTCGCGCCAACGCCCTGCAAATCCGCGTTGCCAAGAATGATGCGAAAGTCGCCGATTCCGTCTTTCGCCAGCAGGTCATCACCACCCTGGGGGCGGTCCTGAACGAATACTGGGATTACCTCTCTTTCAAGGAAAATGTGCGTGTAAAGGAGCAGGCCCTGGCGTATTCACAGAAACTCCTGGAGGACAACAAGAAGCAGGTGGAAATTGGAACCCTTGCCCCGATTTCAGTGGTGCAGGCCGAATCCGAGGTAGCTACGGACCAGCAGGCCCTGATCGTGGCCCAAACCAACCTGCAACAGCAAGCCGAATTGATTAAAACCGCACTGGCCCGGCAAGTGGACTCCGATCTCGCCGCTGCCCAGATTGAGACCGAGGACAAACTCCCCGCACCCCGGCCGGATGACGTTCCACCCCTGGAAGAGGCGTTACAGAAGGCCTTTGCCAATCGCCCCGAGATCGAACAAACCGAATTGAAATTCCGGGATCAGGACATGACCATCGCCGCGCGGCGCAACGGTCTGCTCCCCTCCTTGAACGTTTTTGGCACCTACATCGCTTCCGGGCTGTCCGGCGACCAACTTATTTGTCCTGCGGGGACCACAGCCTATGGAAAGAACTGTGTGTCCGGCAGTACCCTGATTGCTCCCACGGGAACGACGGCCGGCGGGGTTTCACAAGCCCTCGGCCAAACCTTCCGGGGCGACTATCCTAACTATTCTTTCGGCGTCAATCTCTCCATCCCCATTCGCAACCGGCAGGCGCAGGCGGACGCCGCCCGCGCACAATTGGAGCGCCGACAGCTTGAGACCCAGTTGCAGCAATCGAAGAATAATATTGCCCAGCAGGTGCGCACCGCGTTGATCGGCGTCATTCAGGCCAAAGCCCAGATCAATGCCGCCGTCAAGGCCACGATCTACGCTCACCAAACCCTCGACGCCGAGCAGAAGAAATTTCAATTGGGCGAGTCAACCGTCTTCTTCGTCATTCAGATGCAACGCGATTTGGCCAACGCCGAGGGGAACGAGGTCACCGCGCGCTCTACGTACGCCAAGGCCATTACGAATTACCAGCAGGCGGTGGGCACTGTCCTCGCTGACTACAATGTGGAATTAAATGATGCGATGCAAGGGACGGTGACCCGCGTTCCCAACATTCCGGGCTCGGCAGAAACCCCGGGGCCGGTAAAACTACAATAGTAAATTGTGAATTATAAATTATGAATTACAGACCGCTATCCACGAACGGAGTCTTCCGTAATGAAAACAAGAAGGCGGGCGCCGAGGTTGCAAACGAGCTTTCCCACCGCCTGCCCTCTGCCGGCGAACAGCGATGGGAGGAACAAACCCTCAAGCCCGCTCTGAAAAAATCCCCTGAGCGCCAGGAAGTGTTCACCACCCTTTCGGATGTACCGATCAATCGCCTTTATACGCCCGCGGACCTTTCCGAATTCGATTATTCCCAAGACCTGGGTGACCCCGGCGAATACCCTTACACGCGGGGAATTCATCCCACCATGTATCGCGGCAAGATTTGGACGATGCGCCAGTTCTCCGGATTTGGGAGCCCCGAGGACACCAACCAGCGGCTGCACTATTTGCTGAGGCAAGGCCAGACGGGCCTTTCCATCGCTTTTGATTTGCCCACGCTGATGGGCTACGACAGCGACCACCCGCTGGCCGAGGGCGAAGTGGGCCGCTGCGGCGTCGCCGTTTCCTCCCTCGCGGATATGGAAACCCTGCTGGCGGGCTTGCCCCTCCAGCAAGTGACCACCTCCATGACCATCAATTCGCCCGCCGCCATCATTTGGGCGATGTACCTGGTGGTCGCGGAGAAAAGCGGGGCGGATTGGAAGCAGATTTCCGGCACCACCCAGAACGACATCCTGAAAGAATACATCGCGCAGAAAGAGTACATCTACCCCCCCGCCCCTTCCATGCGCCTGGTAGTGGATACCATCACCTTCGGGGCGCGCGAGGTTCCGCGCTGGAATCCCATCTCCATTAGCGGCTACCACATTCGCGAAGCGGGTTCGACGGCGGTGCAGGAGCTCGCCTTCACCCTGCGCGATGGAATCGAATACGTGGAGTGGGTCCGGCGGGCGGGCCTGCCGGTGGATGAATTCGCCCCACGCTTGAGTTTCTTCTTCAACGCCCACAGCGATTTGTTTGAGGAAGTAGCGAAATATCGGGCGGCGCGCAAAATCTGGGCGCAGGTCATGCGCGAGCGGTTTGGCGCCACGAACCCACGCTCCTGGCTCTGCCGCTTTCATGCCCAAACGGCGGGCTGTTCGCTTACGGCGCAGCAACCTTACAATAATGTTGTCCGCACCACCCTCCAGGCGCTGGCCGCGGTGCTAGGCGGAACCCAATCGCTGCACACGAACTCCCTCGATGAGGCGTGGGCGTTGCCCACGGAAGAAGCCGTCACCATCGCCCTGCGCACCCAGCAGGTGTTGGCCCACGAGAGCGGTGTGCCCGATACCGTCGATCCCCTGGCCGGTTCCTATTTCATCGAAAAGTTGACATTGGAAACGGAGCGCGCTTGTTACGATTACTTCCAGAAGATCGATTCCATGGGAGGCATGGTGGCCGCCCTCGAGCGCGGATATCCGCAAAAGGAAATCCACGACGCCGCATACGCCTATCAAAAAGCCGTCGAGAGCAAGGAAAAGATCATTGTCGGCGTCAATGATTATGTGACGGAGGAGGACCGCCCCATCAAGCTTCTGGTCATTGACGACATCGTGGCGCGCCAGCAGGTCAAAAAGCTGGAGGAAGTGCGGAAAAAGCGGGATAATGCCCGTGTCCAGCGGGCGCTCGAGTCGCTGGGAAGCGCCGCCGCGACCGACGCGAACTTGATGCCCTACATCCTGGAATGTGTGCGCGCGTACGCGACCGTAGGCGAAATGTGCGACGTGCTGCGCGAGGTGTTTGGCACTTACGAGGAGCCGGCGTTTCGATGAAAACAATTCTGAATTCTGAATTATGAATTCTGAATTGAATACAGCAGGAAGTGTAGCGCGGACCTGTTTTGTAGGTCCGCGGCTTTTTCGCAATTGCCGATTTTCGATTGCCGATTGATGATTGCACGAATCGGGAATCGACAATCGACAATCGTCAATGGACGAGCCGCGGACCTACAAAACAGGTCCGCGCTACACCTGCTGGGGTAGGATTAAAAGGAGAGTTTTGCATGGCAACCAAGACCCTGCTGACAATCGAGCAGTTCGATCAGCTCCCTACCCGGGAAGGAATCCTTTATGAGCTCAACGAAGGGGAAATAGTCACCACGACCGAGCCCATGCCGAGACATAATTGGGTAAGAGACAACATTGCGGCGGCGTTAAGGGATTTTGCTCACCCGCGACACCTCGGCAGAGTTTTCATGGAAACCGGTTACCAACTCTCGCCCGAAACCGTGCGAATTCCGGATGTCTCCTTGGTACCGGCAGGCCCGATGCGTGGAATTGACCTGGACAGACGCATTCAGGGCGCTCCGGCGCTGGCCATCGAGGTCGTCTCGCCCACCGATCTCGCGGAGGAATTGACGCAGAAGGTCAAGCAGGACCTCGCGACCGGGGCTAAGGCGGTATGGGTGTTCTATCCCAAGACCCGCGAAGTGCAAGTTTTCCGTGCCGACGGTGGGAGCTTGGTCCGCCGCGAGCATGAGACACTCGAAGACCCTGACATACTCCCGGGCCTCTCGGTCGATTTGAAATCAGTGTTTGACCAACGGTGAGCTGCTCAATGCCTGATCGACGCATTCGCGTATTATTCGCCAAGCCCGGCCTGGACGGCCACGATCGCGGGGCCAAGATTGTGGCGCGCGCCCTTCGCGATGCAGGTATGGAAGTCATCTACACCGGCTTGCGGCAGACCGCTGAGCAGATTTCGAGCGCAGCCGTGCAAGAGGACGTCGACGCCATCGGCATCTCGATTTTATCCGGCGCGCACAACACGATAATCCCGCGCATCTGCGCGCTGCTGCGTGCCGAGGGCATGAATGATGTCCTTTTGGTTGTGGGCGGCATCATCCCCGATGAGGATATCCCAGGATTAAAGCAGGCCGGCGTCGCCGAGGTCTTTCAGCCCGGCGCGTCCACGCAGACCATTGTCGAATTCATCCGTAAGAATGTGAGAGAAGCCAGTGGTTAGCGGCGAGTGGCTAGTGGTTAGAGAAAAGCAAATAGCCGCCAAGGCTGCCTTTCTAACCACTATCCACTAACCACTAGCCACTTGTTTCGCCATGGATCTCTCCAGCTATAATTCCGTTGCCGTGCTGGCGTTTCCGCCAACCGCAGGATATCCGCGCTTGACCACCGCCATTCTAGCGGAGTTAGATGATCTCCTCGATGAAGTCAAAGGATGCGGCCTGTTCAGCGGGGTTGTGATCGCATCCAACGCCAAATCCTTTGCCACGGGCGCAGCGATTGAAGAGGTCGCCGCGGTGGAGGGACTCCGCGCGCGCGAACTCGCCGAACGTGGGCAGAGCACTTGCCACCGGCTCGCGACGTTTCCTTTGCCCGTCGTCGCCGCCATCCGCGGTTACTGTTTGGGTGGAGGGCTCGACCTGGCATTGGCTTGCCACGGACGCGTGGCCACTTACGACGCGTCATTCGGTCACCCCGCCGCAGCCCTGGGATTGCTGACCGGCTGGGGCGGCACGCAACGATTGCCTCATTTGCTCGGCAAGGCCACGGCGCTGCAAATGTTTCTTACCGCAGACCGCATTCCGGCCACACAAGCTTTGAGCCTGGGGCTGGTCGACGCGCTGGTCTCTTCCCGCGACCTGCTCAGCGCCGCAGCCCGGCGCGCCCAGGCACTGCGTCGCGTACCCCTGGCGCGAATTTCTCACGGCGGGTTTGGAAGGGCGGGCCTTTAGCCCCGCCGTTGCAAAGCCTTCCTGATTATTCCCGTGTCTCGAGCCGCGCGCAGCCCCGATACATGGGGGCTGCGCGCGGCTCGGGACGAACAGAGGACGGGGACCGCGATTTCGGCGGAGCTGAAGCCCCGCCCTTCCGGCACCTCCAAAGGCGTCCCGACTGGATAAGTGATACGCTTTGAGTTTGCATCTCATGCCCAATACGCAACCACCAGAAGAAACGCTCCCCCGCCAAGATCCTGCCGCCTCGCTCTCAAAACGCGCCGCGCGCCGAATTATCCAACGCGCTATCGTCCTGATGGGGCGGGACAAGGTGTTACGGCAGCAAATCCGCGAATCCCAAATCACCACACTTTGGATTGTGGAAGATTGGGAGCTGGAGTGGACCGTGTTTCTCCACCGGGGGCGGTTTGAACTGGAGCGGCGGCCGGCCAAGCATCCGGCTGTGACGCTGTCGTGGCCCACTGCCGAGGAGTTTTTCCAACAAGCCGACCGGTCCGGCGAGGCCAAGGTGCAGGCGAAAATTTTTCCGGCGCAGGACCGCCGCCGCTTTTTCGAAACGCTCCTGCGCGGGTTCTTTGCATGCCTTCGGCACGTGCTCGCAAACCCGGTCGATGACTTCGGCGAGAGCCTGCTCTGATTTTCGATTTTGGATTTGTGATTTTGGATTGGGAAAGGCGTGGCGAATGCGAGGCCCGAGACGCTGTTCAGCATTCTGTTAGGGGCGCGGCGATTTGCGAACTCGCGGATTTGTTATACACTGCGGTCGAGCGGCTTAGCTTTACGATTTGGCCGCCGCAGGCAAGGAGCAAGGGGAGGGAGCGAGTCAGTGTGGCTCAACCCAAAATCCAAAATCTAAAATCCAAAATATATGGACTCACCCATCCAATGGACCGCCACGACCCTGCAAGTCCGTTACGCGGAAACGGACCAGATGGGGGTGGTTTACTACGCGAATTACATGGTTTGGTTCGAAATCGGGCGCACGGACTTTTGCCGTAAGCACGGCTTTGCTTACCGCGAGATGGAACGGCAGGACGGCCTGTACATCATGGTGGCGGAAGCGCGCTGCCGCTACAAAGCCCCCGCGCGTTATGACGATGACATCGTGGTCCGGACTTGTCTGAAGGAAACCCGCCGGCGCGTTCTGATTTTTGGCTATGAGGTCTACCGCCAAGCCACGAACGAACTTTTGGCGGAGGGGGAAACCGTACACGTGATCACGGACCGTGACGGGCATCCCCGTTCCCTGCCCGACAAGTACCGCGACCTATTTGTGGCCGGACCTAAAGACTCGGGACACGGGACGCGGGTTTAGGGACTCGGGGTTCGGGACTCGGGGCTCGGGATCAGGGATTCGGGACTCGGATCCAAAACTGTGGGCTTCGATTCAGATCGGCGGATTGGAGAAGCCGTCGGTGTTTTGCCTGAAGCCCAAATTAATAGCTCCGAGTGCCGGGTCCCTGATCCCGAGTCCCGAGACCCGAATCCCTGATCCCGAGTCCCGTGTCCCGTGTCCCGAATCCCGTGTCCCGAGGAAGGATTCCATGCCGCGCCCAATACTGCTCGACGGCCAGCGACTCACGCGGCGCGATTTCTGCGCCGTGGCACTAGGGAATCACTGTGTGGGCCTATCCCCGCGCGCGCGCGCGACGATGCAGAAATCGCGCGCCTGGGTAGAAAAGATCATCGCGGAAAAGCAAGTGGTTTACGGCGTGACCACCGGAGTGGGGAGTCTCTCCACGGAACACATTGACCCGGCCGCGGCTCGCGAACTGCAACTGAACGTGGTCCGCAGCCACTCCTGCGGCGTGGGTGAACCGTTAGGCGTTGCGCAGACGCGCGGCTTGCTGCTGTTGCGCGCCAACACGCTGGCGCGCGGTCTTTCCGGCGTGCGGCCCCGCATTGCTGAAATGCTTTGCGCGTTCTTGAACCATGGCGTGCATCCGGTTGTCCCCCGGCGTGGCTCCGTGGGAGCTAGTGGTGACTTGGCGCCGCTTGCCCATGTGGCTTTGGCGCTGGTCGGTGAGGGTGAAGTCGTATTCCGAGGCCGGCGGCAGCGCGCGGCGGCGGCGCTCGAATCGCTGGGCATCAAGCCCCTGACCCTGGAGGCCAAAGAGGGACTCTCACTCGTGAACGGCACACAGGCCATGCTCTCAGTTGGACTGCTGGCCTGGCGCGACGCGGAGATTCTCGCCAACACTGCCGACGTCGCGGGAGCTCTGTCGCTGGATGCCCTGCGCGGCTCCACGCGCGCCTTCGACGAACGACTGCACGCGGCGCGGCCTCACCCCGGGCAGATCATTTCCGCGCGCAACCTGGCCCGGCTCAATCGCGGCAGCACGATCAACAAATCCCATCAAGGCTGCTCGCGCGTGCAGGACGCTTACAGCCTGCGCTGCATGCCGCAGGTTCACGGCGCCGTGCGCGACGCCTTCGGCTACGCGAGCCAGGTTTTCGAGATCGAAATGAACAGCGCCACGGATAATCCCCTGGTTTTTGCGAGCGCGGGTGAGGTCATTTCCGGCGGCAATTTTCATGGCCAGCCGCTGGCGTTGGCGCTTGACCTTATGGCCATTGCCCTGACCCAACTCGGCGCCATCGCGGAAAGGCGCGTCGACCGCATGGTGAACCCGCTCACTTCCGAACTTCCGGCGTTTCTCGCCCGCTCCCCCGGCCTGGAATCGGGACTCATGATGGCGCAGGTCGCCGCTGCCGCGTTAGCCTCGGAAAACAAGGTGTTGGCGCATCCTGCGTCGGCTGATTCCATCCCCACTTCCGGGAATAAAGAAGATTTCGTAAGCATGGGGATGGCGGCCGCATTGAAGCTGCAACCGGTCATCGCCAACGTCAGAAACATTCTGGCCATCGAACTGCTTTGCGCTTGCCAGGCTCTGGATTTTCTTGCGCCGCTCCGGTCGGGGAAACTGGCTGAGCAAGCCCGGGAGCTGGTTCGTAAGGTTTCGCCACACATTGCCAAAGACCGGCCCCTGCACGCTGACATTGCGCGCATCGCTGGCCTGATTTCGGAGGGCGCGGTGGCCAGCATCATCGAACGGGAAAGGCAACTCTGACGCAATAAAAAGAGTCACCACAGAGCACACAGAGACCGCAGAGAGAACCAGCCTGCATGCCTTCTCTGTGCTCTCTGTGCCCTCTGTGGTGAGATTTTATGCGGCGAACGCCCGCGCTGTCCCTTTATGCCTGCACTTTCCGCCACGATTATTACCCACAACGAAGGAGCCAACATCGCGCGCGCCATCCGCTCGCTTTCCTGCGCCGATGAGATTGTGGTGATTGACTCCGACTCCACCGACGGCACGCGCGGAATCGCGGCGGGATTGGGCGCGCGGGTGATCACCCACGCCTGGGAAGGCTTCGCCGCCCAAAAGAACTTCTCCAGCACGCAAGCTCAGTACGACTGGGTCCTGAGTCTCGATGCTGACGAAGAGTTGGACCCCCAAGCGCAGGCCGCGATTCTGGAATGGAAACGCTCGGCCCCCTCTGCCGCCGGCTATCAGTTTGCCCGGCGGGCCCAATACCTGGGGCGATGGATTCTGCACTCGGGGTGGTATCCTGACTACAAGCTTCGCCTCTTCGACCGCCGCCGCGGCCGCTGGGAGGGCGCTTATGTACACGAGTCGGTGGTGGTCAACGGTCCCATTGCGACGCTGCCCGGGGAGATTCTTCACTACACGTGCAATTCTCTGCAAGAACATCGCCAGCGGATTGAGTTCTACACGGATCTGGCCGCGAAGGAGATGTTTGAGCGGGGCGAGCGCGTAAGCTTTCTGCGGCGCACGCTGGGCCCTCCGTGGGTTTTTTTGAATTCCTACTTGTTGCGGTTGGGAATGATCGACGGCAAGCCGGGCTACCAGATCGCCAAGATGGCAGCGCGGTACGTCCAAAGAAAATACACGAAGCTGGAAGAAATGCGAAAAACTGTGTGCCCACACCCATGAATTCTCCCCCAGCGGGTAGGGCGGATTTCTCACCACGTGCTTGGAAGGGCGGGGCTTTAGCCCCGCCGTTACAAGGCGTTCTCGATTATTTCAATGTCCCACGCCCCGCGCGGCCCCGATATATCGGGGCCGCGCGGGGCGTGGGACGAACAGAGGGCGGGAGCCGCGGTTTCGGCGGGGCTAAAGCCCCGCCCTTCCGGCACCCCCCAAGAGTGTCCAGGTGTGGCAAGAAAAGGGGTTAAGAATCGCCCACATTGATACGGGCCTGAGCCTGCGCGGCGGCCAGCGGCAAATGCTGATGCTGGCGAAGGGCTTGCGCGAGCGCGGGCACGAGCAGGTCATCGTGTGCCTGGAAGGGAGCGGCCTGGAAGAGCGGGCTAACCGGGAAGGCTTTCACGTTTTCTCCTTGCCCACGCACGACCCGGGGCACGCTTTCGGGATTCTGCTTTGGCGCCAGGAGCTCAAAACCTGGGGGCCGCAAATTCTGCACGCGCACGACGGCCGCGGGCAGACCCTCGCTTGGCTGGCTTCGCTGGGATTGCCGGTATGGCGCGTTGCCAGCCGGCGCGTTACCTTTTTCCCTTCTGACCGCTGGACCTACCGTCTTAAGTACAAGCGCACCTGCCATGCTGTGGTGGCCGTCTCAGAAAACATCCGGGAGCTTTCCGTCCAGGCTGGCGTGCCACGCGAACGTATCACTGTGATACCCGATGGCATTGAAATCCCCGTGGAGTTGCCCAGTGCCGCGGAACGGGTACGCC
>Ga0187849_1002747_pt1 | contig 16391 bp, 5 predicted proteins | sample June2016WEW_4_10_2_FD_132412 | JGI IMG/M metagenome (GOLD analysis project Ga0187849, IMG submission 132412) | Peatland microbial communities from SPRUCE experiment site at the Marcell Experimental Forest, Minnesota, USA - June2016WEW_4_100 | ecosystem: Environmental > Terrestrial > Soil >...
CAGGATGCTGAAAAAGTCGAAAAGCGGCCTGTTTTGCCCCACTTCGGCACCTCTAAGTCCTTTGTTTTCAGGCGAGGCTGGCAATATAGTTATCCCAAAAAAGAGTTTTTCAGCATCCTGTTAGAGTATAAACACGAAACCAGACCAAATGTCGCAACTTCATGGACACGGCGAGTAAACATTCGTTCCGGAAGCAGCCATTTTGCAAAGAGTTCATTACAAATAATGAGCGCTCAGGTTATCGCGGTCGGTCAAATCCGGGCGGCGGGCCGCTGACTCTGAATCCCTCTTTTGACGATTAGCTGCCTTGGCTATGCAGCGCCTTCCGCACAAGTTGCAGTTCGGCGAGAAGGCGAGCGCCTTGAAGAGGGTTCAAGGGCGGGGATCCGGCCGAAGGGGAGGCTTCCTCCAATGCCGCCATCAAGCGTTCCGCACCCAGCAGGGTGGCGCTTTCCATGATCGGAATGAAGTCCATGGAGGGGACGTTGGCATCGTTGGTTGGCCAGTTTTGCAGCGCCGCGATGGTGTGGTCGACTTGGGTAGCGAAAGTCTTAGCAATCCTCCGGTAAGTTTCCAAGCTCAGGGAGTAGCGGCTGATCACCTCCGCTGAACTCATCAAGATGACCTTTTCCTGCCTGAAGACCTTCGTCACCCTTTCGATCAAGCGGGCGGGCCTAACGGGTTTCAGAATATATTCTTTGCAACCGAGCGAAACGGCCTGGGCGACAGTCTCCCGGTCATCGCGCACGGTGGTAACGATAGTGGGGAGATTCCTCCAGGCCTCGTGCTCTCGCAAAGCACGAAGCAGATCCAAGCCGCTGGACTCCGGCATCATGATGTCGGTGATCACGCCCTGAATGTCGGGGTCGGACCCTAACAGGCGCAAGGCCTCGGAACCGTTGCGCGCCAGGACCACCGTATAGCCATGGCGGGTGAGAATCCCCGTCATGAGGGTCGCCGTCACCGCATTGTCTTCTGCCACTAGAATTTTCATGCTGCTGGGTCTCCGGGGAAATCCCTCTGGGATCCAGGATTACATCCTTCCCCCGGCTGCTGGGCCCAGGCCCGCCTTAGGCAGCTTTTTTCTCAACATGGCGCAGTTCGGGCACCAGCCGGTCGAGAGCAACTTCCAGGCTCATCAGCGCGGCGTCGGCGTCCTCGAGCTTCCCTTCCCTGGCCATCTGCTCCAAGGTGCGCGCGGCATCGAAAGCCTGGGGCGCGGCCATATCTCCCACGGAACCCAGAAGCTTGTGCGCGGCCCGCTCCAACAAGGAGGCGTTCCGCTGCTCAGCGGCTTGGCGCACGTCTTCCAGAAGTTTGGGGCACTCCTGGAGAAACAGCTCGATGATCTCGCTGCCCAATAGTTCGTCGCCTTCTAAGCGGGACAGGAAACAGGATTTATCAAATACCAGTTGAGGGGAAGTCTTGGCTGGGGCGGCTGCGTCCGGTGGCGTTGCCACTCGCTGGATGATTTCAAATAAGGCACTGGGCCGAAGGGGTTTGGCAAGATAACCCTCCATGCCAGCGGCTCCACAGGCTTCCTCCTCGCCCGGACTGGGGTGGGCCGTCATGGCGATGATCGGCAGGCGCCTCCCCGTTTTGCGCTCGATCTCCCGGATCGCCCGGGTAGCCTCCAGCCCATTCATGCGTGGCATCTCAGTATCCATCAGCACCAAATCAAAGTCCTGCGAATACGCCTCCTGGACGGCGCCGAGAACCTCCAAGCCGTCAGCCGCCACGGAAACTTGGTGGCCCCGCTTCTCCAGCAGGTGGGTCACCAGCACCTGGCTCACCTCGTTGCTCTCCGCCAGCAGGATACGCAGCGGGCGTCCGAGTTCCTGCGAGGAGCCACAGATCTTCGGAGCGGCATTTCCTGTGGCAGACGTTTCCAGCGCCTTGACGATGACCTTGGCCAAGGCTGATTCCCGGACCGGCTTGGTGCAATAGTCCACAATGCCCAACGCGCGGCAACGGGTCGAGTCGCGCCCAACCTCCGTGGGAGGAAGCATCATCAAGATGGGGGCACAGAATCCCGGGATGCGGCGCGCCTGTTCCGCCAGAGCAAATCCGTCGCCGCCCGGCATCTGCGCATCAAAGAGCGCCAGACGGAAAGGCGAGGGGGAATTCTGTGCCGTGCGGATCGCCGCCAGGGCTGCTTCCGCGCCCTCCACCACCGTTGGAACCAGGCCGCGATGGCGCAACATATCTGCCAGGATTTCACGGCTGGCCGCGTGGTCATCCACCACCAAAACCGGCACGTCGCGCAGGAGGTTGCTTGCCCCCTCGTCGGCAGGCGAAGGCGCGTGGGCGGCCAAACCCAAGTGTACGGTAACGTGGAAAGTGCTTCCGCGACCCGGCCCGCTATCCACCCAAATGGACCCTGCCATCATCCGTACCAATTCCGAGCAAATGGCCAGCCCCAAGCCCGCACCCTCGAAGCGGCGGGTCAAAGAGCCATCCACCTGCGTAAAGGCCTCGAAGACGATTTGGGTTTTGTCGGCAGGAATTCCCACCCCCGTGTCGGCTACCGCAATGTGCAGCGCCACGTCCGTTTCCTTCTGCGATTCTACCCAGGCGCGCACCACCACTTCACCCCGTTCGGTGAATTTAATGGCGTTTTCCACCAAATCCACCACGAGCTGCTTTAAACGCCCCGGATCACCCACCAGCGGGGACGGGATAGTAGGTTCCAAAGCACAGGCCATCTCCAAACCCTTGCGATACGCCTGGATCGCCAGCGGACGAAGGGCTTCTTCCACCACGTCCGCCAGGATGAAAGGGGTGAACTCCAATTCGAATTTCCCTGCTTCGATTTTGGAGAAGTCCAAAATGTGGTTGATCAACTCCAGCAAGGAGTCTGCCGAAGACTCGACAAGCTCCAAGTAGCGGCGTTGCTCGGCGTCCAATTCGGTGGCAAGGGCCAGTTCGGTCATGCCGATGACCGCATTCATAGGCGTTCGGAGCTCATGGCTCATGTTGGCCAGGAACTCGCTCTTGGCGCGCGTGGCGGCCTCCGCCTGCCGCTTCGCCTCACCGAGATCCTCCACGAGTTGGCGAAGCCTATTCGCATTTTCTTCCTGCGCGGCTTTGGCGGACTCCAGGTCCGAGGCATAACGGCGCAGCGCCTCCTCGGCCCGCTTGCGCTCGGTAACGTCCTGCACGAGTTCGGCGATGCGGGCCACTTTCCCCGCCGAGTCGCGGATGGGGAAGGCGCGGTCCCACACCCACTGCACCGTTCCATTGGGACGAATGACGCGGTATTCCCATTCTCCCCGGCTGCGATTGGAAAGTTCCAAACTGGCGGCGATAACCGGGCGGTCATCCGGATGGATACCTGCCAAGAACGAACGGGGACTCGCATACAAACTCTCGCAGCTCCGGCCCCAAATCTTTTCGTAGGCGGGGCTGACGTAAAAAACCTTGTTCGCCTGCGGATCGAACAGCAGGAAGACCTCTTCCACATTCTCCGCCAATTGCCGGAAGCGCTCTTCGCTTTCCTGCAACCTTTCCTCGGCGAGCTTGCGCTCGGTTATGTCGCGGGAGACGCCGAAGGTTCCGACGATGTTCCCGTGGGCGCCACGCAGGGGCATCTTCGTGGTTGAGGCCCAGGTCACACGGCCATCCGGCCAAGTTTCCTTCTCCTCTTTGGCCAGCATCGGTTGGCCCGTTCTGATGATCTCCTGCTCGTCGGCATAGGCCGGCTGGGCATGTTCATCGGTAAAGAAGTCGAAGTCGGTCTTGCCGACCGCTTGCTCGGGGTTGCTCAGCCCAAACAATTTGGCGAGCGCCTTATTGCTCAGGGTGAAGCGGCTCTCGCGATCCTTGAAGTAGATCACGTCGGGGACATTGTCCATGAGGGTGTGGAGCAGATGCCTTTCCTCAATCAGCGCCTCCTCGGCCCGTTTGCGCTCGGTGATGTCTTCCACGATCCCGTCGTAATAGAGAATCTGATTACCTTCTCCGCGAATAGCTCGAGCGCTTTCCCGCACGAATATCGCCGACCCATCCTGCCATGTCCAAACTGCCTCCAAATCCTTGACTTCCCCTTCCCGCGCCATCCGTTCGTGGAAGAGTTGTCGGGGATAAGTGGGCTCAAACCCTTGCTCTTCCAGGTTGCGATTAACCAACTCATCCAGGTTCTTGTACCCCAACATCTTCACCAGGGCGGGGTTTGCCGCCAGGATCTGCCCCGCGGGGGTGGTGCGGTAAATGCCGACGGTAGCATTTTCAAAAAGGCTCCGGAAGCGCTCCTCGTTTTCCTGAAGGGCGGTTTCCGCGCGTTTGCGCTCGGTGATATCGCCAATGATGACAATGACCCCGAGGATCTCTCCGCCAGCGCCCAAGTGCGGGCTGTAAACGTTGGAGACCCAGCCTGACTTGCCTGTCGTAGCGATGCGGAAGGGCATGTCTGGGGTGTGTACAACCTCTCCCGCAAGGGCCCGTTGCATCAACCCGTCCACCTTTTGCTCTCGTAAGTGCGGGAAGAGATCGAAGGCGTGCTTGCCCAGAGTTTCCGAGGCCGGCACCCCGGTTAGTTCTTCCATGAAGCGATTCCAGACCTGGAAGCGGAATTCCCGGTCATAGACGACGACGCCTTCTTGGGCATTGGCGATAACCTCGCGATTGAATTGCTCGCTCTCGCGCAAAGCCTTTTCCGCCCACTTTCGTTGGGTGATGTCCTGCACGAGGGTCACCCATCCGGTGCGTTGTCCTTGATTGTTGAGCAGGGGCGTCACCGAGTGGGAGGTGCTGAAGATGGTGCCGTCCTTGCGCTTCATCCGAAACTCAAACTGCTGCAGATAACCTTTTTCGGCCAGCGCAGCGTAAAGCTGCCGCCGGAACTCCTCCCGGGAGTCTTCGTCAACATGCAGCAGCAGCACATCCCTCCCCAGCATCTCGTCACGACGGTAGCCGAACATTTCTGTGGCGGCAGGATTGCAATCGAGAATTTCAGCGTTTTCGAGGCTCATGACAAAGACCGCGTCGCGCAGGCTGTCCAGGGTGGTGCGCAGCAGGTGCCGGTTGGCCCGCAACTCTTCTTCCGCCCGTTTGCGCTCGGTAATATCGACAAAGCTTTCCAGAAGGTGTTGGCGCCCGCCGATGACCACGGGCACCACCGTCTTGATAATGGCGCGCCGCTCGCCGGAAACGGTGAGGAGGACGCGCTCGGAGTTGTCCACCCTCCGACCCAAATCGGAAACCGGGCAACGTCCTCGTTCCGCCGGACAGATGAACTTATGGCAGTCGGCGCCCACCACCTGATCGCGCGGCGCCCCAATCAACTTGAGCGCCACAGGGTTCACATCCACGATCCGGCGTGTCTCCGGATCGATGATGACAATCCCGGTTTGGACCGAATCGACGATGGCCTGGAGGCGGGATTGGCTCTCCTGCAACGCCTGTTCCGCCCGTTTGCGCTCGGTGATATCCGAAAGGAGGCCTTGCAGGTACTGGACGCCGTCCTTCTCATAAGCGCCCGTGGCCCGTAGCCGCAGCCAAATCCATCTCCCCTCTTTGTGTCGCCCCTGGTACTCCACCTCGCGCGGTTGCTGGTCGCGGAAGGCAGCCTGCAAGGTCTCCTTGATCCCTTGAACTTCGTCGGGATGGATCGTCTGGAAGAAAAGCTCCAGGCCGCCCTGATAGATCTCCTCCGGCGTATATCCTACTACCCTTTCGATATTAGGGCTGATAAAGACGACGCGGCCTCGGGAATCGACCGTCCAGACAACATCGGGAATATTCAAGACGATGGAGCGGTATTTCTCCTCACTTTGACGGAGCGCCTCCTCGGCTTGCCGGCGCGGGGTGATGTCGCGGGCGATGACTGCGCCCCCCACCACCTCCCCGCGATCGTTTTTGAAGGGCGAGAGGCTCAGCGAAACGGTAATTTGCCGCCCGTCCTTACCCACCCGGAATGTCTCGAAATTGGTGATTCTCTCCCCATGCTGGACCTGCTCGAGCAGGTAGGAAACTTCATCGGAAAGGTCGGGCGGAGCGAGAATGGATACATGCTTCCCCACGATCTCTTCGGGGCGATATCCGTATAGAACTTCCGCGCCTCGGTTCCAACTGACAATCATGCCTTGGGGCGAAACGCCCTCAATAGCGTCGTTGGAGGATTCCACGATGGCGGCCAATTGCGCGCGAGTTTCCTCCGCTTGCTTGCGGGCAGAGATGTCCTGCCCAATGGCCACGAAATGGGTAATCTCACCGGACGTGCGGCAAACCGGCGTGATGGTCAATTCCTCGTTGTAGAAGGTTCCATCCTTCCGCCGATTAACAATCTCGCCCCGCCACACCCGCCCTGACTGGACGGTATCCTGAATATCGCGGTAGAACTCCACGTCATGTTTCCCGGAGTTGAGCAAGCTGGGGTTCTTGCCGACAACCTCCTCCAAGGTATACCCCGACAAGGCGATGAAGGCACGGTTGATCCACAGGATGCGGTGGTTACGGTCAGTAATAACGATTCCGAGGGCCGCAGCCTCCAGGGCGGCGGCCTGCAAGCGCACCTGCTGTTCCACCTGCTTTCGCTCCGTCACATTGCGGGCGATGCCCTGCACTCCCACCACCTTCCCGTCCTCGTAGAGCAGGCGACTACGAACCTCCACAGCCACCCGGGCCCCGTACTTCGTGATCACTTCGAGTTCAATGTCTTCCGTCGCCTCTCCGGCTACAGCGCTGTCCACTGCCCGGGGCACCACATCGCGGTACTCGGGAGCGACCATCTGGGCAATATTCATGCGCAGCGCTTCTTGCCGCGTGTAACCCAGGACCCTGACGGCCGTGTTGTTCACCGAGGTGAAGTTCCCCTCAAGGTCACGCGTATAGACGATGTCAATGGCGTTTTCCAGCAGGTCGCGGTAACGCTCCGTGAGCGCCGCCTCGCGCTGTAGCCATTCCCGAATCTCCCGGGTCTTCGCCCGCACTTGCTTTCGCAGGATAATCACCCAGGCGGCCGTGGCAAGCATCATGACGCCCATTAATCCCAGCACCCAGAGCACTCGCTGCGCGTTCCACCAGGGGGGCCTTTCGAGCAGCACCACGTCCTCGGGCGAGCGAACCAGCAGTCGGAACGCCGGGGGGGCTCCGTTTTCCTCCGCCAACACTTCGCAAACCCCGGTGATCCGCACGCGGCTTCCCACCTCCAACCGGGTGAGTGCCGCCTTGGCCCCTTTCCCGAAAACTCGGGCCTGGAAAGCCACCCGGCCCGACTCCACCACCAGCGCGGGAGGATCGCCTTCCGTAATTAACTCGAACAACCGGCCTTCTACCCGCACCAGCGAACTGTCGTAGTTCCCCCTGACGGCTTCCGTCGCAGAGATGTCGGCCGGCGCCGGCGGGGGGCCGCTGGCGAGCTTGCGGAACTCCGCATCCTCAAGCACTCGGGAATCCGGACCCAGTGCCGGGAATCCCCACACTTCCACCGCATCACCGGGCTGGACGGTGGTCATCTGGGATGTTTCTACCTTAAGGCTTTCCGTCGCGTCCTTGATGAACAACGAGATGAAAGGTCTTTGCAAGGTCACGATTCCGCGGACCTTCACCCGGTGGCCCGAGGTGGTTCGCGCGCTCAGCCTTGCAAGGTCGCGAATCGATTCCACCGGGGGAGATTCTGCCGTGAGGGGGCTCGGCTCCAGGATTCGGACAAAACTGGTGTCTTGGGCATAGATGGCAATTCCGATCATCTGATGTTTCGGATTGAATAAGACCCCGCAAACGCCTTGAACGCGAATTCTGGAATCAACCAGTTCGGTCAGCGCGCTATTGGGGTAGGTCCGCACGGAGATCCTGAAGCGGCCTGACCCTATGGCGAGGGAAAGGATGAGCTTCTTCGAAGGCTCCTGAATTTGAGTGGAATGTACAATACCCGCGATTTCAACCCACTTGCCGTCTTCCCGCCCTAAGGCTAATTCCTCAAAGCGGGGGCGTCGCGGCTCCGGTAGCGGCGCCCGGCCGAGAACGTGAATCTCGGGTTTTTCGATCTGGTTTGCAAACCACCCATGGCCGGTAACTCCCTTAACTTGCACAAGGTCGCCGACCGTAAGGCCAAGGTCTTCGTCCAACGCCTCAACATAAATGCCATCCGTGGAATCTTGGATAAAAAGCACCTTATTGCCTGCTAGAGTTGTAGGCCCGCCATAAAATGTAACCACCCCTCGAATTCGGACCGGATGCCCCAGTTCGGCCTCTTTGGCCGAAAGCTCACGAATGTCGCTGACCCGGGTCAAGACGGGGAAGGAATGAGGTTCCGCAGGGGTGTGGCTTTGCTGCCCCCACATCTTCCCCAGTCCCAGGGACACCAATAGGCAGGAGAAAACAATAAGGAATCTTGGCGCTGACCGAGTATTCATCGCAGCAGATGCGCTTCCCTGCTTCTTCGCTCCAGGCCCGCCGGAGTTTTCGCAGTCGGACCGCCGTGCGCCCACACGTGGGCTTCAAGGCCTCTCCCGGCAGACTGTCGGCTTCATCGCAGGAACTGAAGCCTGGCGGGGGCTCTAGGAGGCTGATCAAAAGCCTTGGAGCGCTGCCGTAGCGCCGGCTTCCAGCCGAAAACTCCTTTAGAGTCAATAAGGGCCGGCAAGATGCCGGCGCTACAAAGGGCGTCGCGGCGACTTTGTTATCAGCCTGCTAGGGTGAATCAGAGAAAGCCCCCAAACAGGCTCCTGAAGCCTTCCTCTATTTTTTCGGCAGATTGCGCGAGAACTTGATGGAATTATGACGATGTTTCGCGCGTCGGGGCGGAAGGCAGTGGGCAGTGGGCAGTAAGCAGTAGGCAGTGGGCAGCGAGCCCCCGTTGCGACTCCCGGCGGGCCGGGATAGGCGGTAGGCGGAAAGCGGGAGGTGGGCAGCTTTCCGTAGCTGCCGGCTCTACAGGTTACTGAGATGAGCCGTCAACTCCCACAAGCCCCTTCGGGAAATCGCCAACCCCAAAGAACAGGGGTCTGCGCCAGCCGGCGTTCGGGTAGCCACCGTCAGCAAGGGCGTTTCACTTTTGCCCTTTGCCCTTTGCCCTTTGCCTTTTGATTTTCTTTTGCGGCTCTGCCGCGCTGTGCTTTGCGCCTACCGCCCGCCTTGAATCGTCACCACAGGTTGCGCGAAGACCTGCGGTGGCTTCAAAAGGTAGTTGTGAATGGACCCGCCCACGCCCACGCCGATGTGCGCAATGGAAACCCAGCGCTCCAAGCTATGGTGGCCAGTGCGATGGAAGAGATAGGAAACGCCGATGGAAGCCGCCGTACCGGCGAGTTCAATCCCCACAAAAAGCGGCCGGTTATCGACGATGAAATTGGAAAACAGCCATTCGTCATTCCCCTGATCGCGAAAATGCCGGGTGGAAGCGTAGTCCAACATGCGGGCACCGCCGACGCCGGTGAAGAGGCAGATGTTCTCGGTGTCCCAGAACTTGTGCGCCTGCGGCTGGGTCTTCGATTGGGCGGGCGGCTTGGCCGTGGCGGGCGGGGCCGTGGGCGTCCCCGGATTGTCCTGCGCGAACAGTCCCCCGGAGCAGGCCAGGAGCAAAGCCAACAAGAGAAGGTTGTGGATCCTTGACATGAACAGCATTTTAAGTGCAATCGCGCCCGCGTGCCATAATTTTCACAGCACGGCCGAGGTGCAAGAGAAAATCAAAGGGCAAAGATCAAGGGTAAAGAAGTAACCCCTCACCCGCCCTCGTCCCTCGGGCACCCTCTCCCCTCGGAGAGGGCTAGAAATCGCAAACCCCGCACTGCTTGGTGGTAGGGATACGGCTTGCCGTACCCTCTTGGTTCGGTCGCGCGATAAAGAGGAGGGTACGGCGCCGTACCCCTACAACAGGAGGGGCGGGCAGCCGGGGAATCCCGCCAGGTAGGTGTTCCCGATATACTCCAGATACTTGATGCCGATTTCGCTGGTGAAGAATCCATCCGTGGGCTGGCGCAGACGGTCGCTTTTTAGCGTCTGCGATCTACCAAAGCGTTTCGTAGCGGCCGACTTTAGCCGGGCAGCTTCGACAAGAAACAACTGCCGCCCTGAAGGGCACCTGTACGAAAACCACGTCCGGCAGCGCGCCGTTCTACAAGCCGAATGAGATGAGCCGTCAACTCCCACAAGTCTCTTCGGGAAATTACAGACCCCCAAGAACACGGGTCTGCGCCAGCCCCCCGACCTCGAACACGACCGAGACGCTCGGCACTCATGTAAAATGCCGACCTAAAGGCAATACTGTTCACATAAGGGGCTAGAGGAAATTATTCATCAATTTGTTCCGGAGAGACCCCCTCACCCACCGCCTTGCGGTTCCCCCTCTCCCCCAAGGGAGAGGGAAGAAGAATTCTCAGTAGGGAGGAAGAATTCTTAGTTTTGGTGCTCCATTCATGAGTCTCTCTGCCCCAACAAGGAGGGGGTGCTGACCACTGAGAGCTGAGCACTGAAGATTTCTGCCTTCTCCCCCTTGGGGGTCAAAGGGATGTGTTGTTTTGAATTTACTTCCCTCTCCCCCTTGGGGGAGAGGGGGGACCGCAAGGCGGTGGGTGAGGGGGTCGAATATGGGGAACGGTCAGCTTAAGTGAACAGTATTGGACCTAAAGGTCGGCGCTACAAAGGCGCCCGGCGCCGTCCCCGAGGCCGAACGCAGGTCGGCCCTCCATCGGGGGTCCGCGCTACGCCGGAAGGTGCTCGAACTCGAGCTTCACCACCAGCCCCACGCTGGCGGGCCCGCTGACCGGCAGGTTCTTCAATCGCAGGCAGCGGTTCGGTTTCTGTTGCGCCAGACGCGGCGTCGCAAGGACTTCGAATTCGACTTTCTCGCCGGTATTCAGCAGCGTCGCGCGCCGCGGCAATTCCGCTATCAGGGGTAAGTAGACGGCAGGAATTTCCTGTTCCTTGAAAAGGTGAACGTACAGCGTGTCGCCGCGCTGGGTCAGCAGGACGTTGCGATTCTTCGTCAACATGCTGGCGGCTTCCACATCCACAAACGACTCTTTCACGGACTTGTACCACTTGCCAATCTGCCGCAGGAGGGAGGCGGCTTCTTCGGTTATCGTCCCGTCGGGTTTGGGCCCCACATCGAGCAGGTAATTCCCACCTTTGGCCATGATCTTGTGAATGCTGCGGATCAAGTAGGGAAGCGCGTAGTAGTCCTCATTGGCGCGGTAGCCCCAACCCTGGTACCCCACCGATTGGCATGCCTCGACCCGCTTTTGAAAATACAATTCGGTGTTTACCGAGTTGTCCCAGTCGCGCTCCGGCGTGCCATAGTCGCCGTCGTCGAAGCCCCGGTTATTGATCACCGCGTTGGGCTGAAGCGAGCGGATCAAATTGTTGAAGGAAGGATCCTTGACGCCCATCACATTGACGTCCCACCAGAACCCGTGGATCTCGCCGTAATGGGTACACAGTTCCTTCACCTGGCGCTTCAGCAAGGCCAGGTACTTTTCCTGGTCGGGTTCGTCTCCCGGCTCGGGGACCAGCAATTCGTAAGGCCGTCCGGCATTGGGGTAGATGGGGTTGTGCTCATCCACGATCGAATGATAAAGGCAGAGGGGAAAGTTTCGGCGATGGCAGGCGTCGGCCAGCATCTTCAGCGTGTCTTTGCCATAAGGCGTGTTCATCACGTTGTAGCGGGTCTCCCGCGTGTTCCACATGCAGAAGCCATCAATGTGCTTGGTGGTGATGGTGAGGTATTCCATTCCCGCTTGTTCGGCCAAATCCAGCCACGCGTCGGGGTCAAACTTGAGGGGATTGAACTTGTGCATGTACGGCGCGTACTCGGCGCGCGTCATCCCCTTCAGATACATCTCCTCGGAGTCCCAGCCGGCCACGGAGAAGATGCCCCAGTGGGTGAACAAGCCGAAGCGCTTTTGCAGGAACCAGTCGCGGCCGTCATTGAAACGCGGCGGCCGGCGCGGGGTATTCTCCCATGCCGCGGCGGTGGAAGCGGATTCGTTCGGTTTCGCCGGTTCGGCGTGATCCTCGGCGAGGGGAAAAGCCCGTGCCACGCCCGCGCCCGTTACCAGCGCCCCGGCCGGCCCCGCCATCACCAGTCCTCGGGCCGCGAGGTCCAGCAGCTTGCGTCTGGTCAACATGAATGCCTCCTCAAAATGAATGTCGCGATTACCCGCTCTGCCTTAATCAGGCTGCGGAAAAAACCTACACTGCGAATAAGTGTAGCGCGGACCTGTTTTGTAGGTCCGCGGCTTTTCCTTGCCCAAAGGGAACGAGCCGCGGACCTACAAAACAGGGCCGCGCTACGCCGCCTCCTTCCGATCTTGTGGTATCACGCCAGCCCCTGCTCGTCACCTGGCGGGGTCGCGCCGGCACTCGCCTTTCTCGCGTCTGCGACCTTGACTCTCTTCCGGCAAGGCCCTGGCGCGGGTATACTCTCTGGATGCGGCGGCCTTTCCTTCGATCCCAAACCTCGAGTGACCTCTCGGGGAACTGGTTCGGGAAAAGGCGGCATTGTCGATCGTTCTTCGCGGAGAGATGGAACTGCTTTCCGTGCTGACCCATTACCGCGGTCTGAATCGACTTTAACGCGGGTTAGGATTGAGGATTGCTGCGCCCACTACTCCAATACTTCCGGCCCTATCGAGTACGCCTGATACCCGTCGTCTTGGCGTCGGCCTTTGAAATGTTCTTCAACGCCCAGATTCCTTTGAGCGTGAAGTTCCTGATCGACCGCGCGTTGCTGGGCCACAACCAGCACATGATGCTCCTGATCCTGGGAGCGCTGGCCGCGAGCACCGTGCTCGTTTCGCTCACTTCGATCGGGCGTGACTATCTTTACGCGAAAATCACGGGCCAAATCGTCGCCTCGCTGCGGCAGCGGATGTTCGAGCATCTGCAACGGCTCTCCCTGGCCTTCTACGCCGGCACCGAAGCCGGCGACGTGATGTCGCGTTTCTCCAACGACATCGGCGCCGTTGAAAGCGGACTCTCGGCGGGCGTGGCGTGGGGATTGCAACCGTTCATGGATCTTGTGCTCTCTGCCGTGCTGGTGTTTACGCTGGAGTGGCGTCTGGCGACCCTCGGAATTCTGCTGTGTCCGCTCTGCATACTGGGCCCGCGTTTGTTTTCGAGGCGGGCCACGGAGGCGAGCGTCGCCAAGCAGGAGCAGGAAGGCCGCATGTTGTCGTCGCTACAGGAGACGCTCATGGCTCCGGCCGCCGTGCGCGCCTTCAACTTGCAGGATTTGATCGTCGCCAGGTTTCGCGAGCGCAACATGTTGTTGTTCGGCGCCGGTCTGCGGCAGCGCTTCATGACTTCGCTCATGGAGCGCTCGGCGAGCTTTGGCACGCTGTTGCTTCAGGTCGTGGTGATGGGGATCTCCGGATATCTCGCGTTCCGCGGCGCCATTACCATCGGCACCTTCGCGGCCTTCCAGGCGCTGTTTGTTTCGCTGAGTTACTCGTTTATGTATCTGGCGCAATACACGCCCAACCTGATCAGTGCGAGCGGTGGCGTAATCCGGATTGACGAGCTGCTGAAGGAGAAGCCGGGGATCGAGGACATTCCCGGGGCGGTGGAGCTGGCCCCTCTGCGGGATGCGCTCGAATTGCAGGACGTTCAGTTCAGCTATTCCGGTGAGCAGCGCCATCTGGATGGCGTCAGCCTCCGCATCCCCCGCGGAGCGTCGGTGGCTTTCGTGGGACCCAGCGGTTCGGGTAAGAGCACGGTGCTGAATCTGCTGCTGCGGTTTTACGACCCCGAGGGCGGCGGCGTGCTCTTCGATGGCACCGACCTCCGGCGGGCGAAACAAATCTCCCTGCGTGCGCTCGCGTCGGTGGTGTTCCAGGAGAGCGTCCTCTTCAACACCACGGTGCGCGAAAACATCCGGCTGGGAAATCCTGGCGCGAGTGACAGCGAAATCGATGCCGCGGCGCGGGCGGCGGAAGTCCACGACTTCATCGCGAGCCTTCCCCAGGGCTACGACACGGTTTGCGGAGAACGCGGCAGCCGATTCTCCGGAGGACAGCGCCAGCGCATCGCTATCGCGCGGGCGATGCTGCGCGATCCGTCGATTCTGGTGCTCGACGAAGCGACTTCCGCGCTGGACCCCGCAACGGAATCGGCCCTCAATGCCACTTTCGAGCGGCTGGCGCACGGCCGCACGATGATCTCGGTCACGCACCGCCTGAGCACTGTCGTCAAGATGCACCGCATCTTCGTTATGGATCGAGGCAAACTGGCCGAATCCGGAACGCACGACGAACTCCTCGCTCACCACGGTCTCTATGCACGCCTGTGGAACAAGCAGTCCGGTGTCCACGTGGAAGCCGATACCGGACGCGCGAGCGTCGATGGGGTATTGCTCGCCGGGATACCCCTTCTCGCCGACGCCAGCGAGGCGACACGCGCGGAACTGACAACCTGGTTCGCGACCGAACGTTTCGACGGCGGCCGCGAGATCTTCCGCCAGGGCGATGCGGGCGACAGGCTGTATATCATTGCGCACGGCACCGTCGAGGTGTTTCGGGAAGACTCCCGGCAGCAACTGGCCAAGCTCTCCGACGGCGATTACTTCGGCGAAATGGCGCTGCTCAGCGAGGAACCCCGAAACGCCACGGTACGAGCCATGGGACCTTGCCTCTGCCTGAGCCTCCAGCGCGATCAATTCCTGCAACTGCTGGCGCGCGAACCCGTCCTGCGGGAAAAGATCGAGCAAGTGGCCGCCGCGCGCACCGCCGCCCGGGAATAATCACGAGCCCGTACGGACACACCGCAGGCTGGCGCAGCCGTTCGCTTTATAACGTCTGCGATCTCCCGAAGGGACTACCCGCCGCGTCCATCGCGTTCAAGAGCAAGCCTGATCCGCCGGCAGGCGATCCAGCAGTTTGCCGCGGATCGGGGCGGACAGCGCATGACGCTCCAGCGAGGCTCGCGGCATTTGCGCGGCGCCGGTTATGAAACCCACGCACTCGCTCGATCCGCACTGGCATTCGAACGGTTCCGCCATCTCCCACTCGGTGGCGGGATAAAAGCAGTGCAGTTCATCGCCGGGCGCGATATCGCGCAGCGCGCGCAGTCTTCCGGCATCGATATCGAACAACACATTGGGCGAACACGAATGGTTCACGTAGCGGAGCTCGAAGGGAAGCGGCTCCGCGTGTTGATCGGGGCCGATCCGCACTGTCCAGCGCGTAGGCCGGCTCCGGCGATTTCCCCAGGCGAGGTCCGCTACCGTATCCCCGGCTCGCCATGCTCCGCGGGCGGCGAGACCGAGACCGGAGCCGTTCCGCACGATCACAAAGGGCCGCCGCCCATCCGGTGAGGTGCTGAGCGACGCGGTGTTGAGCCAGGCCGACCGCACGAAGTCCGAAACATGGCCGCTGTAGCGCCGGCGGATTTCCGGCAGCAGGTAGTCGGTGCCGAGTATAATCCTGCGGCAATCTGTCGCCCCGCACTGGCACTCGAATCCCGCCATCGAAGGTCCACAGAATGTGGCGTATTCGGCGGTCAATTCCTCGCCTTCCGCGATGTTTCGCCGCGCCACCAGATTCAAACCTTCCAGCCAGGTGTTGGGATCGCACGCGTGATTGATGGGGCGCCAATCGTCCGGATTCTCGCTCCAGAGAACGTGCAGGTCTGCCGTCACGGGCCAGGCATACTGGTCGAACCACTGCCGCCGCCATCCCCGCCAGTGCCGCTCCACCTGCTGCCGCGACACCAGTGTCTGCGGACGCTCTTCGTAACGCTCCACAATTTCGCCCTCGCGAATCGCCCGGCGGGCGAACATGCCAAAGCCGCGTGCTGGTGTGAATTGCAATTCCCATACTCGGCACGCGCGGTCGCGCCGCCGGATGGCGCAGGCCAGCACATGCTGGAGAAATCCGCGATGCCCCGCGGGATCGTTGGCGAGAACGAAATCGGCGCTGCCGTACTGACCTTGCGGATAGAACACCGCGCAATTGGGGTTGATCTCGAGCATGTAGATCGTTCCCGCTCCATCCATGCGGATATCGCACCTTCCATACCCGGAGCCGCCCAGCGCCACGAACGTCAAGGCCGAAGCCTCCCGCAGGCGCGCCGCCAGGGCGGGATCGGAGACCCTGTGCACCTCCATCAATTCGTAATCCTTCCACTTCAGGTCGAAGTGCTTGAACGATTCACCGGGCGGAAAAAGAAACTCCACGGGTTCCAGAACCCAGGCCTCTTCGTCCGCGTGGCGCGGTTCGGCGACCAGCACTGTAAACTCCCGCCCTTCGACGAACTCCTCGATGAGGGCGGCGCCATATGCGGCGATGGTCCGTTCCGCCTCCCGCAGGAGCGCCTCCGCGTCGGTCACGCGGCAGCTCCGGAAAATTCCCACGCTCGCGTATCCCCGCGGGTGCTTGACCAGCATCGGAAAGCGCAGCTCCCGCACGGCGCGATTTGCGTCGCGGAGGTGGCGTGCCATCACATAAGCTGGGAAC